>ADJT01001708.1_pt1 | contig 12644 bp, 13 predicted proteins | sample 268108 | NCBI WGS metagenome assembly ADJT01 (sample SAMN00007487, study PRJNA43253) | human gut metagenome | isolation source: feces sample TS29
ACAAACAACCGTCCGATTTTTTTGTTTCCCGTCAATCGACCGCCGTATGGTCGCCCAGCTTCCCGTGCAGTTCACGCCCGATATGTCCGGCAATGCCACGGGGAGAAATTTCAGAGATTGAACCCCACCCGCCATGCGTGTATATGCACGTCTTGAGCGGTTCGGTACGGGAAAGGTAGAACAGATAGCCGTTGCGGAGCAGGATGCCCACGAACACCGAGCCGACCTCGATGTCGGCGATCTCGTCAAAACGTATCTTCCCGTCATTGTATAATACTGCCGTGCCATCCGCATCGGGAATGACGAACAGATCGTCTTCCATAACAATCCCGTGCAACTCGATTAGCGACCCCAGGCATTCACTCGCCGATACCCGGTCGTAATCACCCTTTACCTCATTTGTCGATTTCGTTTCCATATCGCTTTTCTTTAGGTTCAGACAAATACCATACGAAAAAGGCGTGAGAATACGTTAAATACCGGCATTGAGGTACAGCCAAGCACCCATCCACTCGATAGATAATTTCTCCCCACGCCGCTATCGCATACGCTTGACGCATATAGACACGACGATAAAGAAGAGAACTACCCATTATTTTGCGAGCGGATTAAAATTTGGCTGTTTTCAATGCCCCACCATAATGTGTTCCTTCCGTATGTAAATCGCCCGGCGGCACGCCGCCGGAGGATTCGATTGCAAATATAACGATTTCATCCGGGTATCGGCGACAACACGTGCGATTTTTAACAACCTTCCTGCCAAAGAACTACCCGCCGTCCTACAATTTCGGCCCCCGGGCGGGTTTGCGGGGCGCGACCTTCGGCTGCGCCTTCTTCTCCCTGGGCGGTTCGACGATCCGCAGTTTGAGTTTCTCCGTCTTACGGTCGTAACGCACCTCGCAGCAATCAATCTCACCCGCAACCGACGTCCACACGTTGTTCACACGCACCGCGCCGCCCGAGTAGAGGGTCTTGTATTGTTCGTATTCGAGCGGCTGCCGCAATTTCGCGTCCACCTGACGGTGGAACGAATAGATATTACGTCCCTTCGCTATCTCGTCGGGAACGTAAACCCGCAACTCTGGATGGGCGGCCTCGGCATAGAGGCACAGATCCGCCGTGCGAAGCTCCCTCGGAACCCACTGGATCATCCTCGGGTCGCCCCGCACGGCCGTATCGGCCACGAGCGGCGTGATGGCCGTCTGGGGAATGTCATACAGCACCCCCGCATCCTTGCGAACGGCCTCCAACGCCACCTCCTCCGTTACAAGCCGGCGGTTCAGGTGCAGGACACTCATCAACCGGTGTATCTTCTGCGGGTCGTCCTGCTCGCGGAACACCTGCAAGACCAGGGCGGGGTCGCTCAACGCGCTGATAACCGAGAAATCGGTTTTGTCCTTCCCGTAGGTACGCTCGAAAGCCTCCCGGCTCATCTCCGGCGTCCGGGCTTCGCGGGGGACGCCTTTCAGGTTTTGCGGGTTCTCCCGCACCAGGCTCATGTATAGATCCGGGCTTTTCATGCTCTCGGGCAGGTGGGCGATGGCATAGGGACTGCGCCGTATGGCCTCCATGCACAACTCCGGCGTTTTCCACTTCTCGGGGACATATTGCAGGTAGCTCCCGTCGTGCCCGACGGCCCGGCGGCACATCTCCTCGTTCTTGGCGTGGTCGGGAAGGTTGTAGAACAGCTCCGGCTCCAGGGCGAAAATTTCCCGGGCCACTTTCGGCGTGACGTGTGCCGGGTTCATGTGCTGCAAAAAATCGAAGGTCTTCTCGTAATTCGTGCAATAGAACCCCAACGCCTTCATGTGTATATCCTCGAAAGGGATATAGCGGAGGACACGCAGGTCGTCGGCACGGGCCAACGCCCGGTTGCAGACCTCCGGCGTGAGCTGTTCGGGGTTGAAAAAGCGGATGGCCAGGGGATCGCGCTCCAGCGCTATCTCGCACAGACGGTCGGTTTTCAGATGCTTCGGAACGTACTCCAGTGCCAGGTAGTTCGAGGACACGGCAGCCTCGCAGACCCGTTCCGTGCGTAATTCCTCCGGCACTTCATGGAGCAGGATGCCGTCCCCACTGACGGCACGCAGGCAGACTGCCTCCGTGCGCAGTTCCACCGGCACGAGCGAAAGGCAGGACGCGTCCATCCCCACGCCGTGAAGGGCCAGCTCCCCGGTCATGACCTCCGGGGCAATGGAGGCGAAAATCTCGAACTTGTCCACGAACGACATCCCGAATTTTTTCAGCCCTTCCAGGCATATATCGGGATACGGAATGTAAGGGAGTATCTTGTAATCGGCACTGTCCACCGCTTTCAACGCCGCACGGCATATTTGCGGCGTCCTCAATTCCCCGGGAACGGCCTCCAGCACCAGGCCGTTGCGCTTCACGGCCGCCATGCACAGTTCGGGGGTCTTCAACCCCTCCGGAACGTAATACAGCGCGTAGCTGTTGCTATCGACGGCGGCACGGCACATTTTCGGTGTCTTCAGACGGTCAGGGACGAATTTCAGTGTTTCGCCCCGGTGGCCGGCCGCGGCAAGACAAAGTTCCGGCGTTTTCATCGCTTCGGGAACGAACTCGATGTTGAAAGCCGATTTCTTGATGGCGAAACGGCAGACTTCCGCCGTTTTCCGATCCTCGGGCAGCGTCTCGAAAAGGTTCTCACGCCACGGGTTCTCGTACACCCCCGTATCGAGATAGGCTATATCTATTCTCTCTTGCTCTGTCATGGTTTTCAGTATTTATGGAAAGCGCCCGGGTGACGGGCGCCTCTCTTGGTTAGACATATTCCGTTATCGTTCCGTTTCCTCCGTCCCGTTCTCGCTCTGGAACGTGAAGGAGGTCTTCACGACCTGACCCGTGTTGTCCTCGACATAGACGTCGATGGTCTGCTGGTCATCGCTGCGCGATGTGTAATAGAGGCGGAACACCTCACGGTCGAGCGGATAGCGGTCGTTGGGCAGGAACACCGTACCGTCGTCCATCCTCAACTCACCGCGCCCGTCGGGCTGGAAATAGCGGATCGTGTAACGCGCGCCGTCATATCTCCCCTCCCGCACGAGCGTGCAGCGGATTTCAGCGGTTTCACCAACGGAGATTCGCTTCTGAACGGGCATCGTTTCCAGAGAGAACGTGTACGCCTGCTGTATATCCAGCCCGTTGTCGCAGGATGCGCATAAAAGACCCAGGGCGGCGATCCAGACCGCCAGGGCCAATATCTTTTTCATCTTTTTCATGTCGCTTGCAAGTTTAATGGATTATGAATTTCACGCCCAGGCCGAACTGCGCGTGGAAATGTCCCGTTGTAGTGCCCCATAGGATACGCTCACGCCCCGTCAGCGAGAGGATAATCCTGTCGGTCAGGTACGCATCGACCTCCAGCGTGACGGCCCCGCCATAGAGGAAACGGTCGCGGTGGCGGAGCGTAGAGCCGTCATAGAGCCGCCTTTCGCCCCGGTTCACACTCTCGTAACCGGCCAGCGCCGAGCCGCCGAGGTAGAAGAAAAAGTCCTGGACGGGTCGGCGAGGAACTTGTAATAGTAACCTCCCTCGGCCGTGAACTGCGCCACCGGGATACGTTCCGACTTGTAGGGGTAATAACGGTTCAGGAACTCCGCGCCGAACACCCACTTGTCGGCATTCTTCGCGTAGCGGCTCATGGCCAGCCCGAACCAGTAGCCCGTTTCGCTGCGGCTGTCCCGGGTATAGAAGCCGTCGGCCATGCCTCCCCGTATTTCCAGCCCGCGCATGGCGGGCAGGGCACGCTGGGCGTGCGCCCCGTCCGAAAGGAGGAGGCATAACCCCAGCGTGAGAATGAATATCGCCCGTTTCATATCACTTTACCTTTAACTCGTTGATAACACGTGCGCGCACCAGGTCGGCATTCTCCACCGTGAAAGTCTGGTGTCGCCCGCCCTTGCTGCTCGTGCAGTTCCACGACCAGCTGCTTGTCGTCGGCCAGCGTGAACTTCGGGAGCGTGAAGACCATGCGCTCGGTACGCTTGCCGCCGATGACCTGCACGTTGTTGTACGCACGCACGGGCCATACGACCTGCTCCTGGATGGCCGTGCGTTTGGCCACCTTCTTGTCCGTAATCTTGAACGTCAGGTAGTCCACGTTGAAAGGCACGTTGGAGGAGTTTTTCAGTTGGAGGTGGAAATAAAGCAGGTCGTTATGCACGTAGATACCTTTGAGGAGGTATTGTACCCCGAAACGCTTGCAACCGATATGCTTGATCTCGCGGCGGTCATTCTTGTAAATGGACTGCATGATCAGTTTGACCAGCAGCGGAGATTCGCATCCCAACTCCTGCAAATAGATGTCCAGCGCGTTATTGGGGCGGTTTACCGCCTCCCCGTCATGCAGGAAGTCCGCCATCTCGACCGACAGTTTCACCGGCTCGTCGGCATACTTGACATTGAAGCTGTAATAGGCCCCGTCCTCGGTAATGACCGAAAGGTTGCTCTCGCGCGAGAAATCACGCAGGGCCGCCTTTACACGCAGCACGTTTTCCGTGCCGTCGGCTTTCGCCGCCAGAAGATCCGAAGACCCCAGATCGACGTAACGGATGGCCGAGGGGAAAATCACATGACGGTCTTGCTGAACGTCACCTCCAGCGCGTAGGGCGGGATAACCCGGTTGAAGGTCAGCGGACGGGTAAGACCGTCGTACAAATCGCCCGTGGAGGGCTTTTCCTGCGCGTGGGCAGCGAACATGCACCCGATAAAAGCGAGTGCCAGAAGAATCTTTTTCATACTCGATAAATTTTTGATTGTTGATAAAAATGGATTTTTTCAGTGGTGTACGGAAGTACGTCGTTTGTACCCTTATTGAAGGGGCGGGAGCAGCAGGACGCTGTAACCGGCCTTGAGCGTGACCTTGACCGAGCGCATCTTCTTGCTCACGTATTGCGACACGCCCTGGATGGCGCTGCGCCCCAGGTCGGAGAGCAGTTGCGAACCGGCATCGTCCGTGATCGTGATACTGCTGCCCATGCCCGCGCCCATATTGGCGGCGATCTCCTTCACGGCATTGAGTTCTTCCGACCCCGGCACGGGAATACCCTCGTTGCCGTTCGTGTCATAGACCGACAGATCGACCGGAACGACCGCCCCGCCGTGCTGGACAGCGCTGACCTTGACCGTCAGCCGTTCGCCGTTGATCCTCGCCGCCCCCGTTACGGGCGTACCCGAGGGGATGAGCAGATCTCCCGCCATCATCGGTTCCAGCAGCCGGAAAGTAACCTCCCCGCCATCGGTGAGCGTCACGGTTTGCTGCACGGCGGCACGGATACTGTTGCGCTCGGGCTCGCGAAGGTCGCTCCCCACCGTGTTGAAACCCCAGTTCCGGGGCTTGACGAACTCACGGGCGAAGACCGAATCGGGCAGCGGGGCGGCGAGCAGCGACACGATGTTACGGCGCACCTGGCGCACGGGCTGCACGGAAGCCTTGCCGGAAACGGAGGCTTTCTGACGCGGGGCTTCAGGGGCCTGACCGCCATTCATGTAGCGGGCGGCGATCTCGTAGGACTTCTCCAGCAGCGCCACCTGCTCCTCCTGGGCCGTTTTCTGCGCCTGCTGTTCTTCCAGGCGGCGTTCCAGTTCCTCGATGCGGGCCTGCATCTCGCGCTCTTCCCCCGTTTCACCGGCGGTGTCCTCGTAGAAACTGCCTAACTGGCGGTTGATGTCGGCATAGGCGGCACGGGAAGTCCGGAAAGCTCCCGACGAACCGCCGGCAGAGCCGGAAGACTTATCCGGCACGGCAGCGGGCATGACGGGCTCTTCCTCCTCGTCCTCCATCCCGAACGCGAAATCCTGCAAGGAGCGCATCTTTTCCCGCTCCCTGCGCCGCATCTCCTCCTGCACGTAGGCATCACGCTTGTCCGAGAGGATACCCTCCGATTCCGGGGTCGGCAGCTCCGTGTTGAAACCCGCCGAAGGCTCCTCCCGTTCTTTTTCGCCGGGGGAGAAGATCAGCCACATGCACCCGGCAAAGGCCAGGAAAAAGAGCGGGAAGACCACCATCTTCTTCCGCATCTGTATCTGCCGGGGCGTGAGTTCCTTTTTCCCCGCCTCCGGCTGTTTATTCTGTTTTTCGTTCGTCGTCATAATTGAAATCTTTTAGATGTTTTACACTGTCGGCCTCCTGCCGTTGTCTTAATTCCAGCTCCAGCCGCTCGATATGCCGTATCTGCATCCGTTCCCCGGCTCCCTTGCCGAAGCGGTAGATGGAAGACACGGTAAAGTAGAGCGACAAGACGGAAAAGAACAAGAGCAGCGTGAGGATCACGATAATCCGCTTATCGGGCGAGAGCGCCCCGCAAGCGCGGCGCAGGAGGTCTTCGACCCACTCCCCGAAAGCCTTTATTCTCTTCTTTGCCATAGCCTTATCTTTTTAATGTACGTAAATCGCGGTTCTCCAGAATCTCGAATTTCTCCATGATGAAACCCTGCGGGTTATTGTCCGAACGCCCCGAGTTGATCAGCTCGCAGCGCGTGACCAGCGAACGCTCGGTGATGTTGCTCTCGCGGACAATCATTTGCCGGGCATAGGTCATGGCCCGGTAGGGATAGGCGTTGAAGTCGCACACCACGGAGTCCACCTCGATACGCTGGCTGATGTTCCCCGACACCACACGGTTGTAGTAACCTTTCTCCTGCATGTCCTGGTAATAGGCGAAGGCGCTCTTATCGACCAGGAACAGCGCGCGGTTGATGTTGCTCTCGATGGCCGCACGGTCGGGCGAGAGGGTAAAGAACAACTCGTGAAAACGCCGGATATGTTCGCGCGCCTCCACGGGGCGGTTCTGGCTCAAATCCTGCGAAGCGCCAGCATCAGCGACTTGCCCCCGTCCAGGACGTAGATCTTCTCGCGCTGCTTTTCGGCGAAACGGAAGCTCGCGACCACGCTGAACACGGATACCAGCGCGCACAGGCAGAGGAACACGATACCGAAAAGCCGAATCTGCCTGAAACTTGTTTCGATGTTTTTTAATGACTTGAATTCCATTGTCCAAATTGTTATGAATGATTACTGTTACCTTGTGTTGCCAGGTTGCGCCCGTTGGGGGCACTGCCCGAAGCCGGGCCACCGCCGCCGTTACCGGAGGAGGAACCGCCACCGCCGCGACGCCCGAACGTGCGGCCGATCATGTTGCCGGCGATACCGCCCGCGACACCCGTGGCGAATGCCCCGGCCTTGTTGATACCGCCCATAGCCCCGCCGGCTCCGCCCGACTGGATCACCCACTCGGCAACGGTGGGGATCGTGAAATAGCCTATGATACCTATAATCAAAAAGATAATATAGACACCGCTGCCGCTGTCGGGAATGTAGTTGGGGTCTTGCAGGGCCAGGACGTCCGCCTGGAGCATCAACGTCTGGATCTTGGCCAGCACCGCGGAGAACAGGTCGGCGATGGGAAGCCAAAGGTACACGCTGATATAGCGGGAAATCCAACTCGCGAGCGTCGAGTGGAAGCCGTCGTAAATGGAGAGGGCGAACGACAAGGGCCCCAGAATCGACAGCACGACTAAAAAGAATGTCCGCAGCGTGTCGATGGTAAGCCCCGCGGCGTTGAACAACAACTCGAAGAAGTCCCGGACAAGCTGCCGGAAACCGGCCTTGATGTCGTACCACGTGCGTTCGGCCCACATGCTGATAATCTCGCCCAAATCCGTGATACCCATATCCGCAAGCCGTTGTTCATACACCTCGTCGTCCACTAACCAAGCCTTGCCCTCGCGCCTGCGGGCCTCGGCTTCCAAATCGTCCTTCTGTTGCTGGTATGCCTGCAAATCCAATGTCTGCCCCTCCAGTATGGCGTGCGTGCCCTGCACCACGGGCGACATCACAGCGTTGATCGTCCCCAGAACCACGGTGGGAAAGAACATCACGCACAAGCCGATGGCGAAAGGCCGCAGGAGCGGGAACACGTCGATAGGCTCCGCGCTGGCCAGTGCCTTCCATACCCGGTAAGCCACGTAAAAGAGCGCACCCAGGCCGGCGATACCTTTCGCCACCCCGATCATGTCGCCGCATAGCGGCATCATCTCCTGATACAGGTTCCGGAGAACCTGGTGTAAATTGTCGAAATCCATGACTGCCTCCGTTTTCAGGTTACCAATATCTGTCGTTCGGGTTCCCGTAAAGTGCCAGCACCCGGTGCGCGTCGCCCTTTTCGCGGCTGCGGATGAAGGACACGGAGATGGTCTTGCGCGTGTAATAGCGCGTGAGGTTGCGGTACTCCAGCATCTTCGTGTAAACCTGATCCACCACGTCCATCCGCTCCTTGTCCGAGAGCGAGAGGCCGTTGCCGCCGGTTATGACCGTCTTGAGTTCCGCCACCAGCGCACCGCCCTCCTCCAGCAGCCGGGCGTAACCCGCCGAGATCGCCGCCAGCTCGTCCACCGTGAAGTTCGGGTCTGAAACCATACGGTTGAATCCCGAGGTGTAGATTTCCGTGATCTCGCTGACCATTTCGAGCGTCAGCTTCACCTTCCGGGCATCCTTGATGATGTTATGCACCGATTTGAGGGCGTCGTAGTAAGCCTTGCTCTGGTTATAAATCTTGATACTCTCTTGCAGCGACTTGACCATGTTGGTCGCCGTGGTCGAGCTTTGAACCGCGCTCTTGATGTTCTGAACGAGGTTCGACGGGTCGATGACCGTCCACTGCGCTTTTGCCTGGTACGTGAAGCAAAGAAGCCCCACGAACAGCGTTAAAATCAATCGTTTCATCCTTTTCATTATTTAATTCGTGAATACTTGGGCGGTCATTCCGACGCCCGGTAATAATCCCCGTAGGCGGAGAGCTGGAGCACCTCGCGCCCCACATCGTAGGCCAGGGCGACATACCCGTAGAGGTCGAAGTAACGGATACCTCCCCAATACTTCCTCACGGGACGGGAGAAGCGTGTCCCGTCCTTGTAGGACACCTCCACGTAAAAACCGCCGCCCCGGCGTCCCGGGTTGCGGTAGATGCGAACCCGGGGAGAACCCGAGCGGCTTTCCCACTCGCCCGCCACCTCGTACAGCGCGAAGTCCAAACGCGCCGCCGTGGGGTCTGATCCGATACACTTGCGATACATGGCCTGCCCTCCCTTTAACGTTTGCCCTCGGCGAGCTGCCTGATCGCCAGTTCTATATCACCGCCCAGCTCGCCGGCAAGCCGCTGTACCTCCACTTTCTCCGTTTCCTCGGTCGTGTAGGCCAGGTACTCCGGGACGCTGACCTCCGTGGCATAGACCGCCGACTGAACGCCGCCCAGACCGATCCAGACCTCCTTGTATTTACGGGAAGGGTTGTTGGACTGGTTGATCGAGAGAATCTGCGCCTTCTCCTTGTCGGTCAGCCCCAACAAGGACTGAATCGCGTCGAAACGGTTCATGAACTTGCGCTGGTCGAGCAGGATCTTGCAGTCCGAGTTGTTGATGATCGCCTCCTTGACCACCGGGCTGGAAATGATGTCCTCGACCTCCTGCGTCACAACGATGGCCTCACCGTAGTATTTGCGGACGGTTTTATACATATAACGCAGATATTCAGCCATATTGGCCGTAGAGAGCGCCTTCCAGGCCTCCTCGACGATGAGCTGTTTGCGTACCCCCTTGAGCCGTCTCATCTTGTTTATGAAAGCCTCCATGATGATAATGGTGACCACGGGAAAAAGCTCCTTGTTTTCCTTGATGGAATCCACCTCGAAGACCACGAAGCGCTTCGAGAGCAGGTCGATGTTGGCCCGGGAGTTCAAAAGGAAGTCGTAGCGTCCGCCCTTGTAATATTGCCGCAGGGTGATGAGCATGTTGTCGATGTTGAAATCCTCGCGGCTGACCCGGATCTCCCGCTCCTCCAGCTCGCGGCGGTAGTCGTCCCGCAGGTACTCGTAGAAACTGTCAAAACACGGCACGATATTCCGGTCGGCGCGGATACGCTCGATATAGGCGTTCACGGCACTGCCCAGCTCGCCGCTCTCGGTCTTCGTGATCTTGTCGTCCTCGGTTTTCCAGAGTGTCAGCAGCAGCGTCTTGATGCTGTCCTTCTTCTCCACGTCGAAATAGTAGTCGTCGGTGTAGAACGGGTTGAAACTGATGGGATGTTCCTCGGTATAGGTAAAATACACGCCGTCCTCACCTTTGGTCTTACGCCGGATCAGCTCGCAAAGACCCTGGTAGCTGTTACCGGTATCCACCAGCACGACATGCGTGCCCTGCTCCCAGTATTGGCGGACTAAATGATTCATAAAGAACGACTTGCCTGACCCAGAGCCGCCTAACACGAATTTATTCCTATTCGTAATGATCCCTTTTTTCATCGGTTCGTCCGAGATGTCCAGGTGCAGGGGCCTGCCGCTTACGCGGTCGCACAGCTTGATGCCGAAAGGGCTGGACGAGGATTTATAGTTGGTTTCCTCCGTGAAGAAACAGACTGCGGGCTCGATGAACGTGTAGAACGATTCCTCGGCGGGGAAATCCCCCGCGTTGCCCGGCATACCCGCCCAGTAGAGCGTGGCGGCGTCCACGGTGTTGTGGCGCGGGCGGCACTCCATCAGAGCGAGCTGGCTGCCCACATCATTGCGGATATGCCGGAGCTCCTGCACGTCGTCCGACCAGGCCAGCACGTTGAAATGGGCCCGGACGGATTGAAGACCGAACGAGTGCGCCTCGTTGAGATACTGGTCGATGTCGAGTAGGTCAGCCCCCTTACGGGAGCTTTCCCCTCTAAGAACCGTACGTGAGAGTTTCCCCTCATACGGCTCAAGCAATTCAAAACTTTTATTTGTAACTAAAAGCCGGCTCATAGTAACTTCCATTTATTTCTGTTAGTAATTCGGCTGCAATGATCATGTATTAGGACTTTCGCCTTTCTACTGCTCCCTGTCATTTCAGTAATTTTCCAGGGAGTTTCCCGTGTGATGTGCTTGCCACACACAGGGCAACATTGCATTTGCTGATTCCACAGGCGATAGATATATTGCTTGCCGTCTAAGTGTGCAAGCATTCTTCGGGTCTTGTATTGATCGAAGAAATCTTTCCAATCGGCATCATATGGGTTGGCCTCACTGCGGATTTTGATATGTCGCTTTATTTTCGTATCCGACAATCTCACAAGAGTGTGGTATTTATCCACTTTCCTGTTTTCAAGCGGTACGGCAAAAGTCCAGCTTCTACCTCTTACAGTGTGATAATACTTGTTGGCAATCCATCGTTTACCTTTTTTGGGATGTCTTCTGCGAGACCATCGCCATAGTTTGTTGAAAATTTGTGCATCTGTTTTACGGAAAGTTTCCGATGCAGAACACCCCTTGTAGTAGTTCGCCCATCCTCTAATGACTGGGTTTAGCAATCGTATCAAAGATTGTTGCTTAGAAGACTTGTTCTTGTCCACTATTTCACGAACCTTATCTAAAAATCTCTTTCGACTCTTCTTGGATGGTTTTGTGATAAACTTGCCTTTATATTTTCTGATATTGAACCCAAGAAAATCAAACCCTTCTTCTATATGAGTTATCTTAGTCTTTTCTTCTGATAAGGTAAGCCCTCTTGCTTGAAGAAACTCAATGACTAATGGTTTAACATGGTTCTCCAACAACTCCTTACTCTCTCCTGTGATAATAAAATCATCCGCGTAGCGAACAAGATTTATCATAGGAGTATAGTAATTTTTCTTCGAGCGGTTTATCGGAAAGCTATCGGCAAGCAGTTTTTCCAGTCCGTCCAAAGTCATATTTGCAAGAGTTGGGGAGATGATGCCGCCTTGAGGAGTTCCCTCCTCTGTCGGAAAAAGTTGCTTGTTGAAAATAAATCCACTTTTCAACCATTTACGGAGCAAAACTTTATCCATAGGGATATTGTCAAGCAACCATTCATGACTGATATGGTCGAAACAACCTTTGATATCACCTTCTAAGATCCATTGTGGGGATGTCGTCCTTGCCAGGTCATTGAAGCATTGTTGAACGGCATCTGCCGTGCTCCTTTCTTTTCTGAAACCATAAGAATTGGCATCAGCCGTTGTTTCAGCTACGGGAGCCAGTGCCATCAGATACAATGCCTGCATAGCCCGGTCTTTCATAGTTGGTATACCCAATGGTCTTAATTTCCCGTTACTCTTTCTGATATGTACTCGTCTCAGAGGTTGGGGTGTATAACCTCTCCTTTTCAGTTCGGTTATTGCACACACTTTAGCATCTGGCGTTTTCCATGTTACCATATCGACGCCAGCCGTTTTACTCCCATTATTGGAAGTTACACGTCTTACCGCTAATGCTTTAGCGTAAAACGAGTGGGTCAGTGTCCACTGCAAGGCTTTGACCTTGTTGTGGCGACCCTCTTTTTGAGCCTTTACAATACGCGCTTGTAGCTTTTGAACCGCAGCTTCGCATTTGAGCCAATTTATACTGTCCCATTTGCTCTGCGTTTGGTCAGTCGATGCACACGATTTTTTAATTTCGTTCATTTGCTTTTCTCCTTTTAAAAGTTCTAAAAGTTTCTTGTAAAGAATCACCTACCGCAGAAGTCAGCCTGCTTTCGCAGCGGGATGATGTTTCAATCCCTATTCACCCCATTACAGGGTGGCATTCGCTTTTTCTGCAATCCTATACCCGCACTCCATTCGGCATTCCTTACGGTCTGCTTACCTG
>ADJT01006550.1_pt1 | contig 12631 bp, 13 predicted proteins | sample 268108 | NCBI WGS metagenome assembly ADJT01 (sample SAMN00007487, study PRJNA43253) | human gut metagenome | isolation source: feces sample TS29
GGCCAGGTTATTGTCCAGCATACGGACCTCATCGGGCGTCATCAGCTCCCGGCCCGTGATCTGGTTGTTGGTGGAGTAGCTGCCGGAATGCCCGGTGCTCTTGCCGTAGGTGTCCAGCCAGAGGGTGCTTTTCCCCAGGTAGTTCTCAGAGATCAGCTTGTGAGTGGACGTTTCATTGCCGCCCAGGTACAAAAATTCATCACAGTTGCCGATGATGGATTCCCATTGCTTTTCAAACAGCGCCTTGAGCTGGGCAATGTTCTGAATGATGATGGAAACGCTGATATTCCGGGAGCGCATGGTGGCCAGCAGCTTGTCGAAATCATCCGGCAAGCTCACGTTGGCGAACTCATCCATGAGAAAATGCACCGGTACGGGCAGGCTACCGCCGTGTACCCGGTCGGCAGAATAAAAAAGTTCCTGGAAAGTGCTGGCATACAGCAAACTTACCAAGAAATTGAAGCTGGCGTCGTTGTCCGGGATGAGGGCAAAGAGTGCCACTTTTTTCTCGCCCAGGCTGGAAAGGTCCAGTTCATCCGTGGCGGTAAGAGCCGCCACCGAAGAAAGATTGAATTTTTCCAGGCGGGACGCCAAGGTGATTTGGATGGATTTCAGCGTTTTGGCAGAGCCGGAACGGTAATCCTTGTAATACTTCACAGCGATGTGATCCGGGGAGCGCATTTCCAGCCGGTCAAACAGTTCGTCAAGCGGCGATTGGTAGGAATCATCATCCTCCCGCACCTCCCCGGCTCGGAGCATCTCCATAATCATGGGGAAATTCTTCTCATCCTCCGGCGCTTCGTACCACAGATAAAACACCAGCGCCATGAGGAGCATACTGGCCGCAGTATCCCAGAAAGGGTCGTTGGACTGGCTCCCTTTCGGAGTGGTGGCTTTGAAAAGGTTCGTCACCATCTTCTGCACATCGTTGTCGGATTTCAGATAGGCAAAGGGATTGTAGCAATGGCTTTTCTCCATGTTCAGAAGGTCCACCACCTTGATCTCATAGCCCATCTGTTCCAACAGGCCGCCGCAGTCACGAAGCAGTTCCCCTTACAGTCCAAAATAAAAAGGGACGTATTGCATTGGCAGATGTTCACTTTGGCGTAGAACCGACTTTTTCCCGCACCACTGCCGCCCACCACCAAAGTGTTGAGGTTGCGGCGGTGCTTCCGGCCATCCAGCCCCATGCGGACGTGCTGGGTAAAAATGCGGTTTTTGAACGGATCCTTGTCCCGGTATTTCTTATTCACGGCCCGCGGATCGCCCCATTTGGCGGAACCGTGTTCTTCACCTCGTCTGTAATTGCGCCGGGAAGAAAGATAAATGCCAATGCCCAGCCCATAGGCGGCAATAAAAATGAGGACAGTTTTTACACTGTCCTCACACCACACGATTTTGAATGGATTGTTCATTGCCGCAGGCAGGGCGCTGACGATCTCCGAAAGTCCCCCGGAAATGGCAGGCGCAATCAGCAGGGCGAACCAGATCACCGGGACCAGCCCCAGGGCATAGAGCCAGGGGCCGCCCGCCTTATTATCTGGCTTCATCCCGGCGCTTCGCTTTCTTGTCTTTTTGGGCTGGGGCGTCAATGGTTTTCAGCAGAACGTCCTCCACCGGGCCGGGGTCACGCTGTTCCTCCAGCATATCGTTGCGCAGTTCGTTGAGGGCGCGAATCATGATCCCATGCTCATAGCTGTCCAGGGTGAGGACGACTTTTTCCTGTTTTTCCATGGGTCTACTCCTCCTTTACCGTTCCTGTTCCTTCTGCTTGCTGTCGCGGGTGAGGCCCATAGCCCTGGCCATACGGCCATTGAGGGATTTGAACGTATCCCGCATATCGGTGAGGGCAGCAGGAATATCCTCCCTGGGGACCTGCCCCTGAAACACGCCGTCCAGTTTGGAAATCTCATACTCTTTGGCGTCCACGCCATACCGCTTGCAGAGCATATAGCTGACAGCATAGGCTTTGTAGCCATCTGTCTCTCTGGAATAGCCGTCCATGCTTTGGGCAAGCTGCACGTTGGCAACCTCCAGAGAAACACAGCGGAAGATGTCCGGCGCGTCCATTGCCCTTTTTCACCAGGATGGCGTTCTGCTCTGCAGAAAACATGGCCCCACGGCCCTGTGGCAGTTCCTCCACGGCCCGGATGGGCACCGGGGAACTGGCAATCAGGCCCTTTAAGAGCAGACGGTCATCGTAGCGCACCTGGGGCTGAACCTGATCCCGCGCCGTAGTCTGGGAAATATCATAGACTTCCTTGGCGTAAAAGTTCTGGCCCACGCTGCCATCCTCACGCCGGTATGCCTTGCCCGGCTCCAGAATGATGATGGGCAAACGCTTCTCATCCTCCAAAATCTCGATCCCCTGGGCGTGCCACTCCTTGTAGCCGCCTACACGCACCGCGTCGGGGCATTTATCCCCAATCAGAAGTGCATTGCGAGCAGAGTGGAAGGGAAAACGGCTCTGCACATCCAGATATGCCTCCATACTGCCCGTACCCTCGGAGAACTCTCCAAAAATCCGGTCCAAGGTGGCATAGGCTTCTTTTCGCTGTTTTTCCTCCCGGATCTGCCACCACTGGCGCTTGGGGCGCTCTTTCTGGCTTTCCTGCTTTTGCGGCGCGGCCTCCGCCTGGGGCTGCTGTTCAAACAGATCGTCAAAATTATTCATCACAGATTACCTCTCTTTCGATTTGGGCTTCTTTTTGGGTTTGGGCGGCTGGTGCCGGGTTGTTTTCTGAGCCGCCTTCTTCTGGGGTGCAGCCGGCTCCTCGGCCCTGGCAGCCTCCGCCTCCTTCTTCCGCTGGGCCTGGATGTCCCGCAGCTCCTGCCGGACGGAAGGCTTCTCGGCTCCATCAGAAGTACCCCTTGCGGACTTGCTGCTGCTCTCGGAGATAGGCTCGGACGGAGGGGATTTTTCCGCCGCTGGGGCAAAAGGGGCGTTCTTCTCCGCTGCCGGATTTTCCGGCTGGGCTTTTTCTTTCTGGGTGGGCTTTTCCATCAGCTCATCCAAAAGCTGGTCGTCCACACTCTTTTCCGGCATGGCCTGCTCCGGCGCGGCGGGTTCGCTGCCGCGCTGTTCGCGGGATTTCTCAATATCCTCCTTGATCGAAGCCGTATCCACAACGGTGAGCTTGAACTTCTCCACGATCCGGTTGGCTCTGGCAGCGTCATCCTCGAACACCAGAATGTCGATGGTGTCGTCGCCTTTCTTCACCGGGATGGGCGCATAAAGAATCCCGTACCCCTTGGCTTGCTTGGCAAACTCCGGGCAATCCTCCTTCTTGATGGTGTAAACCTTTAAGGGGCGCTTCTCCCGCAGCATGGCTTCAATGCGGGCTTTGCCCTTGGTCTTTTTCTGGTCTTTCAGAACCGTGTAAAGGGCGGCGGCCAGATTTTTAGCAGCAGAACCGGTGATTTTGAGGGCAAATTCAGCGCCCTCCAGGCTCATCCGTACCACTTGCTCCGCCGCGTCGCCTGAGTTATACATCAAAAATCATCTCCTTCCTGGGGGAGCCGCCCGGCCCTGCTCCGGCTCCTGGCGGGCTTTCTCATCCCTGCCGGAGACTTCCTCACGGGCGGCCTGTATCTTATCCTTGATGGAAGTGGAGCGCAGGGCAATATCCCCGCACAGCTTCACCTCCCGGCGCAGCTCCTTGATCTGCGCAGATAGTTTGGAGATCTCAGCCCGGATATACTCCTGCCTGGCAGGGTCGGCCAGCACTGCCTTGGTGCGAAGTTTCCGGTACAGGCTTTTCCGCTGTTCCGTCAGGCCGGCAAACTGAGATTTCACATCGGACCGATAGGCGTTAAGCTGCTCCAGGGTGTCAATGCGGTGGCGGGAAAGAAGGCAGGCTTCATCGGTAAGCTCCTGCGCCCGGATCAAATCCTCCCGCAGTGCATGAGGCACCCGCCTGGGCGGGCGGTTCTGCTTTTGGGGGAATACCCCCAGCAGATAGCAGTAGTGGAAGTAGAGGGCGCGGAACCCCGTCACCTTTTTGGCCTGTTTCAAATCCCCGTGTAGCCTGCACCGAAACGGCTCCGGCCTGTGTTCCCGCTGGGGGCGGCGCTGGGCTAAAATCCGCCTGCGGATGTTCTCCATCGAGTAGTCCTCGCCAAAGTTACGCATGAGCTTGCGTCCACGGGGGTAATTCGGCGGGCGGACCGTAATATCCTTGCCCACCTTGACGTCATAGCCCATCTGCCGCAGATGATAAAAAAACTGCCGTTCCGTCATAGACTGGCGGATGGCAGTATCCACATCGGCTTTGATGAGGGAGAGATAGGTGGGGCGGCCTTCCTGCTCGGCCCGCCATTCCCCGTAGTGCTTGGATTTTCCCCGCTGGGGGTTCTCAATGACAGAAAGCCCATACTCGCGGCACAGCCGGTCGGATTCCCGCTGCATATCGAAATAATCCTGCTCGGTACGATGGTACTTGATGCCGTCCACGAAGGAAACCGTGTTCACTACAAAATGATTGTGCAGATGATTTTCCCTGTCCAGATGGGTAGCCACCAGCACCTGGTATTTTTCACCCCACAGCTTTTTTGCCAGGGCAAGGCCGATCTCATGGGCCAGCTCCGGCGTGGCCTCGCCGGGGGCAAAGCTCTGATAGCCGTGGTAGGCCACAGTCCCGTCCTCCTTTCCGAAACGCTTTTTTACCGCTATCATCTCATCGCGGGCCGTAGAGGGGCTGCAATTCACCCCGGAAACAAACTGCCGCATGACCGTTTCGCCTTCGCTTTCCACCGTCTTGCCTGTTTTTTGCTGCTGGACGGCATACTCGATCACATCGGATAGGCCCTGGGCCTCCTTGCCATCCATATCCTGCTTTTCAAAGAAATCAGGATTTTCGGTCTTATCTGGATTCTCGATATAGATGAGAACCTTGCCCAGCCAGCCGTTCACCCGCCAGATAGACGTGGTAGCCACGTCACACCGCGCTCCGCTTGCCGCTTTTGCCGCAAGCGTCAAAAGGCTCACCGCTTCGCGGGTGCTCCTTCTCCCCACGAAGCAGGCTTCGCGGGGACCCCTTCGTGTCCATAGCGCGGGGAAGGATCACCGCTTTGGTGATGTCCCGGACGAGCTGGTCGAATTTTCGCATTTCCTCATCATAGCGGCGCTCATCAATGACGCCCAGCACATGGGCTTTCTGGGCGATCTGGTTGAGGTTGCCGCCAATCCGGTGAAGCTCCCGCATAAAGTCGTAGTAGGCGGGCGGCGGCGCGTCCTGGGGAACCAGGCCGTTCACCAGATGGCGCAGGTACGCCTCACGGGAAAGGCCGCTGCGCTTTACTTTTTTGTTGAAGGCTTCCGCCTCTTTTTTGTCCAGCCAAAACTGTACGTGTACGTTGCGTTTTCTCATTCTTCCGAATCCTCCTTTCTGCCTATGCGGTTGATTTGAAGCAGGCACATAATCAGCACGCCGACCACACCGCCCAGCAGAAATCCAATGGCGAAAAACAATCCTTCCATGAAAACCTCCATCCTTTCAAAAGGGGTATTAGGGGGCGTTCCCCCTAACAAGCGGCCTTTGTGGTATCACAAAGGCGATGCTTGCTGGTACAGCTACATTCCATTCCCCTGCGGGGAATCCGGGACAGGCAAAAAAAGAACTCATCGCTCGCCCCGGTCACGGAAATACCGCTTGGCATGGAACTCCACGCCGGTAAAATGGCTGGCGTCCAGAACGACTTCGCCGCGTTTCCATTGGTCCCTGGCAAACTGCTCGGCCTCCTCCCGGCTGTTTGCCGCCACCTTCATTTTCACCTCCAGCGTTTCCCGGATGGTAACATCATAATGGTTCATCACTCACGCTCCTCTCTAAAAATGGGCAGCAAAAAAGAGCGTCCATTTTCAGAACGCTCTCCAAAAAAGAGATTCGTTTTTACCGCGCCTTCTCCTGTTTCAGATGACGGGTGGGGATTGCCAGCAGCTTACGCACCCGGCTCTCCAAATGCTTCTCAATGGCCTGCAAATGTTCTTCCGGCAGGCCCAGGCTTTCGTGGCGCTTGAACCGGAACCCGATCATGCGGCGAAGCTGCTCTTTCTGCTTTGGCCCCATGACCTCTGCACACACTTCCTCATAGGAGATGTTGTAGGGGTTAGAACGGGTTTTTGCATACTCGTCCAGATTCGCATAATCTTCCTTACCGGCATAGCAGAACAGGGACAGCCCATTGTCAAAAATGGGGGCGGGCGCAATAATGTTGCCGCTGTGGTTATCCCGCAGGACGCCAAAGTTTCCAAAGTGGCGGTCCTCATTGTAAATCAGAGCGTCAAACACCAGCATACTGCGGATTTGCTCGGAAAACTCCGGCCCCAGCTTGTCGTAGTAGGCAAGGCAGGCGGCAATGCCCCCGGTTCGGACAATGCGCCCGATGGGGATATAGGCTGTGTCGATGTTGGTAAACAGGGCGCACTTAGAGGCGGTAATGCCTTTCCAATTCTCCAGGTCATAATGCACGGCGTTCAGACGCATGGTTTCCGCAATCTGCGAAGCATAATACTCGCAGTACGGCTCCCGGCCCGCATTGGACGCGCCGGTCGTGCCGCCCTTGTAGAGATAAATCCCATCGTGCTCCACATATCGCCACGCCTTGGGCAGCATACCGCCTGTGGTCAGCTCCGGGGATGTGGTAAACGCCTGCCTGCTCCCGCCTGCGCCGGTATAGGCCACCAGCGCCAGTATCTCGGAAAAGCGATTTTCGTAAAGATTGTATTGGGAGAATCCCCCCTCAAATCCTTCCGGCACCACCCAATAGCTGTCGTTGAGCGACAGCCCCTTGCACACGTCGATGATTCCCTTGGTGTCGTTGTGGCTGAGGCCAAGGGTTTTCAAAATCTCGTCCACAAAGGCGCGGTTTTTGGGGATAACCCGCCGCTCCAGCCAATGAATGACGCCCTCGCCGGTGCGCTCCATATCCAAAGGCAGCAAATGGGCCTGCTCCTCGTTGGTGTATAAGATTTCAGCCACAAGGCCGGACAAGCCCTGCTTTTCCATGGAAAAGCGCATTAGCTCCGTATCATAAATGCGGAGACTGTAAACATTACTCATAGGCTCCTCCTTGTCGTTCAGTTCCAGTGAAACATCCTTTCCCAGCGCCGAGGCGATTTTTAAGATCATATCAAGCGTGGGGTTCTGTGTCCCACTTTCCAGGCGGTTAATGCCGGAACGCTGGATTCCCAGCCGCCTTGCCAGTTCTGCCTGGGAAATGCCCTGCTCCAGACGGGCCTCCACAAGCTGGGATATGATTTTCTGCCGTTTGCGCAGTTCATCCATACTCTCACCTCACTGCTTTAATGTTAACATATATGATAACAATTTGCAAGAGGGAGAATCTGTCGAAGCTGCAAAACTGGCAACTCACCGCTCCGGCTCTTTGCTGTGGCTGCCCCGAATGGGAATCCCCAGCCGGTGGCACAGAAAATCATTCACATCCTTTCCACGGGGCGGCGGTTTGTTCTCCACACGGTAGCCCTCCGGCATGACAGCCATGATTGCCTTGGCCGCCAGCCGGCCAGCCGTGTCATTGTCCAAATGGAGATAGACGGTTTTCACATGGGGGTGGTCATCCAAAAATCGGGTGAGGGCCACCGGCAGCTTGCTTTCCTCCATCTTTTTCTTCGGCTGGTACACCCCGGCCAGGGACAGCAGATTGTGCCGCCGCCAGTCAATCCCGTCCAGCTTGCAGAGAGTGGCATAGGACATCACATCAATGGCGCACTCGCACAGATGGACTGCCGGATTTTCCACGCAAGCGGGCAGGGCGAAGGAAAAGTGCTTATCACTGCCGCTTAAATCCCCGTGGAACCGGGCTTCACTGATTCCCCGCAGGCAGCCGAACCGCGCCTTGCCATCCTTGTCGAAGCCCACAAAAACCACGTTGCTGTGGCCCTTGTTCCGGCTCTCATAAATCCGCCCGGTCTGAACGCAGTAGTCCAAAATCTCCTGGTCAATGCCCCGGCCTTTGAGATAGGCCATCATCGCCCGATTATCCGGGGCGGCCTGGGGCAGAAGCAGGTGCTTGGGCTTTTCCTCCTTCGGCGCTGGCACAAAGGAAGGCGGCGGGATGGCAGCCCTTCCGGAGATAGTTTCCATGGCCTCCAAAAAGGAATAGCCGTTGACCTTGATGAGATAGTCCAGCGCACTGTAACCGCCAATCCCGCGGGAAAACCAGCACCATTTGCCGTTGGAAATCCGCAGGCTGTCATGGGTCTTGGTACAGTAGACGTTGCCGGACACATGGACCAGCTCCTGGGGTTCGCAGGTTTGCAGGTAGGTGAGCAGGTCCACCTGCCTTGCCCGTTCGATGGCTTCTGAATCGTAAAAAGGCATAAAAAAATACAGCCCCCTTCACATAGCCATAGATTAGCCGCCCCATGTGGGGTAGCTGACTATGTAAAAGGGGCTGTACTCTTTTCAGATATGGAAAAAGCCGACTGGATTGCTCCAATCGACTTTCTGCATATACTTTTGCGATTTATATGCAGATATGAATGGGGAATGTGCAGTTTTGGGCGGCAGCTTTAAGCCATATCCAAAAACTCCAAGAATTTCAATAGTTTTTACTCCTAATCCGTAAAAACTTGTTTTGTTCAAGACCTTTTTGGGGGTGCGAATGAATTTGGATATGTAAAAGCGGCATGGATTTTTCCATGCCGCCCAAAAAACTATTCAGTTTTGAAAGCGCCGATTTTCTTCAGATAGGCAAATCCGTCTGCATGGCCCCGGAAGTAGATGTGTTCCCGTTCCATATTATCGGCCCGCATATACAGCCGGATAAATTCTTTCAAGGCTTCATGCTCCTCAGCGGTAAAAGAAAGTTCTCCCTTGCCCTCCAGCAGAGCGCCAATCACAAGATTTTGGCGTTTCAGTTCCTCCATCTGGGCCTTCAACTCGGTATATTCCGGGCTGGCAGCCGCCAAATCCATCACGATGTCGCTGTCGATTTCAGAAAACTGCTCGGAAATGCGCTCCGGGAGCAGGCAGTAGCTATCGTCCATCTATCATCGTCCATCTATCATCACCCCTTATCACGATTTTTATTATACTATACCTGCCCCGCAGCGCAATGGCAAATGTGCAATCACCTTTCTTTCTGCGCTTTGGCTTTCTGTTTGGCTTCGGCGGCCCTGGCCTGTTCCTGGACAGTATCCCATACCGTATCCATATAAGAGGTTTCCTGGTTCTCCCACCTCTCAAAAATCTGCTTCAAGGGCTTGTCAGATTTCAGCAGCGCCCTGGCCTGACTATCCTCCAGATCGTGGTATTCAAGAGACATCAGGATGTCCTCCCGCACCGTGTACTCATAGGCATGGTTCAAAATCTCAGCCGGCGGTTGGGAGAGCAGCCAATCCCGGAACTGCTCCTGTTCCGCAAACATTTTCTCATAGAGCCTGGTATTTAATTCTTCGTTGGTCATCGTATCCTCCTTTACCGTGCCAGCTCCGCAACCCTCCGGGCAGGCACATCCTCGCCCTCGTCTGGGGTATCGTCCATCAATGTTTTGTCCTTCTCATCCATGTTGAGCAGAATATTCAGCTCTTTCAAACGGGCTGTTTTCTCCGCCAGCTCCTCCTCGCGGGCAAAAGGTGTAGCCAATTCCGTGCGGGCGTTTTCAAGCTGGGCCTTGGTTTCCTCCAGGCTGTTCTGCTCGGCCTGCAGGCTGCCTGCAAGGTTTTCCAGAGCGTTGTCCAGGCGGGTGATATTGCCGAACACATCCGCCCCCAGCGTCACCGTATGGGAAAGAGTGCCTTTGAGCGTGATCCGATACTCGTTGCTCCTGCCATCATAAGCCAGCACCATGGAAAAGCCCCGGTACTGCCCCAAAAGAACAGCGTCGGAACCTGTCATACGGGTGCAAACATCAATGATAGCCTTGCCGGCGCCCTCTTTTTCGGTGTAGTGCCTGCCATCCACCTCCATGCCGCAGAAGCCCTCCTGGGCCTTGGGGTGGGCCGCCGCCAGCGCCACATCCTGCTCATAGCCCGCGATCCGTTCCGTGAGCTGGGTGATTTCCTCCGGGTATTTCCGATACACCAGTTCCTCCAGAGCGTACACCTGGTTCAAGTGGCTGGCTTTCAGCATATTGAGCCGCGCCACCTCCATATCCAGGTTGCACTTCTCGATAATAAGTGGGTTGCCGGTGGCCAATGCCTTGATTTCCGAATAGCTGAGGGCAGTTTCATCTACATCATCCGCCACACGGACGGGGGCCTTGCTGGTCATGATCTGGGCGATGAACTTCTGCTTGTTCTCCACAAGCTGGTAGAGGTAAGCGTCAAAAGTGCCTTCCGTTACATACCGATAGATTTCCACCTCCTCATTTTCATTGCCCTGGCGGACGATACGCCCCAGCCGCTGCTGAAGGTCGGAAGGCCGCCAGGGGCAGTCCAGGTCATGCAGGGCAATGAGCTTATCCTGGACGTTAGTGCCTGCGCCCATTTTGGCCGTGGAACCCAGCAGCACCCGCACCTGCCCGGCGCGCACCTTGGAAAACAGCTCCTTCTTTTTGGCTTCGCTGTCTGCCGTGTGGATAAAGGCGATTTCTTCTTCCGGGATACCGGCGTCCATCAGTTTCTTTTTTAGGTCGTCATAAACACTGAAAGAGCCATCGGTAGTAGGTGTGGACAGGTCGCAGAATACAAGCTGGGCAGAGCGTTTTTCTTTAGTCTGTTCCCAGATGCGGAACACATTCCGGGCGCAGACAGCCACCTTGCCATTGGGGTCGTCGGCAGCGAGAGGGTTGATGAGCCGCATATCCAGCGCCAATTTCCGCCCGTCATTGGTAATGCGGAGCATATTGTCCACATGGGGGTCAACCCCACCGGCACGGATTTTCTCTGCCCGTTCCGCCAGCCCCCTTATCATCTCTTTCTGAAGCTCCGAGGGCTGGATCACTTCCGTGTGGAAGTTTGCCTTGGGAACAGGCAGACAAAGCATATCCGCTGTTTGGATGTCGGCAACCTCCTTGAAAGCAGCCATCAGCTCCGGCAGGTTATAAAACTTGGCAAACCGGGTTTTGGCTCGGTAGCCGGTGCCCTCCGGCGATAACTCGATGGCTGTAACCGTTTCTCCGAAGCTCCCCGCCCAGTCATCGAAATGGACAAGGCCCATCTCCTGCAGGAGCCTGTACTGCAAATACCTCTGGATGGTGTAAAGCTCTACCATGGAGTTGGAGATAGGGGTGCCGGTGGCAAAAATCACGCCGCGCCCGCCGGTCAACTCGTCCAGATACTGCGTTTTCATGAACAGGTCGCTGGATTTCTGGGCTTCGGTCTGGGCAATGCCGCCCACGTTTCGCATTTTTGTCGCCAAAAACAAGTTCTTAAAATAATGGCTCTCATCAATAAAGAGCCTGTCCACGCCGAGCTGCTCAAAGGTGACGGTGTCATCCTTGCGGCTCTGGTCGTTGAGCTTGGCCAGCCTTGTCTCCAGCGATTTCCGGGTACGCTCCATCTGCTTGACCGTGTAGCGTTCCGCCTTCTGTGCCTTGGCCTGCTCGATTCCTTCCAGGATTTCTTCAATCTGGCGCTCCAAAATGGCCTGCTGGCGCTCCAGGCTCATGGGGATTTTTTCAAACTGGCTGTGGCCGATGATGATGGCGTCGTAGTCCCCGGTGGCAATGCGGCTGCAAAACTTCTTGCGGTTCTGGGTTTCAAAATCTTTCTTCGTGGCAACTAAAATGTTGGCGCTGGGATAGAGCTGGAGCCATTCCGCCGCCCACTGCTCGGTGATGTGGTTTGGCACCACGATCAGCGACTTGGTGCAAAGGCCCAAACGCTTCATCTCCATGGCAGCGGCCACCATCTCGTAGGTCTTGCCCGCCCCCACCTCGTGGGCCAGCAGGGTATTCCCGCCGTAAAGGATATGGGCAATCGCGTTGATCTGATGAGGCCGTAGGGAAATTTCCGGGTTCATGCCCTCAAACCGGATGTGCCGCCCATCATACTCACGGGGGCGGACGCCGTTGAAGGTTTCGTTGTAAACACGGCACAGCAGTTCCCGGCGGTCGATGTCTTTCCAGATCCACTCGGCAAACTTCTGCTTGATGAGTTCCTGCCGGTCCTGGGCAATCGCGGTTTCTTTTTTGTTGAGGACAGGCTTTTTCTTGCCGTTCTCGTCCTCAATATAGTCAAATACCCGCACATCCCTTTGATTTAGGGTCTGCTCCAAGATGTGGTAGGCGCTCATCCGCTTGGTGCCGTAGGTGGTAATGGCTTTCACATTGCTGCGGTCGGCGTTTTTCTCCCGGATGCTCCATTGGCCGGTGGCTTCGGAGCGCAGGATTTTAATACGATCCCGCACATAGTAATTGGGGGTGAGCAGCTCCACCATGAATTGCTGGTACACCTCGATGGGCACCCAGTTCGCGCCAATGCGCACGCCAATTTCTCCAGCGCCCAAATCCTGGGGCTGAACGGCTTCCAGGGCCTCCACATTTCTGCGGGCGGTTTCCTTCTGATTGTCAGGGGCCACTTCCAGGAATGCTTTTGCCATCCGCAGCTTTTGGCGCACTTTCCCGGAAAGGTACTCATCCGCCGTGACAAGAGGATAGCGGCTCAAATCCGCCAAAGAAGGCAGGATGTCCTCCGGGTTCTCCGCACAGCGAATATCCCGGTAGA
>ADJT01003956.1_pt1 | contig 12616 bp, 7 predicted proteins | sample 268108 | NCBI WGS metagenome assembly ADJT01 (sample SAMN00007487, study PRJNA43253) | human gut metagenome | isolation source: feces sample TS29
CTCTTGGACTTTGAGGGCTTCGGCCAGACTGACGCGCTTGATGGAGCGCGTGTGCAGCAGCGCCACGACCAGGTAGGTCGCAAAGCCGATTCCTGCGCACGCCGCCATGGACCAAGCGGGCACGTAGATCTCGATATTGCCGTTATAGGCGAGCAGCATCGAGCGGAAGATGGCCGTTAGCGAGCCAATAATGACCGGCAGGCTCAGCACGAGTGACGCTGCCACGCACAACATGATCGAGCGGATGTACAGATGCGAAATCTCGCTATCGCGATAGCCAAAGACTTTCATGTAGCTGATCGAACGGGCGCTGTGGTCGATCACAGCCTTGGTCAGCAGGTACATAAACAGCAAGAAGATGAACACCGCAAGCCCAACCATCATGCCGATCATTTTGCTCATCATGCCGATGAACTGGTCGCCCACGGCGCGCATGTCGTCGGGCGTGGTATCGCCGGCAAAGTAGCGCGCGTCGAGGTCGAGCTTCTCGTTGCTCACGTAGCCGTTAAAGTAGGCCGCATCGTTGTCAAACAGCTCGTTAAAGTCTTCGATGCTCATATAGACATTCATATCCGACTTAGAGCCCCAAACGCAGTCCTTGCCCACGTACTCAAAGGAATAATTCTCGCCCTCGTACTTGTCGCGAAGCTTAACCTTCTGACCCTCGCTCCAGCCAAACTTGTCGAGCAAGCCACCGCCAAAGACGACGCGTCCGTCGCTGACGTCCAGTCCTTTCCAGTAGCGCGAATCGGGCGAGATGCCGTAGATGGAAATCGTCTCCTCGCCATTTCCGTCGCCGCGGTCGTATTGCAGCTGGTAGACGGCGTATTTCTCGGCCTGTGCGATTGCGCCCGCGCCGTTATCGGTCGTATTGACCGGGTGGATATCGTCGTTGTCAGTGTCGATCTTAGAGGCCTTGTCGATCAGGTCGATAGCCTCATCGTGGTCGCAGCCGAGAGCATCGGCAAGGTCATCGAGGCGCGCATAAAGCGCATCCTTCTTGTCCTGGACCTTGGCGAGCGCGTCCTGCGCCGCAGCCAGGCTCTCGGCAGACGGGGATGCGGTCGCGGCATCGGCTGCCGCCTGCGCCGCATCGGCCGCGTCGTCGAGCTCGTCATCGGCATCTTGGGCGGCAGAAAGCAGCGCGCCGTCAACCGACTGCAAGCACTCGAGTGCCGACCACTGCTCGCGCTCCTCGGCAGTGCCCTCGAGCTCCAGCGGAGCCTTGAGCGTGTACTGGTGCTCGGCGACCAGGCTCGTCTCGAGGTTGTCCGCGTAGTGCGTCATCGTGGGCAGAATCGCCAGGCCAAAGAGCAGCAGCAGCGAGGCAAACGCAATGCCCACGAAGAGCGTGGCGAAGTTGCCCAGGTTGCGCAGGAAGATACGCAGGCGGAAGCGCGAGACAAAGCCCATGCGCTCCGGCAGCTGCAGGCCGCGCTTGGTGCCAGACTTGCCGCTCGCCTCGTGGCGAAGAAACTGCAACGGCGTCTTGCCCATCTTGCGAAGCAGACCCACCAGCGTGATGAGGATGAGCGCAGCGGCGGGAACCACGGCGCACTTCACAAAGATCTCCCAGCTCCAGTACACCTGGAAGGGCGGCAGGCTGTACGAGCCGTAATCGAGGCTGCGCATGGGCTCGGTAAAGAACACGACGCCGAGCGCAGTGCCCAAAAGCACCGCGACCACGCCCACGATGGCGGGAAGCGCAAGGTAGTGCAGCACGATCTCGCGTCGACGATAGCCGCTGGCGAGCAGCGTGCCGATGATGGCGCTCTCCTCCTCGATGGTGGCGTCGGTAAGGACCACAAAGACGAACGCCATGATCACGATGATGATGTCGAGCAGCGTCATCCACATCATGGAGTCGCCGTCTACGTCGTCGCGCGCGTAGCCAATGCCCTGGTTGGAATCGGCGTCGATGAGGTCATCCACGCGTGCGTCGGCATCGGTGAGCGCCTCCACCATATCCTGCTCCGCATCGACGCGATCCGCGGTGGAGAGATCGCGATCGGTAAAGGTAAAGGAGTAGGTGTAGGCAGGCGCGCCGCCGGCGTCCTTAAGCGCGGCAAAGCCGGCGTCGGTGACCTCGGCCACACCGTACGTGATGGTGTTCACCGTAAAGTCCGAATTGTTGAGGAACAGCGCCTGGCTATCGGGCTGGGTCATGATGCCGCAGATGGTGTAGGTGCGACCCTCGAGCTCGACTTTATCGCCCACGGACAGGTTGTTATTGGTGGCGAAGACACGGTCGATTGCCACCTCATCGTCCGCCTTAGGCTGCCTGCCTTCGCAGTAGGACGCGATATCGACCTTGGTGCGGTGCGCATAGGTGCGCAGCGTGCGCTTGGTTCCATCGTCGCCGGCGGTCTTTTTGATGATGGCATCGATGGAGAAATTCTTGTAGAGCGTGACGCCGCCGACGTCGTCTGCCGCGTCCTCGGCTGCCTTGAGCTGGTCTTTGGTGGCCTCGAAGGAGGTGGTCACGCGGCCGTCCTCGATCGCGTACGCATCGCGCATGTCGTCGATAAGGCAGCCGATGGAATGCGCCGCGAGCAAAAAGCCCGATGTAAGGGCAATGCTTCCGCACATAAGCAAAAAGATGCCCAGGTACTTACCGATATTGCGGCGCAGCTCGCGCGGGAGACGTTTTGCGAGAGGTGTCATGGCGCCGCCTACCAATCGAGCTCGGCGGCCGCGACGGGCGACTCGTTGAGCTCATCCTCGACGATGCGCCCGTCGCGCAGGCGCAGCACGCGATTGGCCATGCGGGCGATGGCGGCGTTGTGTGTGACGATGATGATGGTGCATCCGTACTCGTGATTGACATCCTCCATGAGCTGCAAGATTTCCTTGGACGTCTTATAGTCGAGCGCGCCCGTGGGCTCGTCGCACAGCAGCAGACCCGGGTTTTTGACGAGCGCGCGGCCGATGGCACAGCGTTGCTGCTGACCACCCGAAACCTGGCGCGGGAACTTGTTGCGGTGCTCGTAGAGGCCCAGCGAGCGTAGCAGGTCGTCAATGTTGAGCGGCTTTTTGGACAGGCATGCCGTGACCTCGATGTTTTCCTTGATGGTGAGGTCGGGCACCAGGTTGTAGAACTGGAAGACAAAGCCCAGCTCACGGCGGCGATACTCGCCCAGGTCGGTAGGTTTGAGCACCGTGAGGTCACAGCCGTCCACCAGAATGGAGCCGGCATCGGCATCCTCCAGGCCGCCGATCAGGTTGAGAAAGGTCGACTTACCCGAGCCCGAGGGCCCCAGCATGACGCAGATCTCGCCGCGGTTGATGGACGTGTCGATGCCGTCGAGCACCGTCAGGCGCGCGTCACCGTCGCCGTAGTGCTTCTTGAGCCCCTTGACCTGGACGTAGGCTTGCTTCGTTGCCATGCTATCCCCCATTGTTAGCCTTTTGCTACTTTTCTAGGGTAATAGTAAACCTAGGCGAACTATATTTGTGTGACGAGCGCAACTTTTTCCAAACTAGTCGTTGGGGACGTTCTTAAATGACTAGCCGCAAGGGACACCCTTTCGCCACCCGGCAGTTAGGGACGCTCCTTTCCTGCCGGCAGATGGGGACAGTCCTTGCCGGCCCGGCCGGCGAGCCGGCGAATCGGCAAAGACTGCCCCCAATGGCTAGTCATTTAAGTCTGTCCCCAATGACTAGGTGGCTAGGCGCGGGATTTGGTGCGTGCGAGGGCGAGGCCTACGGCGGCGATGGCTGCGGCGAAGAGCACGGTGACACCTAGGTCGCAGGCGATGTCGCCCAGCACGGCAGGCGTCAGGTCCGAGGCGAGCGCCTTGCCGATCGCGTCGTTCACCCAATACGTCGGCACAAACTGCGCCACGGTCTGCACGGCCGAGCCCATGAGCGACAACGGCATCCAGGCGCCGCCCAAAAACGTCATGAGCATGCCAAGCAGGTTGCCCACACCGTTGAGCAGCTCCTCGCGCGCGCCCAGACTCGAAAGCGCAAAGCCAACGGCCAGCGGTGTGCACGCCAGGACAAACGTCGCCGCCAGCGCCAGACACACGCGGCCCACGCCGACCTCGGCGACCGCGCCGGCAAAGCCCACAACGCCCATCATGCTCGACACAAACCAGATGCAGACGGTAATCACGGCGGCGGCCGCGAACACGGCGAGCGAGCGCTGGCGCTCGGAGACCGGTCCGGCATCCATGCGGCGCACGCGCTCGGGTTCGTTCATGCCCGAGAACACCAGCCCCACCGACACGATGACCGACGAGATAATCGCGTACGCGCCAAAGTTGAAATACGACTCGAGCGTGGCGGCGGCAGTCGAGTCGACCTTGACCTGCTCGATCTCGACCTCGGCACGCTCGGCGGCCGCATGTTCGGCAGCCTTGGCGACGCCGCCATTAGAAGCAGCGGGCTCAAGCGCCGCCGCAGTGCCCGCGAGCGAAATCCAACGCGAGGCCTCGGCAGACGAAAGCGCCGCCGCCATGGTGCCGGAGCCGTATGTCACGTCGAGCTTGGGCAAGGTCTCCCCCGCACGGGCAGTCGCAATCAGGTCGTCCTCGAACCCCTCCGGGATAAAGAACACGCAGTCGGCGCTGCCCTTGGCGCTGTTGCTCTTGGAGAGCGCGTCTGCAAGGTCGTACGTATCGTCGCCGATGCCCGTGACCAGGTCAAAGCGCGACCCCAAGTGCTTGGTGAGTGCCCGCGAAAGGTCGCTGTTGTCGTGATCGACCACGATCACGTTGGCATCGTAGGGCTTGTACTCGGTAAGCTGCGACGAGTTCCAGCTCACCGAAGCCGCGATGAATACGCCCATGAGCGAGATGAACACCGTATAGATGAGCAGGTAGAACGGGTGCGCCAGCGCCATGCGAAGCGCGGTCTTAAAGGTGCTCATAGCGGCTCCTTCCAAAGATCAGCGTAGCGGCGGCGACAAACACCAGGGCCATCAGGACGAGCGCGCCGGCGCGAACAGCGAAGGGCCCCAGGTCCCCAAAGAAATACAGGCGATTGAACATGTCGCAGATGAGCTTGACGGGGTTGAGCCAGCACTCGACCGGACAAGCGCGGGCGACGTCGTCGGCAAGCGCCATCGCCGGCTCGCCGTAGAGGCCGGCGAACAGGGCGCACGTGGTGGCAAAGCCCGTGAGGATGCCCGACTTGGATGCCTTGCCGCCCTTAACGGGAAGCGTGCCCACAAAAAGCCCCAGGCCCGTGGCGGCAAGCGCGGATGCAGCCCCGCCCAGCAGGCACAACCCCTCGCGCCCGCCAAAGTCGACGCCCACGACCAGGCGCACGTAGCCGATCGCAACCGCCATCGATGCAAAGGAAACCAGCCACGAGCCGACAAAAATGCCGGCCAGCGACGCCGTCTTGGAAAGACCGCCCACGCAGCGGCGCGCGCCAAGGCCCGACAGATTAGGCTGCAAATCGACGACGCTCAAGGCGGCAAACTCGGCAGACATCATCGCGACCAGGCCAAAGAGCGCGTAGTAGTAGATGACCGTGCCATCGGGCGTGGCACGAGTCAGGCTCACGCGGCGGATTCCGCCCTCGAGCGACAGGGCGTGCGCAACCGCCGCCGGATCGGCGAGCGCCGCCGGGTTGTCCTGGGCAATCTGGCGCATGAGCTCGACATTTTGCGTATACGAGCTTGCCACCGTTTCAAGGATGCTGCGGTCGGTGAGCACCGACGAGGCGCGCGAGCTGTCGTAACTCGACAGCAGCGTGAGCCTGGGCGTGCCCGCGGCATCAACCGTATAGATGCCCGCGACCTCGCCGGCCTTGAGCGCTTTGCGCGCGACAGCCAAGTCTTCGTACTCGCTCACATCGAGCAGCTGGTCGTCGCCTGCCTTGGCAAGCGAAGCTGCCACATCCTTAAAGGTCGAGGCATCCCAGGCCTCGTCCGCCACGACGGCAACCGGCACCGGGTCGACCGTGCCGTCGGAGCTGAGGTTCGCAAACATAAACATGAACATCGTGGAAAGCGCGATAGGAAAGAGAGCGCCCCAGACCCACGTGCTCGGCCGGCGCAGCAGCGTCTTGACCGTGGTGATGATGGTGTTGAACATGGCCGCCCCCTAGTCGCGCAGCTCGCGGCCGGTGATCTCGAGGAACACGTCGTTGAGGGTCGGCGGTTCGGAATAGATGCGGCCGAGCGGCACGTCATGCGAGCGCAGCGCATCGAGAATGTCCGTCAGGTTGTGCGGGCTCGCTTCGCACGAAAACGTGAGCTGTCCCGCCGTTGCCGAAAGGTCCAGAACGTGCGGCAGGCTTGCGACGGCACCGAGCGCCGCACTCGGAACCTCGCCGACCTCGATTACAATCTTCTCGCCCATCTGAATCATGCGCTTGAGCTCGTCGTTAGTGCCCTGCGCCAGCACGCGCCCACCGTCCATGATCATGATGCGGCTGCAGATCTGCTCGACTTCCTCCATGTAATGGCTGGTATACACCACCGTGGCGCCCTCGTCGCGCAGGCGGCAGATGCCCTCCAGGATGGCGTTGCGGCTTTGCGGGTCGACCGCCACCGTGGGTTCGTCAAAAAAGATGAGCTCGGGCTTGTGCGCGATGCCGCAGGCAATGTTGAGGCGACGCGCCAGGCCGCCCGAGAGCTTGCCGGGGCGGAACTTGGTAAAGTCGCCCAGGCCGACAAAGTCGATCGCCTCGTCCACCAGCGCGCGGCGGCGCTTGCGGTCGTTGACGTAGAGACTGCAGAAATAGTCGATGTTCTCGCGCACGGTGAGCTCGTCGAACACCGCCACCTGCTGCGGCACCACACCGATGCGGCGCTTGAGATCGTAGCGGGCGGGCGTCATGCGCTCGCCGAACAGCTCGATGGTGCCCTTGTCGTAGGCGAGCAGCTGCAGGATGCAGTTGATGGACGTGGTCTTGCCCGAGCCGTTGGGGCCCAGCAGGCCAAAGATCTCGCCGGGGGCGATACTCAGGTTAAAGTGGTCGAGCGCGATAAGGTCGTCGTAGCGCTTAACGAGGTTTTCGACGTGGACGATGTCTGTCATGAGGCGGCCCTTCTGTTGCTTGTGGCCCGGTATGATTGCATCATCGCAGGAGCTGGCGGCGCGCACCAGTGAGCTTTGTCACGAGTGCGGGGCGGTCGCGTGGCCTGCTGACGCGACCGCCCCGCCGCGTGGGAGGAATGTCACGCTTGCTCTGAGTGGCGCCTCCCCCGTGCGCGGCATCGCGTACAATACCCGTATGAACAGGCTATTCGACAAATCGATCGTGCTGGCGTGCTGCATCGCAGCCGCCACGGGCCTTGCTGTGGATGCTCGCCTGGTCGCGGCGTTTTGTCTTGGCGTTATTACCGCCTCACTGGCCGAGGTCGCACGGGGAAACCGTGACCGCCGTGCGAGCGAGGCCGCGAGCTACGTCTACATCATCGCGGCCGTCTTCGTGCCGCCGTTTGTGCCGTTCGCACCTCTCGCCCTCTATGACATCGCGCGACGCGTGCGCCGTGAACGCATCTGGCCTGCGCTGGCAATTGGCTCCGTGTTTGCCTGCGCACTTGCCACGGACCTTCGCTGCGGCGCGCTCACCACCCGAACGCTGTTGCTAACCGCCATCCTTTCGGTCGCCGCCACGTTGCTGTCGCTGCGCACCGCGCAGCTGGAGCGCGAACAGGAACGCATGCGTCGCATCCGCGACAAGCTGCAAGAACGCGCCCTGGCACTCGAGGCACGCAACCGCGACCTCGCCGACCGCCAGGACTACGAAGTCGAGCTCGCGACGCTCGCCGAACGCGCCCGCATCGCGCGCGAGATCCACGATAACGTGGGCCACCAGCTCACGCGCGCTTCGCTTCAAACCGAAGCCCTGCGCGTGGTCCATGCCAACGAGCCCGGCGTTGCCGCCGATTTCGCCGACGTCAAATACACCGTTGACGAGGCGCTCCAGCTCGTGCGCGCCAGCGTCCACGCGCTCAACGACAATGCGACCAACCTCTCCGTGCAGCTCGAACGCATCGTTGAAGGCGCGCGCTCGGACAGCGGTCCGCAGATTGAGCTTGAGGTTTTGGCCGAGCATGCGCCCGCCAACGTCGCCAACTGCTTTGCGGCGGTGCTGCGCGAGGCGCTTTCCAACGCCATGCGCCACGCCCATGCCAAAACCATTACCGTGCGGTGCATGGAGCATCCGTCGTTTTACCAGCTCATCGTTACCGATGATGGCGCGGACGCGACCCCGGCGAGCAGCAGCAACGTCGCAGAAGGCATGGGGCTCGTCTCCATGCGTGAGCGCGTCGAGGCGCTTGGCGGAACCTTCACCGCCGGTCTGCGCGCCGGCGCCCCCGGCTGGCGCGTGTTTGCCACCGTCCCCAAACAACAAGGAGATGAGGGCCGATGAGGCTCATCGTTGTCGACGACGACCGCTTGGTGGTCGATTCGCTCAAGATTATCCTGGGCGCCCAGCCGCAGATCGAAGTGGTGGGCACCGGAGCCGACGGCAACGACGCGGTGACACTCTACGCCGAACTCGCACCCGATATCGCGCTGCTCGACATTCAGATGCCGGGGCGCGACGGCCTTTCGGCGGCGCGCGAGATCCTTGAGCGCGACCCTTCGGCGCGCGTGGTGTTTCTGACGACATTCTCGGATGACGAGTACATTGTATCGGCGCTCAAGCTGGGCGCCCGCGGTTACCTGATCAAGACCGATGTCGCCGCCATTCCGCCAGCGTTGGCACAGGTCATGGATGGCAAACGCGTGCTCGAGGGCAAGGCGATCGAAGATGTTGACTTTGACGGGATGGGCGACAAGACGGGCACGCCCCGCCGGCCCGCAGCCTTCGCCAGCCTAACCGACCGCGAGTTCGAAGTCGCCGAGCTCATCGCCCGCGGCCTCGACAACAAGGAGATTGCCGCCACCGCCTATATGGGCGAAGGCACCGTACGCAACCACATCAGCTCGATCCTGGCAAAGATGGGCCTGCGCAACCGCACGCAGATCGCCATCGCCTACCTGCGGGGGTAATTGACCAGTGGCCGATCGCTCCGGCATAGCAAAATGACTGCCATCGATTTAATGCCATTTCAAAACTATGCCGGTTTCCGGGGCTGAGTCACGAGTCCCCAACCATGCCGATATTCGTGAAAATAAAACCGCAGGTAGACGAGCCGTCATTTTGCAGAAAACGCGGGTATGGATGGGAGTCCTGAGTTTAGCCCCGTAAACCGGCATAGTTTTGTTTGAACGGTCCTGCGCGAACGCACCCACCAGCCGCGTGGGACCAAAATGATCCGTTTTCCTCCGTCCCCGGGGGATCATTTGGCGGCGCCAACCACGAAATCGGCCCATCTACTACGTTTGACTCGATACCCCTGACCATGCCTTCGTTTTGAACAAAACCGCAGGCGTTCTACCTGCGGTTTTGTTTTCGCGTTTTTTGGCATGGTTGGGGGTAAGGGGATAAACGTAGTAGATGGGCCGATTTCGTGGCGGCCCTTCCTCCCCTGCGCACAAAAGTGCCGCCACGGAGAAGGGAGACGTCTCCGTGGCGGCTGGGGGTGGGGGGGTGGGGCTATGTTCTGGCTCCCCGCCGGCCGCCCGGGGCCTTTTGGCCCCGGGCGCTGCCAGCGTGCCTAGCGCTTACGGATACCCCAGACCAGGGCTCCGACGCCAGCCATGGCAATAACAAATGCCATGAGCAGTGCAGCGGCCTGCTGGTCACCCGTGGTGGGCAGGAAACCCTTGACCGTCTTGACGATGTTCGTCACGGTCTTGGGCGTGCCGGGGTCGGGCGTCGGCGTAGGGGTCTCGGGCTTCTTGTACGTGTTGTTGAACACGATACCCTCGACGCTCTTGTCGCCCTTGGTAAAGGCGACGTTCGCCTTGAGGCTGTCCTCGCCGTCGTCGACCACGTTGACGGTCGCGGTAAAGACGGACTTGTCGTAGGTCATACCGGCCTCGTCGCCCTTGACCTCGCTGATGGTGTAGACGTACGTACCGGGCTCGTTGTACTCGAACTTGTCGAAGTTGATCTTGCCGTCGGCATCGTTGGTGACGGTGGACTCGATGTCCTCGCCAACGAGCTTAAAGCTAAACTCGTCCTTCTTGAGCTCGCGTCCCTCGAGTACCTTGATGGCGCCGATGGAGACCTGCGTGGGCATGGCATGATACTTGTTGGTAAAGCCAGCGGACTCGGTAGTTCCCTCGAGCTTGTGCGTCGCGGTCAGCGTGCCGTTGCCGTTGTCGGAGACGGTGGTCACGACGGTGTAGGTCGTGCCGTCATAGGTGACACCCTTGTACAGGCCGAGCGCGTTGGGGCAAGCCTCGCGCAGCATGTACGTGTGCGTGCCGGGCGCCTCGTAGCGAATCGGGCTCAGCGTCACGTTGCCGTTGGCGTCGTTGGTGCCGCTCGCGACAACCACGCCGTCCTCGAGCAGCTCAAACGTGAACTCGCCAGCTGCAAGGTCGCGTCCGGTCAGACGCTTGACCGTCTTGACCTGGTCGGTCACGGAAGAATCGGTAGGCGTCACGCTGTAGGTGTTGGCGAACGTGAAGGCCGCACCATCGTCGCCTTCGCGCTTGACGCTCAGATGTCCGGCACCGTCGTCAGTCACGGTGTAGGAAACCTTGCGCGTAGCGTTGGCGTCGTTGGTCACGCCAGGGGCGCTACCGGACTCGGTCACCGTGTAGGTAAAGGTGTGCGAGCGCGGAGTAGCGGCGGCAGGCTCGTTCTCGTCCTCGGATTCACCAGCGTTAACGTCAACGTCGGCCTCGTCGGTCTCTGCCTCGTCGGCATTTGCCTCGTCGACCTCTGCCTCGTCGGCTTCGACTTCATCGGCTTCGGTCTTGTCGGCCGCATCGTCCGTCACGCCCAGGGCGCGGTTGAGAGCGTCGAGCGTAAAGTGGATCTTGCCAAAGTCCACGTTGCCGGCCGCGTCGTTGGTTGCGGTCGCGCGCTCGGGCATCGGGGCTCCCGCCTCGTCAGCGGCCACGGTAAAGGCGAACTTGCCCGCGATGTCAGCCGGGGTCAGGCCCTCGGCAGCCTGGAGCTTCTTGGTGCCGGCGAGCGCGGCATCAACGGCATCGGTGCCGTAGACGTTCTCGAACAAGGGCTCAATGCCTTCGTAGACAGGCGTTGCCGTCAGGGTACCGTCGCCGTTATCGACGACAATAACCTTAAAGCTAAAGCTCGGCGTTGCGGCCGTGATGCCCTTGGCCGCGAGCTGCGGCGTGAACTCAAAGGCGGTGTAACCGATGGTCCAGGCAAGCTTGGCATCCTTATCGGTGCGGATAGCGCGCTTGGCGTTTACCAGGTCGGCGAGCATCTCGGTAGTGTAATGCAGGAAACCGAAACTTACCTGCCCATTAACGTTGGTAGTGCACGTGCCCTCAATGGCTTCCTTCTCACCTGCGTAGGCAATGCCAAAGTAGAACTCGCCGTCGGCCATCGGGCGACCGGTCAGGGTCTTGGTGGCAACGACCTTAGCAGGGGCGCCACCAGTCGTGTTAGTCGTAGCACTGTAGCTGTTGACGAACGGGACCACAGCGCTCTCGACCGCAGCGGCACCAGTCTTGTACTCGGTCACCAGCGGCGTACCCTCGGAACCGCCAGACACGGTCGTCGTGGCGGTGAGCGTACCGGCGGTGTCGTCGGCGATGGCGATCGTCACGGTGCGGACAGCGTCGTCGTAGGTGTAACCCGGCTGGCCGTCATTCTTCTCGGCCACGGTGTACTTGAAGGTCTTGCCGGCGTCAGCCTGCGTAAACTTGACCTCATGGCCAGTCAGGATGTCGATCAGGACGACCGCTCCCTCTGTCGTCGCAGGGGACTTGAATTCGTTGACTCCGGGCAGCAGGTCAAGCGCGTCGGCCGAAGCATCGTCGGCGGGCTTCACGGTAAAGGTGAACTGACCCTCGGTCATGGGACGTCCGGAGAGGCTCTTGCTGAGCTTGAGGCCGCCAGCCGCGGTGTAGTTAAGCTCGGTGCGGTACGTGTTGGTAAAGCGCCCGTTTTCCGTCTTGGTGACGTTGGCCTCCAGGTTGCCCTTGCCGTCCTCGGTCACGGTCACCTCGGCGGTCGCGACATGCTCGTCATACGTCATGCCGGCCGCGTTGCCCGCGTTCTCGCGGATCTCGTACTTGTAGGTTCCGGCAGCCGTGTAGCGGATCTTGCCGAACTTGATGGCGGCGATGCCGTCCTTCGCGTCGCGCTTGCTCACGGTTACGGTTGCAGGATTGGGCAGCGGGGCGCCCTCGGGGGAGGTAATGGTAAAGCTGAACTTGTCGGCATCCGTCCAGTCGCGGCCGTTGATAGCCTTGCTCAGACCAAAGTCGAGCTCTGCATCGGTCGGGGTCACGTTGTAAGCGTTCTCGAAGATCGCAGACTTGTCGCCATTCAGCTCGTGCGTGGCGCTGAGGGTACCGTCGCCGTTGTCCGTGATGGTGGTCTCGATAGTGTACTTGGCGTCACTGTACGTGATGCCCTTGCTGGTGGTTCCGCCCTTGGCCTCACGCAGCGTGTAGGTGTGCTTGCCGGGTTTGTCGTACTTCACAGCGCTCATCGTGATCGCGCCGTCGGCGGCGTTGGTGCCCTTGGCAACGACCTTGTCGCCCTCGACGAGCTCGAAGGAGAACTCTCCCGCCGCAAGCTCGCGTCCGGTCAGCTTCTTGGTCGCGGT
>ADJT01002423.1_pt1 | contig 12592 bp, 12 predicted proteins | sample 268108 | NCBI WGS metagenome assembly ADJT01 (sample SAMN00007487, study PRJNA43253) | human gut metagenome | isolation source: feces sample TS29
GGCAAGGGCTCCCTGGTCGTCCTCCACCGTTACGGTCCATTGATAATCTCCGCCCTCCAAAAGCTCAGGCCCTTGGTACGGGATCCCGTAACTGGCCCTGGATAAAACAACGCCGGAATCCCATACAGGACTGTTTTTCCCACTGTTGTGAAATACCTGGATACGATAGGATTTTTGCAGACGCCCCGGAAGCGTGTGACGGGCCTTCCAGCCAAAGGAAACAGCTTCCGGCTCAATGGCCAAAGGATTCGCTGCGTGGCCGCAGGTGAGCCCATAAACCTGGAAACAATCGCGCATAATCTCATGCTCCTTATTGTTTTAGAATAAGAGCCGCACTGAAGTACAGTCAGTGCGGCTCTCTGCTTGCCGAGAACTTGAAAACGGGGAATTGGCTTAAGAGTCCAGAGAGGACTGCATTTCCGCCGCGGCGTCGTTCACCGCGGTATCCACATCCTTGGCGCCGGAAAGCACGTTGGTCACAGCGGACTTCCAGATGGTCTCCAGCTCAGCGTAGCAGGTAGGATTCTGCATACCCACAGCGCTGTCGGCAACCGTGTAGAAAATTTCCTGGCCATCCCAGTCGAACAGGTAATTGTCGGGAGTGTTCACATCGGTTCTGGCGGGGATGTTGCCGTTGACTTCAGAGCAGTACCGCTTGGAGAAGTCATAGCTGGCGGTCCAGCAGGCCAGGGCGGCGGCAGCGTCATAGTTGTCGGTTTAGAGGATACCCCCAGGAAGCCCCAGGCGGATACCTTTTTATCCGAATACTTGGCGGGCATATAGGCGGTGGCCACATTGGTCATATCGTTGTTGTAGCAGGTGGCGGAGCCCCAGCGCCCTACAGAGGTCATGGCGATTCTGCCGGAGGCCAGCTCTACCGGGCCGTCCAGATTGAAGGGGTCTCCCGGGCACCAGCCCTTTTCATAGGAATCCAGCCAGAACTGCATTAATTCCTTGGATTCGTCGCTGTCAAAGGTGACTTCCGTGTAATCATCGTTTACATAGCCGGTGCCGAAGGAATAATACCAGCCGTTGGCGGTGAAATAGGTGGTGGGGATACAGTAAGCGAATTTGTCGGTCTTATCCGCGATGGTTTCACAGTAGGAAACAAAGTCATCCCAGTTCCAATTGGGGTCGGGAACCTCTAAGCCGGCTTCCGCCAAAATGTCCTTGTTGAGCCACATGACGCAGGTCTCATAGCAGTTCAATAAGCCGTACAGCCCGTCGTCATACTGGGCAGCGTTTCTCAAGGCTTCCGCTACGTTTTCCTCATAGTCCTCTACGATCTCCGGATGCGCGTCCAGATAGGGGTCCAGCGGCTGAAGCATGTCGTTTTGAATGAAGGCTTCCTGGTTTTCTACCGCCACATAAATGACATCCGGGGCGGTGCCGGAGGCGAACAGGGTCTGTACCTTGGTGGTATAGTCCGCCCAGTCGCTGTTGGCGATGTAGGTAAGCTCCACATTGATCCCGGTCTCATCGGTGAAGTCCTGGAAAATGTCCTTCATGACGTCGTTTCCGTCCGCATCCTTCACGTAGGTGTCGCCGTGGTAGCAGACCGTAACGGTATCGCCGCCGGCGCTGGCGCCTCCCTGAGAGCTTTCCGCGGTGCTGGAACCGTCCCCGCTGGGAGCGGCGGTGGAACTTTCCCCGCCGGAGGAGCCGCAGGCCGCCGCGGACAGCAGCATCGCTGCCGCAAGCAGAACGCTTCCGATTTTTTTCATGGTTTTCATAATCATACTCCTTTCGTGATCTCCATTATAATGATTGCCTTGGGGCGGTGGCCGGCCGCCTGAGGCAAACGTGCGCTTGATTAAGATTTCAGACCCGAGGTGATGACGCCCTGCAGCAGAAATTTCTGACAGGTGATGTAAACAATCGCCGGAGGAATGACGCTGAGCACCACTGCGGCCAGCATGACGGTCTGGTCGATGGTCCAGCTGTCCTTCAGAAACTGCATCCCCAGGGTTAAGGGATAGTTGCCCTCGGAATTCAGGAAGACCAAAGGCACCAGGTAGTTGTTCCAGTTCACCACAAAGCACAGCACCGCCGCTACAATCATGGTGGAGCGGGACATGGGCAGGATAATAGACCAGAAAATTCTCAGGCGGCTGGCGCCGTCTATGTAGGCAGCCTCATCATAGCTTTTAGGAATGGTCATCATAAACTGCCTGAGCAGCAATAGGCCGATGGGATAGTAGATTCCCAGCAGGATCACCGCAGCCTGGGTGTCCATCAGGTTCAAGTCCCGTATCGTGAAAAACAGGGGTACCAATGTGGAGGAGACCGGGATCATCATGCCGGAAAGCAAAATGGGGAACGCAATTTTTTTGAAGGCAAAGTTGATTCTGGCGAAAGCGTAAGCCGCCATCGAGGTTACCACCAGCATGGCCAGGGTGGCGGAGGCGGAAATAAAGAAGCTGTTCCAGGTAAATTTGAGAAAAGGGATCATATCAAAAACCTTCTGATAGTTTTCGATGTTCCACTGCTCGGGCCAGAAAGCCGGAGGCAGGTTGAAGGAATCGATTTCCCGCCTCATACTGGTGCCCAGCATCCACAAAAAGGGCAGAACCCAGATCAGGCAGATCAGCAGGCAGCCCAAAACGATAAGGCCCTGGGAAACCGCCCGTTTGGCGGCGGCTTTTTTTCTTTTCATGCTGGCTGTTCCTTTATTCATAGTCATACACCACCCATTTCTTTTGGCTCCACAGCTGCAGAAGCGTGAGAAGGAACACGATAATAAACAGTATGGCAGCCACCGCCGAGGCATAGCCCATGTCGTAGGCCTGGAACGCCTTGCGGTAGATATACAGCGCCGCGTTGGTAGTGTAATAGCCCGGCCCGCCGTTAGTGACGAAGAAGGGCTCGTCAAAGGCCTGCATGGTGCCGGTAAGGGAAACCATCAGGATAAAGAAGATCGTGGGAGTAATCAAGGGAAGAGTCACCTTCCAGAACATTTGAAGGCTGTTGGCGCCGTCGATTTTAGCGGCCTCATAGTAGGTGTCCGGAATGTTTTGCAGCCCCACGAAATAGTACAGAAAGTGCTGGCCGATGAACTTCCAGGCGCTGAAGATGACAATCGCCCACATAGCGGTTTCCGTGCTGATCAGCCAGCGCACGTTTTGGTCCGGCCCTAAAATTCCGACCTGCTGCAGCAGCCAGTTGATCACGCCCCGGTTTTCGTTGAACATATAGTTCCAGGCGATGGCCACCGAAGCGGTGGTTGCCAGTACGGGAAAATAAATGAGAGTGCGGGTAGCGTACTGGACCGCTTTCAGGCGGCAGGAGTGGACCAGAAACGCGATGAGCAGGGAAAGCCCAACGTGCAGCGGGATCAGATACAGGGGAATCCGAAAGGTGGCGCCCCACATGTCTGCCGCGTTAGGGTCCGAGGTAAACAGCTTTTCATAGTTGGAAAGCCCAACCCAGGCGGGATCCTTCATCAGGTTGTAATCGGTAAACCCCAGATAAAAGACGGTTCGGAATACCGGGATGCCGATAAACACCAGGAATACCACCAGAAGCGGCAGCACAAACAGCCAGCCGGAGAGATGGTCTCGCATCCGGTTTTTTGAGGGCCGCCTGCCATGGGCTTTCGTCATTTTGCTTGCTGCGGACGACGAATTCATGTACATACCTCCCAAAGAATATATTGTCAAATTGTTAAATGAAACGCACTATATTGCACAAGGCGCCGCTGGGGAAAACTGGAGAAAAAGGGAAAAATCCGTGGCATAACCCATGGAGGTTTGATCAAAGCATCCTCTTTTCCACAAAATAAAACCGCGGCCCTGAAAATTATGTGTTTATTATAATTGACATCAGATACTGTGCAAAGTGAGCGGTCTGCACGTTTTTAGCACTATACTGCTTGAAGGCCTGCTGCTTATTGCATATTAAGCCGCGAAATAATAAATTAGTTTCAGCGAGCCGGCGCGGAAGGCAAGGCTGGCGAATGAAGCTTCACGGAGGACGCGGCCTATGGGAACTATATTGGATTTTGAGAGGATCGGGATTCTGCTCAACAGCTTTTCCGTGATCAGCGGCTTCTGCGCAGATATACTGGACCGGAATTACTTTGGGCAGTGCATCCATTTTGGAGGCCTCTATCCTTTCTGCGAGCTGGTTCACAGCACGGCGGAGGGCTACCGAAGGTGCCTTGCCAGCGACCGGGGCGGCTGTACCAGCGCCCGGCTGTGCGGCCAGGACTATTATGTTTACCGCTGCCATATCGGCCTGACAGAGATGTGCTTTCCGGTAGTATACAACGGCGAGCCTTGCGGCTATATCATTTTCGGCTCTATGCTTACCGACGAGGACCCGGAGGATATCCGCCGGGTGGTTTTGGAGCGCTGCGCGGATTTTATGCCTCAAAGGGATAAAGAAAAATGGCGGGCCGCTCTGGAAGCGATCCCAACGGTGAGCGCCGACCGGCGGGAAGCCGGCGCGCGGGTGATGCTTTCCTGCATCGAAACCATCACCGCCAAATACATCCGGATCCAGGACGACCCGATCTGGGAGCGGATTGACGGCTATATCGACGAGCATATTCACGACAGGATCACCGTGGAGAATATCAGCGCCGAGATCTTTATCAGTCCGTCTACTATCTACCACCGGACCAAGCAAAAACACAGGGATGTCCCTGAGCAACTATGTAGCCCGCCGAAAAAATGATCAAGGCCAGCGAGTACCTTTATCTTACCGACTATAAAATCAATTACATTTCCACCTTGCTCGGGATCGACGATTATAATTACTTTCCCGCCTGTTCCGCAGAATTTTCGGCATCGTCCCCCACCCAGTACCGCAGCGCAAACATCCACCGGCTGGGCCTGGACCCCAGCCGGTACCGGCCGAGTCCGTCTATTTCCGTTTCCGAGCATCCCAAAAAATTGTAGCAGGAGGTATTTTGAATGAAAAAACTTCGCGCGACCATCGACCCCCTTCAAGGAAAAAGGCAAAATCAACAGGGAACTGTACGGCCAGTTTATCGAGCAGGCCGGCAGGATCGTCTACGGCGGCCTGTTTGTGGGAAAGGATTCCCCCATCCCCAACGAAGACGGCGTGCGCCTGGATGTTATCCAGGCTTACCGGGACATCCAGGTGCCGCTGCTCCACTGGCCCGGCGGCGGGGTGGCTGATTCCTACCATTGGATGGACGGCGTCGGCCCTCAGGAGGAAAGAAAGCCCCTGATCAACCGCTGGACCCACCAGGTGGAGGACAACAGCTTCGGCACCCATGAGTTTTTCAATTTATGCAAGCTCTGGGCTGCGAACCGTATCTGGTATTCAACGTAGGCAGCGCCACCGTGCGGGAGACAGCCTCCTGGCTGGAATACATCACCTTTGACGGCGATACTGAAATGACCAGGCTGCGGAAGAAAAACGGCAGGGAAAAGCCCTGGAGGCTGAAATACATCTGTATGGGAAATGAATGGTGGTTCTATGAGACCGCCCAAGGCTACGCGGAGGATTACCGGAGGTACAGCCAGTTTGCCCGGGAGTATGGGGACAACAAGCTGGTACGGCTGCTGAGGGGGCCCCAGCATTTTTCCTATGAGCATACGGACCAGCTGGCGGGACTGGTGGAGCCGGGAAGCTTTGACGCGATGACCCTTTATCAGATCATTCCCTCTGTTCCGGAAGGCGGCGGCCAAAGTATGCAGGGCGGGCCGATTGTCAGCGGCGGCAGCGTGGAGTTTACAAAGGAGGAGTATTACGCCGCCTTGCAAAACGCTTTGAAAATCGACGGCAGCATCACCCGGCATCTGGGGATACTGAACCGCCGGACCGGTAATCAAGGCGTGAAGCTGGCAATTGACGAATGGGGCACCTGGTACCGCCAGGAAAAGCCGGAGGAGCTGTGGTCTATGCACATGACCATGCGGGACGCCCTGATTGCCGCCGCCGTGCTGAATATTTATAACCAGCGGTCTAAGGATTTGCTGCTGTGCAGTCTGTGCATGTCCATTAACGCCCTATGCAGTATTTTGGAGACCAAGGGAGATCAGCTGGTGAAAACCCCGGTTTATTACGTGTTCCGGATGTACCAAGGGCATCAGGACGCGGTCTTGGTTCACAGCTTTGTGGAGGAGGATACGGTTTCCTTTCAGGGACAGGAGCTTCCTTGCGTATCCTGTTCTGTATCTAAAAAAGGCGAAACTCTGCTGGCGACTCTGGTGAACTGTTCCCTGGAAAGGGACTACGCTCTGGAAATCGAGCTTCCCCATTGGTCCTGCCGCCAGTGCGAAGGGGAAATCCTCACGGGTGAAATCCACAGCCGCAACACCTTCGACGCGCCCTGCGCCGTGCTTCCCCAGGCGTTTACGGATTTTCAGATAGAGGACGGACGCCTGCGCCTGACTCTGCCCAGGGCCAGCGTGGTTTCGCTGACGCTCGCGCCTTAGAGCCGAAGCCTTGGCCTGAGATTCTTTTTACCCTTGAGGGGCAGCTGAACCACAAGCCGCGGAACCGAACAGCCGCAGCCAATTCGCTCAGGGGGAGAAAGAGAAGATGCCCTTTTCGTGCCGCCTCTTGTCCGGAAGCTTAGCGTAACCCGATTGCCCTAAGCCTATGCCCGGTTTTTGCGGCTGAAACCGCTGGCCCTATCAAAACACAAAGGCCGGAGAGAGAACCTCAATTGGTTTTCTCTCCGGCCTTTAAAAGAGTCGGCTTGTTAAAAATTTCAGGCAGTCTAATGGGAATACCTATCCTCCAGGAGCTGCTCCTAAGGAGCCGGGCGCCCGGTTATTGCTTTTGAAAACGGCTGGACAGCGCCTCAACGCATTTGGAATTGGAAAACTCCGGGGTCCCAAATTGATCCAGGGGCAGCTGAATCAGAAACTCCAAAATTTGATCCGGGTTTCGCTTGGTTCCCAAATACCGCGCAAGCTTTTCGATGTTTTTCACGATGCAGCGTTCCTCCTGAAAAATATTTGACTTAGAAGCTATTTTTAATTATAGTACATTTGTTCTGTTTTTCAAGAGGTTTTGGAAAAATTTACAAAATAGCTTTTAAAAAATCGGGCCGGAACAGGCTGGCCAGGGGAAAGAATGGGAAAGGACCGGCAAAAAATGAAAAACAGCGGCAGCGGTTTTCTATGCCTTATCATTTTGAAATTGAGTATTTTGGAAAGGCCGGCTTATCATAAGTCGATAGAGGAAAGGAAAACATTTAAGAGGAAGAGAAAAAAGGATAAAGGAAAAGCCCGCTGCGGATCATAAAAAAGAAAGAAGAATCAAATAGAGCCTGCGGCCGTCCTGGGCAGGCGGATAGGGCCGGGCTGTATCGTACTAGCTAAAGCGGAAGAAACCGGCGGCAGGGATCAAAAACCCAGACGTAAAGCGTGAAAAAGGACCGCTCTCCATGGAACCCCCAAAAACCGTTTTGCCCGCGCCGCTGTTTTTTGACGCTGTAAAAGCCCCAGGAAGCCGCAAGGCTTCCTGGGGCTTTTCTGTGTGCTTAATTCAACAACATTAGTTTAAAACGTCGCTGCTTATCCCACAGACGAGGTTTTTTGGAAAACCCTCGGACGGTAGTTGGGATAAATATGATAAATTTTCCCTGATACGGAAACCATAGAAATCGGGAGAGTAGGGGCTAAGCGGTGAAGAGCTTCGGCAAAGGTATCCGGCCCGCCGCTTTCGCTGCTGAAAAGCTGGGTTACCACCTGTTTGGCGCCCGTCTTTCGCACGAATTTTGCGGTAGCGTCCGCGAAATCATCGTCGAATAGGATGGTAAGCTCCGCGCCGGCTTCCTTGCATTGCTGATAAAACAGCTCGATTTCATGGCCACGCGCACAATACCCATTGGCGCTGGGCTGTATGTTGACGACTTGCAGGGGAAGATTCATTTCTAAGGACAATCGTTCCCGTAGGCAATCAGCTCTTTGCTGAAATCGGGATGATTCACGCAAACGAGTATGGACTCTGTGGCTTTTTTGTTCACAAGAGAACCTCCTTTCTGTCTTTGTCGCTTACTATTATAGAGAGCAAAAGTGACGTTCCTAGAAACAAATTATAGCTGTTTTGTGAATAATCTATAAATTATCATAGGACAAACACAATTCGAATGGAGAATTATTACAAGAAACGCCACGGTATTGCTAGGTTATGCGGGACGGAGGTAAAAAAGAAGCAAAAATTAAATCTCAGCCAACAAACGGTTTGGGCGGGCCTCGGCTGTGAATCGGAAGCCCCTGGGAAAAATAAAGGGAAAGGCTCCCTTTTCGACAGAAAAAGCCATCCGGCGGATGCTTTCGGGAAATACCGATAAGTTTTCTCCGATTCATGAAAAGGCGGCGGTACGCCGGGCTTTCCGAGAGTAACCGTGCCGGCTTTGGGGTAAAATAGGAAAACAGCGGCAGGCCGGCCCGGGTTTAACAATTAGTTTACAATTCTCATATTGACATTTCGGGCAATCAATGGTAAATTAATAATTAGATTAGCACTCTATCATTAAGAGTGCTAAAATGAAAATGACGGGGGTGAGGATATGGAGCTGGGAGCCAGAAAATTAAAGATTCTCCAAGCGGTGATTGAGGCCTATATTCAGACCGGAGAGCCGGTGGGCTCTAAGGCGCTGTGCGAGCTGCTGGACGTCTCCGTATCGTCAGCCACCATACGGAATGAAATGGCCAGCCTTTCCGAACTGGGACTGCTGGAGCAGCCTCATACCTCGGCGGGCAGGATTCCCACCCAGTTTGGCTACCGGCTCTATATCAACGAGCTGATGAAGCCGAAGCCCTTGTCCGACGAGGAAATGCGGTATATCGACGGGTATCTGTCGGAATACGCCGACGATCCGGATTTGCTGCTGGAAAAGGCCGCCGAAATGCTGGCGGAAATGACCAAATACGCCGCCATCTCCACCACGCCCACCAACCGGGACGCCACTATCCAGCGGATCCAGCTGGTGCAGACCGGCCCCCACACCGCCATGCTGGTGCTGACCACTTCCACGGGGGCGGTAAAAAGCAAGCTGTTCCGGACGAATTACCTTTTGAATTCAGATATCCTGCGGATGTTCTCCAACGTGCTCAACGAAAAGATGGGCAGCGTGCATCTGCTGAACGTCACGCCGGACTTTATCAAATCCACCGCCTTTTCCATCGGGGAGCTTTCCCTGATGATGGCGCCGGTGTTTGTGGCCCTGGGCCAGGCGTGCCGGGAGGTTCTAAAGACCAACGTGCTGCTGGAGGGCCGCACCAACCTGCTGTATCTGCCGGAGTACGAGGTGGACAGCGTGAAGCGGCTGCTTCATTTTTTGGAACAGCGCGGCGAGCTGGCGAAGCTGATCGGGGCCCAAAAGGAAAAGCTGGGGGTGCTGATCGGCGGGGAAAGCAACCAGCCGGAGATGATCGACACCAGCGTGGTGCTGGTCCGGTACTCCATGGGCCGGCAGACCCGGGGAACCCTGGGCGTAATCGGTCCCACCCGGATGGATTATCCCAAGATTGTTTCCAATCTGCAGTATCTGGCCCAGTCTGTGGGCGGTATGCTCAACGAGATTATGGACGTAGGCGTTTAGCCGCGCTTTAAGATACAGAATTCAACCGAAAGGAGACATAGATCTTGAGTAAGAAGGAAAAAAGAGAGAAGGACCAGGAAAAAAATATTCCCCAGCAGGAGACGGCCTGTGAGGAAGAAACGGAAAAGCAGCCGGAAGCTGAAACTAAGGCCGGGGATCAGGAGGCAGCGGCAGAGGAAGCCCAAAGCAGCCCGCTGGAGGAGCTTCAAAAGGAGCTGGGCAGGCAGAAGGACCTGCTGCTGAGAACCGCGGCGGAATATGAAAACTTCCGGAAGCGGACGGAAAAGGAAAAGCGGGCGATTTACGCCGACGCCACGGCGGAGGCGGTGAAAGCGATTCTCCCCATCGCCGACAGCCTGGAATACGCGGTGAAGGCCGAGGATGGCGCCACGGCGGAATATCAAAAGGGGCTGGAGCTGATTCAGAGCCAATTTAACGCGGCGCTGGAAAAGCTGGGGGTTTCCCCGGTAGGCGAGGCCGGCGAGGAGTTCAACCCGGAGCTTCACAACGCGGTAGCCCACGTAGAGGACGAATCCATCGCGGAAAACACCATTGTGGAGGTGTTCCAGAAGGGCTATATGCTGAAGGAAAAGGTCATCCGCCATGCTATGGTCAAGGTAGCGAATTAGCAAGGCAGTTCCAGGGTTTTCCCTGATTTTATAAATTGCACATAACCAAAAAATAAACGCGCGAAGCGCAGCGACAATAGGAGGAATTTTATTATGGCAAAAACAATCGGTATCGATTTAGGTACAACCAATTCTTGCGTAGCGGTGATTGAGGGCGGCGAGCCGGTAGTCATCCCCAACGCTGAGGGTGGCAGAACCACCCCGTCCGTGGTGGCGTTCTCCAAAACCGGCGAGCGTCTGGTAGGCCAGGTGGCAAAGCGCCAGGCCATCACCAACCCGGAGAAAACCGTTTCCTCTATCAAAAGAGAAATGGGCTCCAATTACAAAGTGAATATCGATGGAAAGGATTACACTCCCCAGGAGATTTCCGCGATGATCCTGACCAAGCTGAAAACAGACGCGGAGGCCTATTTAGGCGAGAAGGTGTCCCAGGCGGTCATCACCGTTCCGGCTTACTTCACCGACGCCCAGCGCCAGGCCACCAAGGACGCCGGCAAGATCGCGGGCTTGGATGTCAAGAGAATCATCAACGAGCCTACCGCCGCGGCTTTGTCCTACGGCATCGATAAGGAAACCGACCAAAAGGTTATGGTATACGACCTGGGCGGCGGCACCTTCGACGTTTCCATCATCGAGATGGGAGACGGCGTTCAGGAGGTTCTGGCCACCGCGGGCAACAACCGCTTAGGCGGCGACGACTTCGACCAAAGAGTTATGGATTGGATCGTGGGTTCTTTTAAAGCGGAGACCGGCGTGGACCTGAAGGGCGACAAAATGGCTATGCAGAGGGTAAAGGAAGCCGCGGAAAAGGCCAAGATTGACCTGTCCGGCATCACCTCCACCAACATCAACCTGCCTTTTATCACCGCCGACGCCACCGGCCCCAAGCATTTGGATCTGAACCTTTCCAGAGCCAAGTTTAATGAGCTGACCGCCGACCTGGTGGAAAAGACCATGGGCCCGGTCCGTCAGGCTCTGTCCGACTCTGGCCTGAGCATCGATAAGATCGACAAGGTCCTGATGGTGGGCGGTTCCTCCAGAATCCCCGCTGTTCAGGAGGCTGTGAAGAAGTTTACCGGCAAAGAGCCGTTCAAGGGCATCAACCCCGACGAGTGCGTGGCCATCGGCGCCGCTATCCAGGCCGGCGTGCTGGGCGGCGAGGTGGAAGGCTTGCTGCTGCTGGATGTTACGCCCCTTTCTTTGGGCGTGGAAACCATGGGCGGCGTGATGACCAAGATCATCGAGAGAAATACCACCATTCCTACCAAGAAGAGCCAGATCTTCTCCACCGCCGTGGACGGCCAGACCCAGGTAGAGGTCAACGTGCTCCAGGGTGAGCGTGAGTTTGCCCGGGATAACAAGCAGCTTGGCCTGTTCAAGCTGGATGGTATCGCGCCCGCTCCCAGAGGAATTCCTCAGATCGAGGTTACCTTCGATATCGATGCCAACGGCATCGTGAACGTGTACGCCAAGGATCTGGGTACCGGCAAGGAGCAGAAGATCACCATTACCTCCAGCTCCAACATGAGCAAGGAGGATATCGACAAGGCCGTGAAGGAGGCCGAGCGGTATGCCGATGAGGATAAGAAGCGGAGAGAGGAAGTCGAGCAGAAGAACGAGGCTGAGAACCTGTGCTATGCCACAGAAAAACTGATTTCCGATAACGCCGACAAGATCTCCGAGGATGATAAGTCCGCCCTGAACCAGAAGGTAGCTGCCTTGAAGGAGGCTATCGCGGCCAACGATATGGACCGGATCAAGAACGGCAAGGACGAACTGCAGAAGACCATGTACGAGGTGTCCGGCAAGATGTACCAGCAGGCTGCGCCCCAGGGCGATCCCAACGCCGCGCAGCAGCCTGGCGGAGATCCGAACCAGGGCGGCGCCAACGGCAACGTCTACGACGCTGACTACAAGGAAGTGGACGACGACCATAAGGAATAAGGTTGCCGTCCCGCCCAAGGGGCAAAGAAGCTGTTGCAAACAGGCAGCTTGGGCGATATAATAAAAAATAGGCTTTGTAGCTTAGCAGACTCTATTAAATGAGCGGTTGAATCGGCGCGGCCATTCTTTGGCCGCGCCCTGTGCGTGTCCGCAGGCGGTTTCCTGCGGGCGGCGCACAGGGTACGGGCAAGCCGGCGGAATTTCAAGTTCCAGCATCCGGCGGTCCGCGCGCGACCCATACCAAGGAACCGGGCCTCAGCGCTCCGGCTCTGAACAGAGGTGAGAAGTTTGGCAGAAAAAAGGGATTATTACGAGGTGATCGGTGTTCCTAAGACCGCCTCGGAAGATGAAATAAAGAAAGCGTACCGCAAGCTTGCGAAAAAATACCATCCGGATCTGAATCCTAACAACAAAGAGGCGGAAGCAAAATTCAAAGAGGTTAACGAGGCCTATGAGGTCCTGTCCGACCCTGAGAAGAAGGCGAAAT
>ADJT01001142.1_pt1 | contig 12489 bp, 8 predicted proteins | sample 268108 | NCBI WGS metagenome assembly ADJT01 (sample SAMN00007487, study PRJNA43253) | human gut metagenome | isolation source: feces sample TS29
GTCGGTTTTTTCCCGGCGGTAGCTGTCGGATGGTATATATCCAATGAAAAGTTCTTCTCGCCATTGACAGACGTCGTTTCAAAGTTGAAATTGAAAGCATCTGTCGGACAAGTAGGTAACGACCAGATTGGTGGAGATGTTCGTTTCATCTATTTAGGAACTGTATCTACTACTAATGATTATGTATATGGCAATTATTCGAAGACAAGTGGTGAGCGTGTTAATGAAGTAGCCAACCCAAATGTAGGTTGGGAAGTCTCAACCAAACAGAACTATGGTTTTGAACTAGGCTTGTTCAATAAACTGGAAATTCAGGGTGACTGGTATCATGATGTACGCGATCATATCTTTGTACGCAATAATAATATCCCGGCTTATGTCGGTATGACTACCGTACCGATGGTGAATGTAGGTAAGATGAAAAGCTGGGGATTTGATGGTTCGTTAGAGTATCGTGATAGAATCGGTCAGGTGAATATAACCGGACGTGGTACGTTTACTTATGCAAATAATGAAATTCTTCGCAATGGAGATGCGTTGAACAAGTATCCTTGGATGAATTCCGTAGGACAGAAAATTTATCAGAAATTCGGATGGGAGGCCGTTGGATTGTTCGAATCACAGGAAGAAATCGATCGCAGTCCGATACAGTTCAGTGAAGGTAATCATAGTCGTTTGCGTCCGGGTGATATTAAATATCGCGATCTGAATGGTGATGGTGTTATTGATGATTATGACAAAATGCCTATCGGATTCTGTGATATTCCGGAGATTACTTATGGCTTTGGTGGTGCTATCGAATGGAAGGGTTTTGATGTTTCTATCTTCTTTCAGGGTACAGCCCGTGTGTCACTGTTTGAAGAAGGTTCTACTATTGTACCCTTCTCTTCCGGTTATAAGAATAATGACGGATTCTTGAGAGGAGTGATGGAAAACCGCTGGACGGTGGACAATCCTGACCCGAATGCGCGTTATCCGCGCACGATCCGTCCGAGTGACGCTTTGGATAATAACAATACGAAGAAATCATCATTCTGGGTACGTAATGCCGCTTTCCTTCGTCTGAAGAATGCGGAGATAGGCTATACCTTCCCGAAGAGATGGATGGAAAAGATGGCTATACAGAATTTACGCCTGTATGTATCAGGAGTAAACTTGTTGACTTGGGCACCGGATGTGCATCTGTTCGACCCGGATCTGGGTTCCGGTGACGGAAGAAAGTATCCGCCGACACGTGTATTTAATGTAGGTTTAAATATTAATTTCTAATACTAAAAGACATGTTTATTATGAAATCCAAATATATGAAACGTATTATGCTTTTGGCTACCGCAGTCTTGACTATGTCATCTTGTGATTCGTTTTTGGATACGTCTCCCGAGGATTTGCGCTCTCCGGAACAGATTTATGAGACTTACTCGTCTACACAGAACGCAATGTTTGGAGTATATTCTTATATTCGTGGCACTTATCCTTTTGATATGCCGGATACATATAGTACTAGTGATGTGGATGTGGCTTATACAAATACGCATACTTTTGATATGGGAGTGTGGAGTGCTTCGTCTGCACAGTATGATAGATGGTATACTTTCTACAAAGCCATTCGTGAAGCAACTTATTTCCTGCAGAATGTAGATAAGTGTCCGGATCCTCGCCTGACTTATGATACTCGTGAGCAGTGGAAAGCTGAAGTGCGCTGTGTGCGTGCTTATTATTATGCACAATTGATGCGTATGTACGGTCCGGTCATTTTATTGAAGGACGAACAACCGGATTTCTCCGGTACGGATATGTTTCGTGAACGTAATACTTGGGATGAATGTGTGCAATGGATTACAGAAGAGTTTACGGATTTGATAGAAAATTCTCCTTTACCTTTAAAGTCAGAGGGTGAGACTTATGCTCGAATGAACCGGGGAATTGCTAAGGCTTATCTGGCACGCATTCTGTTGCAATCAGCCAGTCCACAATTCAATGGTAATCCGAAATATAATAATATCCGCAATGCGGACGGAACTCCGTTATTCCCGACAACGTATGACAAGAATAAATGGGAATTGGCTCGCCAGGCTGCTCTGAGCCTTATAAAGGATGGTAATTATGAATTGGTCAAAGTGAATTATGAAAGTGGAGCTAATATGGGTAAAATAGACCCTTATACCTCTTATAAATCTGTATTTACCACTTCACAGAATAAAGAAATGATTTTCTCTTACCTCGAAGATGGTGGCGGTATTGATAAGCGTCTTGCTCCTAACAGTAATGGTGGCTGGGGAGGAGGCTATAATCCTACCCAAGAGATTGTCGATGCATATGCGATGGCTGAAACCGGTCGTTTCCCAATTACCGGATACACGAATGAAGATCGCACCACGCCGGTTATAGATCCGGAGGCTGGATACAAAGAAGCTGGATATTCTCAATTTACAAATCCATGTGAAGGTAAGGAGAGAAAGACTTATAATATGTTTGTGGGTCGTGAACCTCGTTTCTATGTGTCGATAGTGTATGGCGGTATGTCCTGGTTTATTCCAAAGAAAGCAGGTGAGAGAATTTTCCTGGAGATGTATAAGAATGGAAATAATGGTCCGGATGCTTCTCATAACCACTTTACAACAGGATATAACCTGGCAAAACTGGCTATGCCGGAATATGAAGCCAGCCCAACGAAGAACGTAAAACGTGAATTACCTTATATGCGTTACGCTGAAATCCTGCTGAACTATGTGGAGGCTACTATCGAGGTAGGTGATTTGAAAGATCCGAACTTGTTTACTTTCTGGAATGCGATTCGTAACCGTGCCGGATTGAATGATATCGAAGATGCATATCCTGAAGCTATGAACGATCAGGATAAGTTGAGAGACTTGATTCATCGCGAACGTCGCGTAGAACTGGCTTTCGAGGGCATCAACTTCTATGACTGTCGTCGCTGGCTGACTGCGGAAGCTACAGAAAAAGGAAATATTCACGGTATGAATATCCAGGCTAAGGGTACTCCCGGCAAAGAAGAATATCCGGTGGATTTCTTCCAGCGTACAGTGGTAGAGAAACGTGTGTTTACACCGAGTTTCTATCTGTTCCCTATCCCGCAAAGTGCGATTAATAAAAACCAAGATTTAGTACAAAACTATAAATGGTAAAAAAGATGGTAACAATGAAGAAATATATAAGTTTTTTATTTGCGGCTCTTTTATTGGGGACTTCTTGTACCGATACTAGAACTGATTACATGATGGGAGATACTGCATATTTCCCTAAGAGTGATTTACAGAAAGAAACCCTTTACGTGATGAATGCCAATGATTATGTATACAACGTTTGGATTCATAAGGCGGGTTACTATCAGAATAGATTTGCCGGAAGGGTAGAGCTGGATTATAATTATCTGGTTCAGTATAATACAGAGAACGGCACTGATTACGAGATGTTGGATGAAAAGTATTACTCGCTCGAACGTGATTTCGTTATCGAAGCCGGAGCGGATGAGGCAGCTGTGCCATTGAGTCTGAAGATAGAACAGCTTCTTCAGGATAAAGGTTATGGTATTTATTATATTCCTTTGTCTGTCAATAGCCGTACGCCAGAAGAGGATGTTTATGTAGATAAATCTCACTTTATTCTGCTTTTGGATATCAGAAAGCCGGTACTGGTGATTGACGGTGCCGCAGGAGAACAAAGAGGAGAAGTCTTTATGGATTTATCTAAAGCGACAACAGAGCGTCAGATAGATATTACAGCTAAATTGGATATCAATACGACGGAAGAGCTGGTTGTTACCTATGGTTATGATAAAGAAGCGGATAATCTGTTGACAGAAGAAGAGAAATCTCATTTGCTGACTGCTGGTTTTGAATATGCACAGAGCGTGAAGATTCCGGTTGGCGAGAAATATGCAGAGAATTATCTGACCCTGAAACCGTCGGAAATGCAGGACGGAAAATGGATACTTCCGGTACGTGTGGGAACAACGAATGATAAAGTTGGTTCTGACGCGGAAGAGAATTGGATAAAATTGACGGTTGTCAAAGGTTCACTGGATTCAAAGGTTGAATTGGAAGGAACTTATGTGCAAGGAAGTGATATTATTCTTTCTTCGGATAATACACCATCCCGCGAAGTAATTGCTGATGTAAGTCAGATCAGCGATTTATCTTATTCCGTAGCAGATAAATATGGTGATGAACCCACTTGGCTGCAGGTGAATGAGGCAAGCGGTAAACTTCAGATTACTGTGAGCAGTGCAAATACTTCGACATGGAAGGAACGTGTTGCAACGATTACACTCGTAGACAATGAAACCTGGCTTGAAAAAGAGATTGTTGTGAGACAAGGAATGAAGGGATACGGCATTACTCTGAATAAATCTTTGTGGAGTGTGGTAGGCTATAGTGAACATGTCTCCGGAAAAGAATCTGTATTAGGCAGACTATTTGATAATTTCTGGCCGACAAGTAAGGCGGAGGTAGGTTCCGGAAGCACTTTGTCATACATCGAGATAAGTGATAAAGGGTCGGAAGAGAATCCGGTACAGATCGTATTTGATTTAGGTGAGAATCCTCATGAATATAATTCGATCGGATTGATACCGAGACTCCAATGGGTAGGAAATTCACCTAAATACCTGAAGATCGAAGTTAGTGACGAGGTGTTGACACGTAGTGAAGATATTACAAATTGGATTCTTGTTGGCAGTGCTAAAAGAGACGCATTCACGAAAACGGAATTGGATGCTCACGATGGTGGTAACTGGAATGATTGGTACGCTGATAAACAGTTTGTAAAATGGCATGATTTGGGTGAAAATATGCATCATCGGTATATACGATTGTCTATGTGGGATTCATGGTATAGTACACACTGCTTCGATGAAATATTTGTCTCTAAAAAATAATGGAATATAGAAATAGTAAAAACAATATATTTATGAGGAACATATTTTTACTACTATCGTGTCTGCTCTGTTTGCAGGCTTGTAATGATGAGAAAGAGGTGGACTGGACACCTGATGCGTTGACCGTATCATGCAATGAAACTTTGGAGGAAGCTGGAGACGGACACTGGAAAGTGACTTTGCCAACTGAATATAAAGGAACTGTAAAACTGGAAATTCAGACTGATAAGGCATGGGAAGTTGCAGTCAACTATATGACGACTGAAGAAGAAAAATGGATCACTCCTTCGGCAGAAGGTGGTGAGGGCTCTGCTTCATTATCGTTGGTCATTGCTGACAATAAAACAGCGAAAGACCGTAAAGCTTCTGTTGTGATTTCCACAAAAGGAGAAATTCCGGTAAAAAAACAATTACTGTGATTCAAGGAAATGTGGATGAACTCTTGCTTGTCGGTACTATTGATGAAAGTAGTTTTCCGAAGGATGTATTTATTACAACGAAAGCTGATGGCTCTTTCGATGTGACTCTACCTAAAGACTTTACAGCAGCGGGAGAACGGGAACTGAACATCTTGACTTACCAGGGCACTACTTCTCCGGTGATAGATGTAACCTATCCTGATGTAGAACAGACTGGTTGGGTGATACTTACGGAAGCTCCGGTAGAATCAGTTTTGGGTTCGGAAGTTAAAACGCTGGCTTTGACAATCAAAGAAAATACAGCGAATGTATATCGCGAAGTATTGGTTAATTTTACAGCTACTGCTGGAGATGTAACTTCTCAAAAGACGGTAAAGATAATCCAGTTTGGTGTTGAGAAGATTATTTGGAATGAGGAGTATTATCAACAGGAACGTGAGCTCATTATATCTTCGGATGCGAATGAAAAACTCCTTGTAGCTACTTGTGAGAATATAAATCCGACAGACTTGGAGTTGAAAGGAAATACTTCTTGGTTGGAATTGAGTCAGGAAGAAGGCAAGATTTATGCAAAAGTTCAAAAAAATGAAAGCACCAATACGGAACGTAAGACAGAAATTGGGGTAAAGAATACGAAGACAAGCGTAGAAACTAAGGTATCTCTGAAACAAGGAATGGCTGGATATGGGATTGTTCTGAGCAAGTCGTTATGGAAGATAGTGGCACATAGTGAGAATACCAATACGCAATATAATGACGGTTCGGCTAATAAGTTGTTCGACAATCTTTGGACTCCCGATAAGGCAAATGAGAAGCATGTTGAATTTTGGGGAAGAAATAATAATGATGATCATGCTGCTGTGCCTTATATTTTGACTTTTGATTTAGGTGAGAATCCTCGTCAATATGATTCCTTCGGATTTATGCCAAGATTACAGTGGACACAACAAGCTCCTAAAACTGTAGCTATTGAAGTTAGCGATGACTTAAATGCTGGTTGGGAAACTGCATTTGAAAAGAAGACTGGAAACTGTTTTACAGATGCAGAATTGAAAGGTAGCACAAATACATATAATGACCATTATGAAGGCATTGTTCATTGGTGTAAACTCAATGGAGTAGTACATAAACGGTATGTTCGTTTGTATTTATATGAAAGTTTCCAAGGTGTCGGAAAGAGTGTTTCTTTGGATGAAGTCTTTGCTTCGGATAGAACGACAGTTGAATGATAAAAACAAATGAGTTATGATGAAGAATTTAAAAAAATATACATTAATCGCATGCAGCCTGTTCACACTGGCTGCGTGTGATCTCGAAATTGATATAACGAATCCGGGACTTATTACAGAAGAGAAACCGGATAGACCGCAGGCAGGAGAAACGATTACCTATCGTGCACAAGTATGGGTAGAGAAAAACGATATGGAAGAATTATATGGCGGAGAACGTTTGTTCCGACAGAATCTGGAAGCGTTGTTCCGCAATACGACTACTTTTTGGAATGAAAGTACGAACAAGTTTGATTATCGCTTTGAATGGGCTATGGGTGAAGGAGATGACAATTTGGTTATTTACGATATAAAAAGTGGTGTAAAAAGCCAGGCGGAATACAATGTGTATAAAGATAAGGCTTATGGTACTTTGAATACAGAGAAGTATGATTTTGTTCTCTTTCTGGCTTTACGTTGTACAAAAGGTGGACTCTCTTGTGGCGGTGGCGGAGCAAGTAAGCAGTCAGTTGTACAGGCCTATTTTGAGGAAGGGCATGATATTTTTGCAAAGAAATGGCCGGAAAAAGGTACATACAGTGATTTAGGTCATGAATATGGTCATGTTCGTGGTGCGCAGGATTTATATCAGTATATGATTCCGGCTGAAAACAATCCGGTCAGTCATGTTGCTTATGATTATCCTAAGTGTAATATGGGGACGGGTTATCAGGAATGGAGTGATTATTGTTCGGCGATATTTAACCATAATGCCCAATATAAACAAATTACTGCTGATATGACCCGAAGTACGTATCCTAAGCAGATGTTGGTCAGGGTAACAAAAGATGGTAAACCGGTACAACGTGCCACAGTCAATTTTTGGGGCTCACGTGCCACTTTTAAGGATATATATGCAGAACCGGGCAATTCTCCATATATGAAGAAAAAAACAGATGCAAACGGTGAATTTACCATTAATGATATATATCGGATGTTTATTCCGGATTATAATAATACTCCGAATCTTCCCCCTAAGAGTCCGGTTGATGAATTTCCTTTTTCACGCTGGTATTGTTTTGTAGTAGAAGTCGAGTTGGATGGTGGACAGACGAAATGTGTGTGGTTGTCGGATTTGGATATTGTTCCTGAATATCTGGATGGCGGGCAGCAAGAACCTTATGTGTTTGAAATACAGTTATAATAAGTTTAGCATGAATATTTTAAAATATCTACTGATTGCATGTAGCTGCCTGATTGGGGCAGCTCATGCTCAATCTCCGATTGCGAAAGATACAATAGAATATCGTGCCCAGGTATGGGTTGATAAAACAGACCTGGAACGTTATGGTGGAGAAGAGGATTTCAAGAAGAACTTGAAAAAGATGTTTCATAATACTACGCGTTTTTGGAATGAAAGTCCTAATAAATTCAATCATTATTTTCGCTTTGTTCCTGCTGAAGAATTGTACGTCTACGACATTCAGGGAGACAAAAACAAATATGATGAATTTAAGAATAAGGCTTATGGACCATTGGATTTGTCGAAATATGATTTTGTGTTGTTCTTGGCGTTGGGTGCAAAGAATGAAGGGCTTTCCTGTGGGGGAGGTGGAGCGAGTGGGCAATCTGTAGTGATGTGTTATATTCGCGAACCTCATAATATCTTTACGGATGCGCTTTATCCCAATCAGGGAACGTATAGCAATCTAGGACATGAATATGGTCATATGCGTGGTGCTACGGATTTATATCAGTATATGATTGCCGCAGAAGACAATCCTGTGAGCCACGAGAAACTGACTCCATCTAAATGCAATATGGGGACGGGCTATCGTGTATGGAGTGATTATTGCTCGGAATTGTTCAATTATACGGCGAAGATGAAGCCGCTCGATAAGGACTTGTCAGATCAGGTATTTCCGCGTAAACTGGTGATTAAGGTAGAAAAGAATGGAAAGGCGAAATCCAACTATACTGTGAATTTCTATGGTACACGTGCCGGTGGTAAATATAATAAGCGTGATGTATACCCAAAGGTGTACAGGACTTATCAGACGGATAAAAAAGGAAAAGTAGAACTGACCAATCTGTATAAACTGTATCATCCCGATATGACTGACCCCAATATTCCGCCTAAGGAACCGCAGGACTTATTTCCTTACTCTTATTGGTTCAGTTTCCTAGTGGAGGTGATAGATGATGCGGCACAGAAGAAATATGTATGGTTACCGGATGTAGAGTTACAGAGACAACATTTGGAAACAGGTAAGGATGTCTGTGAAATAAAAGTTGAATTTTAAGGGTAAAAAGATCGTTAGTTTACAACGTTTTCTATAGGTATTGTTTACGATACAATGAATTAAATCAATAAAGCCATGAATAAAAAGATGGGTTTAATGATGGCAATGGGGCTGTTGATATCAGCTCCATTGTTGTCAAAAGATTACTTGATTTCCACTCCTCGGACCTCATTGTTGATTACGGCCAATGAGGGTGAAAAGTCAAAAATGCAATATTATGGAGTGAGCATCACTCCCGTTCAGATCCAGAATATTTATGATGCCGGTTTGGCTTTCGAAGCGGATAGTTATCCAGCATTCGGTCTTCAGACCGTAGGCGAAAAGGCGGTCGCAATTACCCATGCCGACGGCAATATGTCATTGGATTTGGGAGTAGATAATGTAAAGCAATACGGGATTGACGATGGTGAGATTTTGGAAGTGCTTTTGAAAGATAAGATATATCCTGTTTGGGTGAAACAATGCTATAAGGCTTATAAAGGAACGGATATAATTACCACTTGGGTTGAGATTGGCAATGCAGGTAAGAAACCGGTAACACTGTTTCAGTTTTCTTCCGCTTATTTGCCGATGTCTCGCGGGGACAACTGGCTGACTCATTTTCATGGTTCGTGGGGCGCGGAACATACGATGGATGAAGAGAAACTGACGAACGGGCAAAAAGTGATTGCCAACAAAGATGGACTTGCGAATACGGAAACTGATAATCCGTCTTTTATGTTATCATTGGATGGCAGACCGCAGGAAGAATCAGGAAAAGTGTTTGGGGGCGTTCTGGCTTGGAGTGGTAATTATAAGTTGAAGCTGGATGTTCGCAACACAGCACTGAATATAATAGTCGGTATGAATGAGGAAAGTTCACAATACATATTGGAACCGAAAGAAACATTCGTCACTCCTGAATTTGCCATGACATATAGTACCAATGGCAAAGGTGGGGTGAGTCGTGCTTTTCATCATTGGGCACGCCAATATAAAATGAATCAGGGTGAAAGGCTGCATGACATCTTGTTGAATAGCTGGGAAGGTGTTTATTTCAAGGTGAACCAAAAAGGGATGGATGAGATGATGGAAGCTTTCTCTGCCATGGGTGGAGAGTTGTTTGTCATGGACGATGGCTGGTTTGGAAATAAATATCCCCGTAATGGTGGAAACAGTAGTTTGGGTGATTGGGAAGTCTGCAAAGAAAAACTGCCTGAAGGTATTGAAGGATTGCTTGCGTCTGCCAGGAAGCATCATATAAAATTCGGTATCTGGATTGAACCGGAAATGTCGAATACTAAGAGCGAACTGTTCGAAAAGCACCCGGACTGGATTCTGAAAATTGATAACCGTCCTTTATCTACCGGGCGTGGCAAAACGCAGGTAGTTCTGGATTTGACTAATCCGAAAGTACAGGATTTTGTTTTTGGAGTGGTCGATAATTTGATGACGAACTATCCGGAAATTTCCTATATGAAATGGGATGATAATTGCAGTTTGCTGGATTATGGTTCTTCTTACTTACCAAAAAACAAGCAATCACATCTCTATATTGAGTATAATAGGGGTTTGCAGAAAGTACTTCAGCGTATTCGTGCTAAGTATCCTGAACTCGTGATGCAGCTATGTGCTGGTGGCGGTGCCCGCGTCAATTATGGATTGCTTCCGTATTTTGATGAGTTCTGGACGAGTGATGATACGGATGCTTTGCAAAGAATTTATATGCAATGGGGAGTTTCCGGTTTCTTTCCGGCTATTGCTATGGCATCTCACGTAAGTGCGGACAAGAATCATCAGACCGGACGCCGTATTCCATTGAAATTCCGTTTTGATGTGGCAATGTCCGGGCGATTGGGAATGGAAATTCAGCCGAAGGACATGAATGATGTTGATAAGGCATTCGCCAAGCGTGCTATTGCAGCGTATAAAGATATTCGTCCTGTGGTTCAGTTCGGTGATTTGTATCGGTTGGTGTCTCCATACGATAATAAAGGAGTATCCTCTCTGATGTATGTCACTTCCGAAAAGAATAAGGCGGTCTTTTATGCATATAAGATTTCTCATTTCATCAATATGGTTATTCCGAAGGTTTGTATGAATGGATTGGATCCGTCGAAGAATTATCGTTTGGTAGATTTGACACCTGTGGACAGTAGCAAACCTTGTGACCTGAATGGTAAAATCATTAGTGGAAAGATATTGATGGAAGAAGGCATTGCATTAAAATCATTGCTGAAAAGTGAATATTCAAGTTTGGCTTTACAACTACAGGCTGTGGATTAAGTTGATAAAAGACAATGAGAATGATAAAAAGAGAAATTCCTGTTATTGGTATTTCTACTGAAATTGATATTCCGGGAAGAATATCTGTGAAAAGAAAATATGTGGATGCTGTCCTTCAAGCGGGCGGCATCCCTTTTATTCTTCCGTTTACCGACAATGTACAGATTTTACAATCTGTGGTTTCTTTTATTGATGGTTTACTCCTGACAGGTGGGGGAGATATATCGCCTGTGATATACGGAGAATCGACTCTTCCTGAATGTGGAGAATGTTGCCGGGATAGGGATGACTTTGATTATGCTTTGCTGCGCTTAGCATCCGAAAGGCAAATTCCCGTTTTAGGTATTTGTCGGGGAATGCAGATTATTAATACTTATTTTGGTGGAACATTATATCAGGATTTGCCTGCTCAATATCCCTCGGAAATTAATCATCGGTCACCGGATGCGTTTATGATATTACAGCATAATGTGCGATGTTTGAGGACCGGAAAATTGTATTCTGTTACAGGCAAGGAAAGTTTGAAAGTCTCCTCCATTCATCATCAAGCCGTTAAGAAATTGGCTTGTGGATTCAAGGCATCTGCTTTCGCTGATGATGGAGTCATAGAATCAATCGAATCTGATTCCGAACATATTTGGGGTGTTCAGTTCCACCCAGAGTTGCAGGCTGTGGAAGGGGATGAAGCTATGAAAAAACTATTTGTGTATTTTATCAGTCAGGCAAGGACATTATCATGCTGATAGTGATATAAAAGAGATGATACACAGTATCTTTTACGATATTATTGTTTTTTGTACGGGATTTGTCATTGTGGTTTGTTCTCCGTCCTATCTTTGTAAACAGATAAATTAAGGACATTAAATCATATATTATGAATAAAGTTATGCGTAATCGATTAGCTGGAACTCTTTTATTATTATTTGTTTTTTTGTGTACATCATGGGCGCAGACATCAGGTTTGCGCAAAATGATTGATTTGAGCGGAACGTGGAGTTTTGCATTGGACCCTCACGGCAAGGGAGAACAGGAAAAACTGTGGAACATGGATTTTGCAGAAACTGTGACTTTACCCGGTACAACAGATTCAAATCGAAAAGGAATAGAGAATACCAACAAGTCGGAGACCACTTATTTGTCCAGATATTATAAATATGAAGGTGCGGCATGGTATAGCCGGAATATAGAAATACCAGCCGACTGGAAAGAAAAGCATATCGTGTTGTTTCTGGAACGAACTCGTCCGACAACCGTGTGGATCGATGGTCGGGAAGTGGGTAAATGCAACTATTTATCTACCCCACAGGAATTTAATCTCACTCACTTCCTGGCTCCCGGTTCACATAAGCTGACTATTTGTGTAGATAACGGAAAAAGTATTCCCGGGCAGATTCGTT
>ADJT01008045.1_pt1 | contig 12411 bp, 15 predicted proteins | sample 268108 | NCBI WGS metagenome assembly ADJT01 (sample SAMN00007487, study PRJNA43253) | human gut metagenome | isolation source: feces sample TS29
CCTCAGCTGTTGCTTTAATAAATACATCTTCCAGAGACGGTTCCTGTGTAATATTGATTTAACAACACCGCCTGCCCAATAATGTCTTTTTAAAACATCATTAACAGCATCATCATCAAAATTATCAATTCTTAAATTAAAACGTCCGTTTTTTAGCTACTTCAACACCATGTACCTTTGGATTAGATTGAATAGCTGAAATAATTGAATCATTGGTTTCTTTAAGTAAAAATGACATTTTCTTTAAGTTTAATGTTTCAATATCTTCTTTAGTTGATTTATTTACTTCATTTTCATTTGAAATATCTCTTAAAGTATCTTTCATTTTAATTTCATGCTCTTCTTTTTCTTCTTTTAAAAGAGAATCTTTAAGACCCTGTGGAGTATCATAAGCTACTAAATTACCAGTATTTATAATCCCTACATTATCACAAAGCATATCTACCTCATGCATGTCGTGAGAACACAAAATAATTGTATTTCCTTCATCATTTAATTCACGAATCAAATCCCATAATGTTCTTTTGGTAGTAGGGTCAAGCCCGATTGTTGGTTCATCTAGAAATAATATCTCCGGCCTGTGTACCAAACTAGCTACAAGAGATGCCTTTTGTTTTTGTCCACCGGACAATTGTCCAACTCTTTTATTTCTAGCATATTTAATATCTACCAATTCCATTAAATCTTCAATACGGTCGTATTTTTCATCAACTGGAACACCATAGTAATCAGCACACAATTCTGAATTTTCCTGAACTGTTAAATCCTTATATAAACTAACCTGTTGAGGAACCATACCTAACAAATTTCTTACTTCATTGGGATTTTTTTGAACATCATAACCTCCAACAGTAGCCTGACCTGAAGTAGGTTGAATTAAACAGGTAAGCATTTTAATTGTTGTGGTTTTTCCTGCTCCATTTGGACCAAGCAATCCAAAAATACTTTTTTCAGGAATTTCTAAATTTAAAGAATTAACAGCAGTGAAATTTTTATAAATCTTTGTAAGATTCTTAGTTTCAATTGCATTTTTCATCGTTTTCCACCTTATGCATTTCATTATCTGACATATCTTCAATAAAACTTAACCAAAGAGGATTATTAAGGAGGTAAGCAAACTCACTTTTAAAATTTTTAAGTAAACATTCCCCTTCTTCTGTAAGAGAGTAATACTTAACATTTTTATTGTTACTGACTCCCCATTCTCCTTCTATAATCCCAGTTTTTTCTAATTTCCTTAGAATCGGATAAATTTTACTTGAATTTGTTTTATTATACTCATTAGGATTACAAGAACTAAAAAATTCATCTAACTTCTTCATAATTCCATAACCATGGATTTTTTCTTTACTAATAATCCACAATATAATAATATGAGTTAAACCATTAGAACAATGCCTCATAATTTTTTTTGAAAGCTGATCAACATTTTTCTTACGTCTAAACATGGCCAACTCAAACCTCCTAGTTGTTATTTAAAAAAATTATATATGTTAAATTTTGATATATAACAAAATAACCTATATATAATTATAATATATAAAGTTAATCTTAAATTATGAAATTAGGTTTTACAACATTAGCAATGTTTACCCAACCAAATAGTGACATAATAGAAACTGCTAAAAAATATGAATTTGAAATGATAGAAATACTTGGAGAAGGCCCTTTTTTTAAAAATGACAATTTAGAATTTGCAAATACTGATTTGGAAATTTGTATACATGCCCCAACAGTTGATTTGAATATCGCCAGCCTAAACACAGGAATTAGAAAAGAAAGTATTAAGCAAATGAAAGATGCTCTGAATTATGGGAGTAAAATAAATGCAACTGCACTAACCCTCCATCCAGGACAAATCGGAAGAAATGAAGAGAGAATAAGAAAATATGCACTGGAACTAGCTATTGAAAGCATTGGAGAACTTGTTGACTATTCAGACATTATTGTTTCCGTTGAAAATATGCCCGAACGATTTTCATTTTTAGGAAATAAAGTTGAAGAGCTTGAAAGAATACAAAATGAAACTGGCTGCGGCTTAACAGTTGATGTAGGTCATGGAAACACCTGTGGAAATTGTGAAGACTTTCTGGATTTAAAAAACATTAGCTACTGTCACTTAAATGACAATAATGGTATTAAAGACCAGCACATTACATTAGGTGAAGGAACTCTTGATTTAAACCTTCTTAAAAAAGTAGATAAAGGAATTATTGAGTTAAATAACTTTGACAATGTTTTAAAAAGTAAAGAAGTTATTAAAAATCTATTGAAATAACTTCTGAAATTTTCTGAATAACATAATCTGTTTTATTAATCAGCTTTGGAGAAACTTCTTCTTCCTGTTCAACAGTCAAAACAGATACATCAGCATTATTAAAAGCTAAAACATCATTAAGACCATCTCCAACCATCATTACTTTATATCCCCTATCTTTTAAACATCTGACAACTTTGCATTTGCCCTTTGGGGAAACAGTTCCAAAAGCATGCTTTTTATTAACATTTAAAATTTCGGCTAATTTGTTAATAGCTCCCTTTCTGTCTCCAGATGCAATATAAATTTCAATGCCTCTGGATTGTAAAATCTTAATCGTATCTGTGACTTCAGAAAACAGTTTCCCTGCAGAAGTAATAGTATAAGCTATTTTACTTTTATTAATGTCAATAATTACTGCAGATCCATTACAAAGTTCCATTTTAGGGATTTTTTCTTTTAAAATAGAAAACCATCAGTAATATCACTAATAGTAGCCTGATTTTCATTTTCTAAAATATCACTAACTTCCTCTTTAGTAGTTTCACAGCTTGTAAAGCTAACATCAAAATCAATATTATGCTGTTTAATTACATCTGAAATTAAAGTGTTACTATCCAAATTCAAAAGACAGTTCGTATTAAACTGAAGAACTACAAGTGCTAAGGAATCCATAGAATCAATTAAGTGCAATGAATTAACATCAGTGAATAATTCTCCAGTTGAAACATCTTTAATAACCCTGTAGCGTTCAAGTAAAGTTCCAGAATTATCAAACACAATAGCTTTTTTCATTTTGACCCCTCTTTAATTTTATTTAATTACTTGTACACTATTTATAATTTTGTAAAAAAATATTCGTTTAGGCAAAATATTATTTTAGTTTCTATTGGTATGTTAATTGGCATTTGTACATATTATAGGAATTTCATAAACTGAAACCTCTGTAAACCCTGCATGCAGTTTAGCTTCTCCATTAGTTATAGGCAGACAATTTTTAAGCCAAGTTTGGTATTGATTGTAGGGCCAGAAATCGGTGTAATCATTATCAAATTAATCTACAAATTCTTATACTCGGGTAAAGAAGCTTCACTTAACTAAAATCAATCTTTAAATTACTCATAAATTAAATATAGGTCTTATCTACTTTTTTAAAAAAATTATCAATAACTTATATAAACCTTAAAAAATAAAATATCACTTATTATATATTATTATGATTACTCAGGTGTTTTAATGAGTGTTATTGAAAAATTAAATTCCATTCAAAATAAAGAAATGACTGCTAAGGAGAATGTGGAAAACTTTATTAAAGTTATTGATGAAAAAAATGAAGAATTAAATATTTTCTTAGAAGTTAATAAAGAATCTGCTCTAAAACAAGCAGAAGCTATTGATAAAAAAATAGCTAACGGAGAAAAAGTTGGATTTTTATCTGGTTTAGTTTTTGGTATTAAAGCAAATATTAATGTTGAAGATTATATTATCTCTGCAGCTTCCAAAACACTGGATAATTACTTCGGAAGTTATAATGCAACTGTAATTGATAAAATATTAGCTGAAGACGGAATTATTCTCGGTATTACCAATATGGATGAATTTGCAGCTGGAAGTTCAACTGAAACTTCCTGTTTTGGACCTACACAAAACCCTGCAGCTCCTGGAAGAATCCCTGGAGGATCCAGTGGAGGAAGTGCTGCTGCAGTAGCTGCGGAAATGTGTGATATCGCTCTTGGTTCAGATACTGGAGGTTCAATCAGGAATCCTGCATCCCATTGTGGAGTTGTTGGATTTAAACCAACTTACGGTGCGGTATCAAGACAAGGTTTACTTGATTTATCAATGAGTTTAGACCAAATCGGACCATTAGCTAATGATACCAGTGGAATTGCACTTGCACTAAATGCAATATCCGATTATGATGAAACAGAATGTACAACCTTAAAAGGGGAAAGGTCAGATTTCACCAGCGTACTTGAAGAAAAATCTCTTGAAGGTATGAAAATAGCTGTTTGTAAAGAGTTTATTGATGTTACAGATGCTGAAATTAATGTTGCTGTAAACAAAGCTATTCATAAATTAGTTGAAGCTGGTGCTGAACTTGTAGAAGTAAGCTTTGATCATATTGACTTATGTCTTCCAACTTACTATTTAATCAACTATGTAGAATTCTTCTCAGCTACCAGAAAATATGACGGAAGAGATTACGGTTATAGAATAGAAAATGTTTGTGGAGAGGAAGTATTAAGAAGAATTGAAATAGGTTCTTATATTTCACAAAAAGAATACAGCGGAAAATTCTAATAAAAAAGCTCTTCAAGCAAGATCACTTATTAGAGATGAAATCAATGCTATGTTGGAAAATGTTGATTTAATCGTAGGGCCTACTGTTCCTAAACTTCCTCACAAAATTGGTGATGAATTAACTCCTATGGAAATGTATGCCTACGATGTATTAACTGTAATAGCTAACCTTGCAGGAATTCCAGCTGGAAGTATTAAAGCTGGTGAAGTAGACGGTATTCCTGTTGGTTTACAAATTCAAGCTAAACCATTAGATGATTTGAAAATCATTAAGGCAATGAGTGTCTTTGAAAATGAAAATTAGTCCTAATAAATTATCATTTATTAGAATTATATTTTCTTTATTGCTTTTTTTTACAAAACCTTTATCTTACTTATTTTTCATTATATATCTAATCTGTAGCATCAGCGATGTACTGGATGGGTATGTTGCTCGCAAATACAACTTAGTTACTGATTTTGGAGCAAAATTAGACTCAATAGCAGACATGACAATGTTTTTATCATTAATAATAGTTTTATTGCCTGTTTTGAATTTTACACTTGAAATATATGTTTTAATTCTGATTATAGTAATACTAAAAATTGCATCTGCTATATATTGTTATATTAAATTTGAAAAATTATCAACAATTCATAGATATCTCAATAAAATAACCGGATTACTAATAATTTTAATTCCGGTTTTATTAATTTTTGCACCATCTGAAAATTTAATAGCAATTATCTGTATTATTGCAACAATCGCAGCTATTGAAGAATTTTTAATAATCCGTTATTCACAGTATTTAGATATTAACTGTGAAAGTATTATAAAGCTTAAAATAAAATAATTACACGAGGTTTACTTATGAAAAAAATAGGACTCGTCTATGTAAAAGGAGCTGTTCCTGGATTTGAAGACTTTGGAAAATTACCTACAGATCTTGTCAAATCAAACGGTTTGGTTAATGGTCTTAAAGCTAGTGAAGAATTAGATGCATTAATTATACCTGGCGGAACTATCCTTGAATCAGAAGATATTAGCTGTGAATTAGCTAGTGAAATAAAACAAATAGCTAAAGATGGAAAACCGATTGTTGGTGTTTGTGCAGGTTTTCAGTTATTAGCAAATCAGACAGATATCGGACGAAAATCAGAAGTTCCAATAATAAAAGAAGGTCTTGGCTTAATAGACATTGACTTTTCACCACTCATAAGCAGTGACCGTGTTAAAGCTAAAGTCTATGATAATTCTTTTATTACAAAAGGCCAAAATGAAGATGTTACAGGTTTCCACACACATACATACGGTAAAGCTGAAGGTGATGCCAAACCTTTATTTTACTCTCAGATTCAAAGAATGAATTATGGAGATGTAAATAAAAAATCCGAGTACAATATTTTCTCAGGAGCCTGTAACGACGAAGGAAATGTTATAGGAACTATGATTCATAATATTTTAGATGAAAACCCTATTATTAGAAATAATTTCCTGGATTACATTGATGCCTCCAGTGAAGATATCGAAAATATATCCAGTAAAAATAAGGAAGTTAAAGCTAAAATAAACAAAGATTTAGGAGTGAATTCCGGATATAAAATAGAAACACTAGCTGAACCGTTTTTAAAATATAAAAATAATGGAAAAGGCCCTAAATTCCTAATGATTGGAAGTAATGGATCTGATTCCGGAAAAACATTTATTTTAACTGGACTGGCTGGAGCTCTAAGAAAAAGAGGATTAAAAGTGGCTCTTATGAAAGTAGGTCCTGATGCAAGAGATATTGTTCCCGGTCTGTATTTAACAAACGGGAAAATGGAAGATTACGGATCTATAAAAATCGGACACTTGGGCTGGATGGATATTAAACTAGCTATTGATAAATTAAACAAAATCAGACTATGATATTGTATTAATTGAAGGAGTTATGAGTGTATTTACCGGACTGCTTAATGAAAAAGTTCCATATTCTGCAAGTGAAATAGCTATGTCATCAGATATTCCAATGCTGCTTATGTCTGGTGTTAATAAAGGAGGAATTGAATCAGCAGCAGTTGATTTGGTAGCTCATGCAAATATGTTGGAAAAACTTGGAGTTACAGTTGAAGCAATACTTCTAAACAAAGTTTATAACCAAAATATATTTGAAAATGTAGTACCATACATTAAAAATAACACCAAAGTTAAGAATGTCTTAAATGTATACAAAATTAAAAATAGAAGGACGCGGATTTACTCCGGAAGTTGAAATCAGATATGATTTATTTTCAAAATATGCTTTGGAATGTGTTGAAGAAAATATAGATATAAATACAATAGCCAGCATGGCTAAAAATGTAAATTTCAATAGAATAATTCCATTTAAAGAAATAAAAAACAAGGTGATATAAATGGCACTTAATTTAAGTCCGGAACAGGGCGTTAAGTTAACAAAGAAAGATAGAGTTCATGTTGCAAAAAAATTAAACAGGGTTGGAAAGCAACATGTCTAATTCCAGATTATGGCTTTGATGATAATGGAGATATTCAAGTAATGTCTGAAAGAAACCGCAGAGCTGTTAAAATCGTGAAAATCAAAGATGACGGAATCTATATTGAAAAAGCCTTAAAATCTAAAAATCTTAGAATTCCATGGGATAAAATAAGTTTAGTTAGTCCAACTAAAGAAATTAAAGATGGAGTAAAAATAGATATGTATGACGGTAAATATGTTGTATTTAATATTTACAATTCATATAAAATCCAACAAATTACCCAATACATCTTTAATTACATAAATGATAAAAGAATGAATAATCAAGCTATGTACAGCTAATTATTCTTCCAAATATTTTTTTATAATGTCTTCCCCTTTAAGCAAGACCAGTCCGTTTTCTTCTGCATATTTTTTAGCATCAGCTACTGATGTTGCCTGACCTGTTTCACTATCCATCATTTCACAAACAACACAAACCGGAGTCACACCAGCCATTTCACACATAGCTAAGCCTATTTCTGTATGACCTCTTCTGTTTTTAACTAAACCGTCAGCTCCTCTTAAAAGACATACATGACCTGGAGATCTGAATGTTTTTCCAAAATCATCATATCTTTCTTCTTTTAACATAACAGCCATTTCACTAATAGTCATGGCCCTATCATGGTCAGTGACTCCAGTGAATGAATCTCTATGATTTACCCATATTGAAAATGAAGACCTTTCATCATATGGAATATCATTTGGAGCAAGTTTAGTTAAATCAGGATATTTTGAACTAGCAGCTTCCATAATATCTGTCATAAATGGTAAATTAATAGCATCACAGTACTGCGGAGCTAAACAGTTACAGATTAATCCTCCTGCATTATCTCTCATAGTAGCTACTGATTTTGGTGTAACAAATTCAGAAGCGATAATCATGTCTACCTCTCCTTCTCTGTCATCATCATCATAAACTAAAATAAATTCACCATTTCTTAATGCCTCAAAACCCATTTCTAAATCGTTTTTACTCATAGTAACATCTCCTTAAATAGTGTAGAAACAGGGCTAAAAATAAAAAAATAACTTTCTTATTCTCTTCCATCCGGACTATAACCGTCGGTTTTGGACTCTAACCAAATCAACACATTTTGTGCTCGTGGACTTATCTATTTAGAAACACCACCGGTGGAGAATTTCACTCCGCCCTGAGAATTGTACAATGAAATAATATATTAATTATATTATAAAAAAGTTTCTTAATAAATTTAAAACTCAATAGTTACTACATCATCGTCTTCAAGATTTAACTTATCTCTGAGTTTATCTTTAGCTATAAATTCCAAATAATTTTCTTCATGTGTAGTTTTTAGCTGGAAATACAATAGCTCCAGTAATTTCATCATTTAATCTTGCTTTTATATATTTAACAGCTCCAAAACCTTCATCAGGTTTTATAATATTTTTACATTCATTTTTTACTTTGTTGATTTGAGGAAGGTACTCCTCTGGAACTATAACATTTAAAGTTCCTGGATATGGACGAAATCCGCAATTTTTCTCAAAATTGTTAACATAAAAATCCTGTGATAAAAAATAAGCGGCTTTGCCTAAACCAGTTGTGACTGTTCCATCAATTTTCATTAAAAAACCTCCAAATATATGCAATGAATTATAATTACATTTAAAATTATTGATTATATAATTAATTTAATCAAAAGTAACTGTTTTAGAATAAAATTTAACTTATATCAGCTACTGTCAAATACTAATTTATTTCTATTTACTAATATTTATTATGATATAACACACTTTTTTAAAAAACAAATTTATTTTAACAATCAGTTATAAATTTAAAAACAGTATAAATTTTACAGGTAATAACTATGGAAACTAAAACAATTTCAACCGATGTTTTAATTATTGGTTCCGGAGGAGCTGGTTCAAGAGCAGCTATTGAAGTAGATGAAGCTGGTCTTAAAGGACTTATTGTTTCAAAAGGACTAACTTTTAGATCAGGATGCACTGGAATGGCTGAAGGAGGATATAATGCTGTTTTTAAAGCTGTCGATGCTGATGATTCAATAGAAGCACATATTGAAGATACCTTAAAAGGAGGCAGCTATCTTAATGATAAAAAACTTGTAGATATACTTGTTCACGAATCTCCAGACAGATTAATCGACTTAGAAAATTATGGGGCGATTTTTGACCGTCAAGAATCCGGTAAAATAAATCAAAGACCATTCGGTGGACAGCAATACAGAAGAACCTGTTTCCAGGGAGACAGAACAGGTCATGAATTAATGAGTGCTCTTAAAGAAGAAATCATTAAAAGAGACATTGAAACTATTGAAGAAGTAATGGTTACCTCTCTTGTTTTAGATGAAAATTTAAGACAGGTTATAGGAGCTGTTGGACTGGATTTGGCAAAGTCTCAAATAATTTATTTTAAAGCTAAAGCTGTTATACTAGCTAGTGGAGGAGCAGGTAACTTATATCCAATTACATCCAACACTATTCAAAAAAACGGTGACGGATTCATGCTTGCCTGGAATGCAGGAGCTAATCTGATAGATATGGAACAGATTCAATTCCACCCAACAGGAATGGTAACACCTGATTCCAAAAAAGGAGTCCTTGTAACTGAAGCTGTAAGGGCTGAAGGCGGAAAATTACTAAATAAAGATGGCGAACGCTTTATGAAAAAATATGCTCCTGAAAAATGGAATTAGCTACCCGTGATGTTGTTGCAAGATCCATTTATCAGGAAATCATTGAAGGAAAAGGAAGCGAACATGGAGGAGTTTATTTAGACATTACACATCTTCCAGATGATTTAATTGATGAAAAATTAGAAACCATGGTTTTACAATTTAAAAATGTAGGTATTGATATTAAAAATGAAAAAATAGAAGTAGCTCCAACTGCACATCACTTTATGGGTGGTGTTAAAATCAAACCTGATTGCTCTACAAATGTAGCTAATTTATTTGCTGCAGGGGAAGTCTCTGGAGGAGTCCACGGAGCTAATCGTTTAGGTGGAAATGCACTGGCTGATACCCAGGTATTTGGAAAAAGAGCTGGTGAAAGTGCTGCGAAAGCTGCAAGTGAAACTGACTTTAAAGAAAATCCTGAAATGGTTCATGAAAGAAAAAACAAGAATTGAAAGCCTAATTAAAGACGGTTCCATTAATCCTACAGAATTCAAAAACAATCTTAAACAGTTAATGTGGGAAAAAGTAGGAATTGTCAGAGACGAAAAAAATTTAAACAAAGCTTTAAGACAATTGCAAGAAATGAAAAAAGACTTAAATGATTTAAAAGTTGAAAATAAAGCTCAATATAATACAGAACTTGTAACTGCTCTTGAAGTAATAAACATGGTTGAAATAGCTATTTTAGTTGTAAAATCAGCAATATTACGTAGAGAAAGTAGAGGAGCTCATTTCAGATCTGATTTCCCTGAAAGCCATAATATCTGGAAAAGAAGCATTGTTTTAAACAAAAATAAAATAAAATTTGAAGCTAGATAAACTTATTTTCTAGCTTCTTTAAGCTCTTCAATAGCTTTTCTGGCTTTTTTATAAATTTCTTCTTCATCTAATGTAGTTAATTTTTTATTTTCCATTAAAATTTTACCATCACAGATAGTGGTATCTACATTATAACCATTTGCTGAGTAAATAATATTGGAACTTGTAACTGAACTATCAGGTATCATATTAGCATTATTGGTATCGATTAAAATCAAATCTGCTTTTTTACCAACTTCAATTGATCCTATTTCCTGTTCAAGCCCTAAAACTTCTGCACCTTTGATAGTTCCCATAGCTAATGCTTCATTAGAAGTTAAAGCTTTAGGATTTAATAAATTAACTTTTTGAAGTAAAGAAGCTGTTCTTAACTCTTCAATTAAGTCTAAATTATTATTTGATGATGCCCCATCTGTTCCAATTCCAACACAAATATCATTATTAATTAAATCATAAATTGGAGCTATACCTGAAGCCAGTTTCATATTACTGCATGGATTATGTGAAATTTTAACATTATTCCTTTTAATAATTTCAATTTCATTATGGGATAACCATACACTATGTGCAGCTACAACATCAGGACCTAAAAATCCTATTGAATCCAAATATTCAAATGGTCTTAAATTATGTGCTTCAAGTGAATCATTTATCTCCTTTTGAGTTTCACTAACATGAATATGAATTCCAGTATTATACTCATTAGCTAACCATCTTACATCTTCCAACAAGTCTTTTGAAGCAGTGTATGGAGAATGAGGCCCAAAAAATACTTTAATTCTTCCATCAGCCATTCCGTTGCATTTTTCAAACAAGGCTATGTTTTCTTTAATTTCATGTTCTCTTTTTTCATCATCACCAAAATCAATCATACCATAAGATAAAACTGCTCTAATTCCTGATTCTTCAACAGCTTTTGCAACATCTTCCATGTAAAAGTACATGTCACTAAAAGTAGTTGTTCCAGATTTGATTAATTCAATAGCTCCTAAAAGAGCACCAATATAACAGTATTCAGATGTAAGATTTGCTTCCATTGGCCAGATATTATCATTTAACCATGAATCCAAACTTAAATCATCAGCTAATCCTCTAAACAAAGTCATTGATAAATGTGTATGAGTATTTACAAATCCTGGAAGTAATATTTTACCCTTACCATCAATAACCTTATCTGCATTACTTTCATCAATATCAGTATCAATTTCTGCGATTTTATCATTTTTTATTAAAAGAGAACCTTTTATTTCTTTAAAATCTGAAGGGTTTAAAATTAATGTGTCTTTAATTAAAATAGTATTATCAGTCATAATAACACCTAAAAAAAATAAAAAAAGTCAATTAAAATAACTATTCTAAATTTTTAATAGCTAATTTAATATCTTCTGGTTTGATAGTTTTACGTTTAGCGATTTTAGCAACATTATTTGCTTCAATTGCAACATTACGAGCTACTTCTTCAAGATATGCAGCTAATTCAGCTTTTGCATCTTCACTAACTCTTTCAGCACCAGTATCTTTAATAATCCTTGCGATAGGAGCTTTTGGTATTTCAGACATATATTTCACCTCAAACAGTTAATTTGTAACTTATGATAATTTTAAATTAATCTTAAGCTTAATATCATTATAATTTCTATTATATTTAAAGATTTTGTATTATTTGATAGTAAAAACTGAAAATATTAAAAAATATTAAGAATTTTAACACTTTAAAAAAGTATTAATAAAAAAAATAATATATCATATCACATAAATAAAATGAGAAGATTTAAAATGAAATTAAAAATTGCTGTACCTTCTAAAGGAAGAATTAGTGATCCTTCAATAGCCATCTTAGAGAAAGCTGGATTAGGATTAAAAGATAATG
>ADJT01003642.1_pt1 | contig 12369 bp, 16 predicted proteins | sample 268108 | NCBI WGS metagenome assembly ADJT01 (sample SAMN00007487, study PRJNA43253) | human gut metagenome | isolation source: feces sample TS29
AAAAAGCAATCAGAAGCCGACTCCCCCGTGGAATTTAATTTTCACGGGGGAGTTTTTTATCCTAAGGGGAAAAATCCTTCGCGTTTGGCTCCTGCAACGCTAAAACGAAGCCTGGCGCTGATCAGCGCCAGGCTTCGAGGGCTTTGTCAGAGAGCGTAAAGAGGATTAGCGATAGTCTATAAGGAAGCGAATATGAAATCGGCGGCGGGAGAAAGGGGAAAATATTAAGATGAAACGGCATCAGCGGCCGGCTGGGCTTCTGTCCGCCCAATCTTTCTACCGTAACCAAGAGAGCCGGGCACATAAAACCCGGCCGATGATACAAAAAGGAACCCGATGAGATTGTGGAATTGCATAAAAAAATAAACTAGAACCAAAGAAATCTAAAGAAACAAAGCAGGAAGCGCTTTACGCCGCGAATAAGAACTGAACCATCAGCATGTAAACCACCGTGCCGCAGCCGATGCTCAACAGCATATTGCTCTTCCAATAGTGGAGAACCGCTACCAGGATAATGGCGATCAGCTCCGGCAGCCCGAAGGGAAAGCGGTTACCGACACGCCCTTCAAGCAGTAAATCACTAAAAGGCCGATCACGGCGAAGGGCAGCACTCTGCCTAAGTATTGAATGAATTTCGGGGTAGGCTTTCCGGCGGGGAACAGCAAAAAGGGCAGAAACCGGGTGACCAGGGTGCCCAGAACCACTGCGGCGACGGTGGCGATTCCCTGCCAAAGGGGCATGGTCATAGAACCGCCTCCTTATTTAAAGGCTTTTTCAGAAGGGACAGCACTGTTAAAATCAAAGCCATCGACGGAAGAATAAATTGATCCGGGCCGAAGACGATGAGGCAGACGGCTGGAACAGCCAGGCCCACCAGAGCAGGCAGATGATTCTTTTGTGATTTCCACTGATCGATGAAAATAGCCGCAAATAGGGCGGTCATCACGAAATCGATTCCTTGCGTGTTGAAAGGGATAAAGGAGCCTAAAATGCCTCCCAGGGTCGCGCCGGCAACCCAATAGCATTGGTTCAGGAGGGTGACAAAAACCATGAACCAGCCCTTGTCCACACCTTTAGGCGGCTTTGTGGAACAGAGAATGGAGAAAGATTCGTCGCACATTCCGAAGATTAGGTACCATTTTTCCTGCCTGTGCCCTTGAAGCGCTCCAGCATGGAGATCCCATAGAACAAATGCCTGGCGTTGACCATCAGGGCCAGTAAGAAGGCGTAAACCGGATTAAAGGCTCCACAGAGTAGGGACACGGTTACAAACTCCATAGAGCCGGCAAAAATGGTGGCGCTCATGAGAAGCGGCCACCAAAAGGAAAAGCCCTTGCTGTTCATATAAAATCCGTAGGCCAGCCCTAAAAACAGAAAGCCCATCAAAATCGGAATGGTATGGGGAAAGGCGGCCTTCAGCGCCTTAATTTTTGGATTCATTGGTTTTTTTAATCTCCTTAGCCTGTGAATTGCGTTAAGCGGCTTTGCTCCGGCAGGCTTACTCCTGCTGATTGGATTCCTGTCTGCTTTTCTCTTCCTCCTCAGGCTGCGGCGCTAAATAAACAGACAGCTTTTTTACCCGCTGGTCATCCATTTCCTGAATCGTGAGGGTCATATTTTTAAACTGGAAGGCCTCTCCTGCCTGAGGAATATGCCCTAACGCCTCCAAGGCCCAGCCGCCGCAGGACGTATGGTTGCTCTCCAGATTACTAAAAGGTAAATCCAGATGGTCAAACAGCTCTCGAATCGTCAGGTCGCCGCTGATTAGAAAATGCTGAGAATCAATCCGGACGAAATCCCGGATGATCTCCTCGTCCTCATCCCAGATGTCCCCTACCAATTCCTCCAGCAGATCCTCCATGGTTACCATGCCTACCGTTCCGCCGTAGTCGTCGGTGACGATGGCTACGTGGGTTTTATTTCTCTTAAAGTCCGCCAGCAGCGAGGAAAGCTTTTTCGTTTTATAACGAAAAGGCCGGCTGCACCATAGACGCCAAATCAATGGCGTCTCCGCGGACTAAGGCCTCCAGCAGATCCTTGGTGTGCAGAATACCGATGATCCGATCCGAGGTGCCGCGGCAAACGGGAATCCGGGAGAAGCGTTCCGTGAGCACCAGGCCGATGTTTGTCTGGAGGTCATCCTCGATATCCAGGGTGGTCATATCTACCCGGGGCGTGAGAACCTCCTGAACAGTTTTTTCATCAAACTCCAAAGCGTGCTGTACCAGCTCGCTTTCCTGTTTTTCCAGAACGCCCTCGTCCTCGATGCTTTCTACAATAAATTTCAGCTCCTGCTCGGTGACGGTGGGAGTCTCCTCCTCCTTGATGGGAGAAATGTGCTTAGCCACCTTTTTCAGCTGAATAAACAGAAATACTACCGGCCAGAAAACGGTCATTAGAATCCGCAAGGGCCGGGAAAAGGCCAAGGCGAATTTTTCACTGCTTTCCTTGGCGAAGCTCTTGGGAAGCACCTCCCCGAAAATCAGGATTAAAATGGTCATAACGGCGGTGGAAATCGCCGCGCCGGAAGGCCCGAACAGCTTGACGAACAGCAGCGTAGCGATCGAGGACGCTCCGATATTGACAATGTTGTTGCCGATGAGTATGGTGGTCAGAGTGCGGTCGTAGTTTTCTGCGATAAATAAGGCGGTTTTTGCTTTTTTGCTGCCGGCATCCACATAGTTTTGCAGGCGGATTTTGTTTACTGTAGTATAAGCGGTTTCAGAGGCGGAGAAAAAAGCGGAAAGGGCGATTAAAATAACCAGAAGAATATAGGAAAACCAATCGTCCAAAAAAAGATCAACTCCATTAAAAAATAGATTTTATAGATTCCAGGAGGTAATATTATGACCGGCCAGGCAATTGACTGCGGATCCCACAGCCGCGCAAAAAGGATATCTGATAGGATTTGCCGGATTTTGATACGGCCAAGATGATGCTTTGGACCGTCAGCGGGGCGGCTGGAACAAGCTGTAAGATCAGGAAATACTATTTTGAGAAAGCTAATCCCGCAAAAACGCCGCAACCTTTCGGAATAAAAGCTGCCGTTCCGCTCCCAAGGTGCAGACATGAGGGCTGTTGGGAAGCACCAGAAGCTTTTTTTCCACGCTGCTGCTTTGCAGAATAATCCATTTCGGCGCGTCCGGATGAACCGATTGATCCTGCCCGGCCTTGACTACCAGCAAGGGGCAGGTGATTTTTTTCAGATCCCGCTTCGCCAGCAAGGCCAGATGGTTCAAATCCTCGATGTTTTTCACCGGAGTGTCGTGGTAGCAGACATCGTAATCAAACAGATAGTCCTGGTAATTTTTATCCCTGCCCGGCAAGATAGGAACCAGTGACCAAAAATATTTTGCCAGACGGCTGCCGTGCTGCAAGATCTTCAGCGCCGGCGCGATGGGCACCGCCTTATGGACCGGCCGGTGCTCGGCCAAAAGGCAGGTGAGGGCGCCGCCCATAGAAAGGCCCACAACGCTGACCTTTTTACAGATCCTCGCCATTTCGTCGTAAGCGTTAAAAGCGGCGTCATACCAATCCTTCCAATTGGTCCGCTGCATATCCTCAATGGTGGTTCCGTGGCCGGGAAGGAGAATTCCCCTTACATAGTGGCCGTCCTGGGCGACAGCCTGCCCCAGAGGCAGCACAGTGCCTGGCGTAGCGGTAAAGCCGTGAATCACCAAAACGCCGTGGCTGCGGCTGCCCTCAAAGGTGAAGGGCTGCGCGTAAGGGTTCTTTGATAAATCCTGATACAGGGTGATCCCCTCCTTTTTGTCCGCCGGGCTGCGCCCCAGAGGAGCTGCATTAAACAATTATAGCCTATTATAGCACAAAAGCTGTTTGTTGTCTAAAGCATTGATGAAATTTCAGGTTAAGCCGGCATGATTTTGGGAATACTATTTTATATTTTTGCGGGGTGTGGTATAATAACATGATGAAAACACGTAAAAAATAGGAAAAACTGTAATCTTCAATAGAGCAGGAGGTTTTCCATGACAAAAAACATTACACGGATTCCGATTTGCGACGGCGTTACCTTTCACAGCATTGGGGAGAAGCGGTTTAAAACCGGCAGGCTGACAGCGGCGATGCTGCTGCCGCTGTCGGCTGAGACAGCTTCCGCCAACGCGGTTTTGCCTTATCTGCTTCGGCGTTCCTGCCGGAGGTATCCTACCTTCCGGGCGCTGAATGAAAAGCTGAGCTCTCTCTACGGGGCTTCCCTTCAGGCCCAGGTGTATAAGCTGGGGGAGGTTCAGGTGCTGGCAGTCTCCGCGGTGGGGCTGGACGACCGCTACGCCCTGGAAAAGGAGGAGGTAGCCGGCGAGCTGGCGGAGCTTTTGTGTTCTATCTTATTCGACCCGGCCTTTGAGAACGGCCAGTTCCGTCAGGAGGATATCGATCAGGAGAAGCGCCAGCTAATCGAGCAGATCGATTCGGAATTTAACGATAAGCGGATTTACGCCCAAATCCGCTGTGAGGAATTGATGTGCCGGGACGAGGCCTTTGGCGTGGGCAGATTCGGCACGAAGAAACAGGTGGAGGCCCTTACCGGCGGAGAGATTTATTCCGCCTGGCGCCGGGCCTTGTCCAGCGCCCGAATGGAATTGATGATGGTGGGAGGCTCCGACCCGCAGAAGGCCGTGGAAGGGTTTCAAAAGGCTTTTGCCCAGGTGAGCAGAAAGGAAATTCTACCCTGCGCCACCCAAATCATCGCGAAAGCGGATCGTGTGAAGGAATTTCATGACGTGATGGATGTGGCTCAGGCAAAGCTGGTGATGGGCTTTCGTACCGGCATCGCCGTGCCCGGCGGGGATGTGACGGCGATGCGGCTCATGTCCGCCCTGTTCGGCGGCACGCCCCATTCCAAGCTGTTTTTGAACGTCCGGGAAAAGCTGAGCCTGTGCTATTACTGTTCCTCCTCCTATGACCGGCACAAGGGCATTGTGATGGTTCAGAGCGGCGTGGAGCAGAAGAATATCGAAAAGGCCCGGGAGGAAATCCTCCGGCAGCTTCAGGCGGTGCAGGAGGGTGATTTCAGCGCGGAGGATCTGGACGCCGCGAAAATGAGCGTCGCCAATTCCTTCCGCACCATGTCCGACTACCTGGGCGGGCTGGAAGCCTGGTATTTGAGCCAGGCCTTTGAAAAGACTGTGCTTACCCCTGAGCAGAGTGCCGAGGCGGTAGGCGGAGTGACCAAGGAGCAGGTGGTAAAAGCCGCCCAAACCGTCTCTCTGGATACGGTATATCAGCTTACGGGAAAGGAGGAGGCCTAAATGACGGAATTGAAAAGCCCAAGAACCGGCGACAGCATTTTTGTGGAGGATCACGCCTCCGGACTGAAAATCATGGTTTATCCCAAGCCAGGGTACCGTTCGGCCTATGCGGTGTTCGGCACCCGGTACGGCTCTGTCAACACCCGGTTTAAGGCGGACGGGGAGCTGGTATCCGTCCCGGACGGCATCGCTCATTTTCTGGAGCATAAAATGTTCGAAAGCGAGGAAGGAGACGCTTTCGCAAAATACGCCAAGACCGGCGCCTCCGCTAACGCTTTCACCTCCTTCGACCAGACCTGCTATCTGTTTTCCTGTACGGAAAACTTTGAGAAATCCTTTGAAATCCTGCTGGATCTGGTCCAGTCCCCCTATTTTACCGAGCAGACCGTCCAAAAGGAGCAAGGAATCATCGGCCAGGAAATCCGGATGTACGACGATTCTCCGGATTGGCGGGTAATGGTGAACCTGCTGAACGCCCTGTACCACAATCATCCCGTAAAAATTGATATCGCCGGTACGGTGGAGTCCATCGCGGAGATCACTGCGGAAAAGCTTTACCAGTGTTACCGGGCTTATTATAATCTGCACAACATGGTGCTGTGTGTGGCGGGCAATGTAGATCCCGGTGAAGTGGTCAAAATCGCGGATCGGAAATTGAAGCCGGTGGAGAAGGTGACTGCGGAAAACGTGTTTCCTCAGGAGCCGGATGGAATCGTACAGGAGCGGGTGGAGCAGCGTTTGGCGGTGGCGGTTCCTATGTTCCAGCTGGGCTTTAAGGAAACCGCGGGGGTACAGCGGGTTTCCCCGGAGAAAATGGTTCAGACCGCCGTGCTGCTGGAGGTGCTGGCCTCCAAGGCTTCTCCGCTGTATGAGGAGCTTTTGGAAAAGGGCCTTATCAATACTTCATCCTTTGGAAGCGAATATTTTGAGGGCCCGGGCTATGCCGCGGTGGTGTTTGCCGGAGAATCCAGGAATCCGGACGAGGCGGCCGCAATGATCCGGGAGGCCTGCCGGAAGCTTCATGAAACCGGCGTGACGCCGGAGCAGTTTTCCTGGGCAAAAGGGCGGTTTATGGCAGAACCCTGGCCATGCTCAACAATACCGAGTCCATTGCCAATGCCATGGTGAGCCAGTATTTCGCAGGCTACAGCCTGTTTGATTATATTGACAGGGCTGCGGAGGTGACCTTAGAGCAGGTCAACGCCAGGCTGGAGGAGCAGCTTGACGACAGCCGCTGCGCTTGTCGGTAATACTTCCCCAAGAGTAATTTAGGAGGACGTTTATGACACACGTGGAATTTCCGGGCCTCGGGCTTGCGTTTGACGTAAACCCGGTGGCCTTCACCATCGGAAGCTTTGAATTCAGATGGTACGGCATTTTAATCGCCCTGGGCTTCATTCTGGCGTTTCTTTATGCGCTGAAAATCTGCAAGCGCTATCAGGTGAACCAGGATCATCTCATCGACTGCATCATCGCCGGACTGATCCTGGGCATCATCGGCGCAAGGCTTTACTATGTGATTTTCTATCCCGGCGATATGTATTGGAAGGATCCCATAAAGATCCTTTACATAAACGAGGGCGGCCTGGGAATTTACGGCGGCATCATCGGCGGACTGCTGGGCGGCATAATAATGGCCAAAATCCATAAGATGAAAATCCCTGCAGTGCTGGACATTGCGGTTCAGGGTTTTTTGATCGGCCAGGGAATCGGCCGCTGGGGAAACTTCATCAACCAGGAGGCCTTCGGCACGAACACGAACCTGCCCTGGGGCATGTACAGCGCCAAGACGGAAAGCTATCTTGCCAGCCAGCAGGCTTCTCTGGAGGCGGCTGGGATTTCCGTGGACCCCGCAATGCCGGTGCATCCGACCTTTTTATACGAATCCTTGTGGTGCCTGCTGGGAGTTTTGGTCTTGTATTGGTTCAGCAAAAAGTTTCAGAAATATAACGGGCAGGTATTTTTCCTATATTTAATCTGGTACGGCGTGGAGCGTTTCGTGGTGGAAGGCCTGCGGACTGACAGCCTGATGATCGGAAGCTTCCGGGTCAGCCAGATTGTGGCCGTTGTTTCCGCGCTGGCGGGCTTGGTCCTGTTGATTGTGTTCCGAAACAAGGGAAAAGTAGAGGAGGAATACGTTCCTGTTTACGTAAGGCCTGCGGAGCCGGAGGGCTTGGAAGGGGCCGAGGCTATTGAGCCTCTGGAGAGCGAGACAGCTGCCGGCGGCGAAATAGATGGAGAATCCGAGGAAAAGAAAACGGAGAGCCGGAGCCGGGAAAAGAACCGGAGACAGACGACAAGGCTCCGATGGGTGACAGCACTCCGGAAGAGACGGCTGTCGGCGGCGACGGTGAAGTGAAAGCCGCTGGGGACGTTTCCACCGCGGTGGATGAAAAGACTGAGGCTGAGGCAGTGCCCGGGGAAGGCGCCGGGGCAGCGGAGCTGGGAACAGAAGAAAACTCAGAAGAGAAATAGAAGAATCAGGAGGACAAGGAAAGCCATGGCAAAGATCATTGACGGCAAAGCGGTTTCCGCCGCGGTACGGGCCGGCGCGAAACAAGAGGTAGAGGCTCTGAAGGCCCAGGGAATCCAGCCTGGGCTGGCGGTGGTGATCGTGGGAGACGATCCCGCGTCCAGAGTTTACGTGAACAATAAAAAGAAGGCTTGCGCGGAAATCGGGATTCATTCCGAGGAGTACGCCCTGCCTAAAGAGACCACTCAGGAGGAGCTTTTGGACTTAGTCCGCAGGCTGAATGATAAAAAGGACATCAACGGCATTTTAGTTCAGCTTCCCCTGCCCAAGGGCCTGGACGAAAAGGAAGTGATCGAGACCATTTCCCCTCTCAAGGACGTAGATGCGTTCCATCCCCAGAACGTGGGGCGGATCATGATCGGAGATTATCATTTTCTGCCCTGTACTCCCGCTGGAGTGATGGAGCTGCTGAAATCCGCTGATGTGGAAATCTGCGGCAGGGACTGCGTGGTGATTGGCAGAAGCAATATTGTTGGAAAGCCGATGGCGATGCTGCTGCTCCATCAAAGCGGTACAGTCACAATCTGTCACAGCAAAACGCAAAACCTGAAGGAGGTTTGCAGGCGGGCGGATATTTTGGTGGCGGCGGTAGGAATCCCGAAGTTTGTCACCGCGGATATGGTTAAGCCTGGGGCCGTAGTCATCGATGTGGGCATGGACCGGGATGAAAACGGTAAGCTGTGCGGAGACGTGGATTTCCAGAACGTAGAGCCCGTTGCTTCCGCCATTACGCCGGTGCCTGGCGGCGTAGGCCCGATGACCATCGCAATGCTGATGAAAAACACCATTCGGGCGGCAAAGCTGCAGAACGAAAAGCGGTAAAACCGAACAGCGAAGCTGTAGAGCCGGAGGAAATCCCTGGAGACGTGCCGGGCCGGCAGGCCTGTTAACCCTGTGTGGTATTCACACACTGGAATGACCTGCGGCTGTGGATCCAAGAGAGCTTTCTGCTGCGACCTGTTGATCTTCAACATTTCCTGCGTTTTTAACTGTGTTCGGCATGGCAGCTAAGTTTTTATTTTTGCAGTTTTGAGGAAACGCGCCGTTTGGCTGAAGCCAGATAAAAGAACCCGTCCCGCCGGAATTTGTTTTCCGGCGGGACGGTTGTATGAGGTGTGAATATGGGAGAGTTATCAAGGCTTCCAAATATCGGGAAAGAAGTGGAACGGCAGTTAAATGAGGCGGGGATCCTCTCCGCTGAGGATTTAAAAAATCTGGGAGCGGAAAAAGCGTGGCTGAAGATCCAAAAGCTGGATCCATCCGCCTGCATTCACCGGCTCTTGGCCTTGGAGGGCGCTTTGCGGGGCGTTAAAAAGTCCTTGCTGCCGCCTGAAAGAAAGGATGAATTAAAGAAATTTTACCACGAGCACAAATTAAGAAGCGGATGATCCGCCTGCCTATGGGAACGCATAGCTTTTGACGACAAAGCAAGGAAACAGGCGGCGCAAAGAGACTGAATGGTTCTGTCTGCCGGAATTGAAACGGCTGAAACCAGAAAAATCATATAGAGCAGAAAACTGGGAAGCCATTTGGGTCAGTGCTAAACAGATTTTCGCTTTGTACTGTCCTGAGCTTTCCATGCCGTGAGCTTACAGGCCGTTTTTACGGTTTGCTTTATGGTGAATGCTAAATTTCAACGCGTGATACGCTGTTTTGGACAATAATAAAATGCATACTTCGATGCCGATCAGAAAGTAAAAGACGATATAATCAAAAAGGATGCCTACCGTTTTTTCTCTTAAATGACACTGGAAAAATGCGAATCCCAAATAGATCAATAAACCTATTACGGGCACGAACAGATAAGAGAGCGACAGGCGGTAACCATCAAATTGAAGCTCCCGCTTTTCTAATTTCATGCTCCTGCTGTAAGCGGTGGTGGCCGGGCAATACGGCAGAAAAGGAAGCGCGTAGACAGGGACCAGGACCGCGCCGGAAATCAAAGGGAAATTTGAAGCGGGCTGTTTTTAATTTACCGGCGGGCATCGAGCACATATTTTTTGATCATCCGCATTACGCCGTCGTCATCGTTAGAGGGGGCGATAAAATTGCCGAAGGGCTTCATGTCCTCGTTGGCGTTTTCCATGACAAAGCTGTATTTTGCTTGAAGAAGCATTTGAGAATCGTTATAAAAGTCGCCGAATACCATGGTTTCTTCCTTTGAGATGCCATAGCGCTTTTGAAACGCCTGCAAGGCCTTGCCCTTGTCCACTCCTTTTTTCATGACATCCAGCCAGATAAAGCCGGAAACCTGGAGATCGGCGCTGTCCCGCAGGGACTGGGGCATAAGACGGAAACTGTTTTTTACCGCGCCGGCCCGGTCGCAGAGAGAAATTTTATAAAAATCCTCATGAACAGAGGAGAGATCGTCCACCTGCTGATAGTTGTCGAAATAAGCCAAAATACAGTCGTGAAACCAAGGCTCGCCCTTGGTGTTCGCGTAGGTTCCCCGGTCGCTGGTCAGCACCGGTTTTACTTCCGGCAAGGAGGCGCAGGTCTCCAGCACCTGGGAGACCACCTGGGGAGGAATAGGATCTTTCTGCAAAATTTTGCCGTGCTCGGCGATTCTGGCGCCATTGTCGCTGATAAAGCACAATTCGTCGGAATGCGGTGCGAAATCCCGGCGGAGGGTCGGATATGACCTGCCGGATGCCGCGATAAACAGAACGCCCAATTGATTCAGCCGGTCGATCACGGAGAAGAAATCTTTGGGTAGCTGTCTTTGGCTGTTGAGCAGGGTGCCGTCCAAGTCGGAAGCGATCAGCCGAATCATAGGAATTACCGCCTTTCTATCAATGTGAAGGTTTAAATTTTTCTTTGAACCCATGCCGAAGGGAAAAGCCGCGGCCGCTGTCGGCAGTGCTTGAAGGCCATAACAAAAGGTCATTGAATCACTATGGCCTTATCGTTGGAAATCCGTGAATTCCGCAATGCGCGAGACACTTGCATTTCAGCCTCCAGTCAAATTCTGCGGCGATAGGCGTTCGATCGCGGAAGGACAGCGAAGGAAGCGGCAAGGCCTAAGGAGACGGCCGAATATGCGATTCCGCTTATATTATACCGGATGGAGCGGGGCAATGCTATTCCGCAACCTTTCCGATGTTTGCGTCAAAGGGAAAAAAATACTGTGACTTTTGCCGGGAAAACGCTGGTTTCTCCCGGAAACGCTTGACTTTCCCCTAGGGTTATGCTATCATTGATAAGCCGCATATTGCGGGCTTTTTAAGCGAGCCTACGCTCCGCCTGACAGTAGCGAGTTCAAAAGAAGGTAGGTACCAATATGTACGCAGTAATCGAAACTGGCGGCAAGCAGTATAAGGTAGAAAACGGCGATATTGTTTTCGTGGAAAAGCTTTCTGCTGCCGACGATTCCACCGTGGACTTTAAAGTAGTCGCTGTGGGAGGAGAAGATGGTCTGAAGATCGGCACCCCTTATGTGGATGGCGCTTCCGTCACCGGTAAAGTGTTAAAGACCGGCAAGGGCAAGAAGATCACCGTGATGACCTACAAGCCCAAGAAGGGTGAAAAACGCAAGATGGGCCATAGACAGCCCTATACCAAGGTTCAAATCGAAGCGATCAACGCTTAAGATGATCCGGGTTGATTTTTTTACCGCAAAGGACGGCGGGCTGAACGGCTTCCAAATAAAGGGCCATTCCGGCTCGGCTGCTTCTGGAGAAGATATCGTCTGCGCGGCTGTTTCCTCGGCGGCTTATCTGACCGCCAACACGATCACTGAGATCCTCCACGCGGATGCTTCCGTTTTTGTGGACGACGGGGAAATGGCGCTGCGGCTGCCGAAGAAAAGCGTTTCCCAATGCGGCGACCTGCTGGCGGGACTCAAGCTTCATCTGCTTTCTCTGGAAGAACAGTATCCTGAAAACATTCATGTAAATTATACGGAGGTGTAACGATGCTTAAGATCAATATTCAGTTATTTGCTCATAAAAAAGGAATGGGCTCCACCAAGAACGGCCGTGATTCCGAATCCAAGCGCCTTGGCGTGAAGCGCGCCGACGGACAGTTCGTGCTGGCCGGCAACATTCTGGTGAAGCAGCGCGGAACCCACATCCATCCCGGTGAGAATGTGGGCCGCGGCTCCGACGACACTCTGTTCGCTCTCATCGACGGCAACGTCAAGTTTGAGCGTCAGGGCCGCGACCGCAAGCGCGTCAGCGTTTACGCGGTGGAACAGTAATCCGAAAGCGAATAAAAAATCCCCCGGGCCGCTTGAAGATGCCGGGGGATTTCTTTTTGCACATAAAAAGAGGCGGGCGGCGGATAATAAGAGAAAGAAAGAGGTGGCGCTCTTGTTCGTAGACATTGCGAAAATTAGAATTAAAGCAGGCGACGGCGGGAACGGCGCGGTTTCCTTCCGCAGGGAAAAATACGTGGCGGCCGGCGGCCCGGATGGCGGCGACGGCGGCCGGGGCGGAAATATCGTTTTTCAGGCGGATACCAATCTGTCTACCCTGGCGGATTTCCGGTACCAAAGAAAATATACCGCTCAAAACGGCGAAAACGGCCGGGGCAGCCGATGCAACGGCAAAAGCGCCCCGGACCTGG
>ADJT01001639.1_pt1 | contig 12359 bp, 12 predicted proteins | sample 268108 | NCBI WGS metagenome assembly ADJT01 (sample SAMN00007487, study PRJNA43253) | human gut metagenome | isolation source: feces sample TS29
ACTGACTTCGCGGACAGTCACACCGAGGGAGTTCATCAGGTCGATGGCATTCGTGTAAGTACGGTCGGTCGTTCCGAATCCCGGCATGGTGACACCGACAATACCCTGGCGGGACCATCCCAACTTATCGAAAGTCTTTACGCAAACCAGCAGCGCCAGCGTAGAATCCAGTCCACCCGAAATGCCGATAACGGCACTCTTCGCTTTAGTATGCACCAGACGTTGCGCCAGTCCGGACACCTGGATGGAGAATACCTCCTCACAGCGTTCGTCCAACGCTATCCCCTGCGGAACAAATGGATGCGGTTCAAAAGTACGTGTCAGGTTCAAATCCCTGCTGTTGACATACTCCGTAGAGATTCGTACCGGAAGGCCGAAACACAATTTGCATGGCAAGCCGCGAAGGTCGTATTCACCCGGCGCTCCGTACGCAAGTGTTCCACATCAATTTCACTGATGACCACCTGCCCTTCGAAAGAGAAGCGTTCGTTTGCCGCCAGCAGAGTCCCGTTCTCATAAATCAGTCCGTTGCCGGCAAACACCACATCCGTAGTGGATTCTCCGAAACCGCATGAGCTGAATACATAACCGGCAATGCACCGTGCCGACTGCTGGCTGATAAGCGAGCGCAGATAATTGTGCTTGCCGATACCTTCATTGTCGGCCGAAAGATTGAACAAGATTTCCGCACCTTGCAGTGCCAGCGTGGAACTGGGCGGTATGGGTGCCCACAAATCTTCGCATATCTCCACTCCGAAAGTGGTATCTGCCGTTTCGAACAGCAGGTCTCTCCCCATCGGAATAATCTGCCCGCAAAGGCGCACACTGTTTTCTGCCACATCACATGCGGAAGTAAACCAGCGCTTCTCATAAAACTCCTTATAATTGGGAAGATAAGTCTTCGGGACAACGCCCAGCACTCTCCCCTTCTGAATGACAACCGCCGCATTCAGCAACACACCGTTCAGTGCAACGGGCATGCCCAATATCGAAATGATATCCATCTGGCGCGTATTGTTCAGAATCTGTATCAGCCCCATTTCCGCCTCTTCGAGCAGAAGTTGCTGGGCAAAGAGGTCGCCACAAGTATATCCGGTAATGCACAACTCCGGAAAAGCAATGATTTGCACACCTTTCCCGTCGGCTATAATAATCTCTTTTTCAATCTCTGAGGCATTGAACTTACAGTCAGCCACCTTGACACGGGGCACAGCCGCCGCTACTTTTACATATCCGTAATTCATAAGGATGCTATATTATTTATTCGGTGCAAAGATACGGCAAAATTCTGATTAAGAGAGATAAGAGAAAAACGTTTTCTCTATATCGGCACGAGAAACCGACTGAAGCCGGGGTGCATCCTGCCTTCGCTTTTATGGCAAAAATACGGCAACCTGCCTACAAGAAGAGGAACATATATAAACAATTTTAATGACCGCAACTAAAAATTTTCCAAAAATCTTTTGGAGAATTATAGGAACTTCCTATCTTTGCAAGTGAATTAAAAATGTAATAATTACAAGTTTGAAACTTTAGATTATATGGATGTAGTAAAACGATTGCAGAATCATAATATCAAGCCTTCAGTACAGCGCATAGCCATCATGAATTACTTGATAGAGCATCGTACGCATCCCACGGTGGATGAAATCTATACGGCACTGTCTCCCTCCATACCGACACTGTCTAAAACAACGGTATACAATACCTTGAAACTACTGAGCGAGCAAGGTGCCGCACAAACCCTGACTATCGACGAGCGTAACACATGTTATGATGCCGATACCAGCCCGCACGGTCATTTCTTGTGCAAGCGTTGCGGAAAGATTTATGACTTGATGTGCAATAACAACATCAAGAAAGTGGTCGACATGGATATGGACGGGCACGATGTGCAGGAAATCCACTACTATTATAAAGGAATCTGTAAACATTGCATAGAAGAAGAACGTTTAAGAACAACAAAGAATAACTAATTCAACTAATTAAAATCTGAGAGAAAATGAAAAAATTTAGATGTACTGTATGCGGTTACGTATACGAAGGAGATGCAGCTCCCGAAAAGTGCCCATTGTGTAAAGCTCCCGCAAGCAAGTTCGTAGAAGTTGAAGAAGCAACAGCTGACGGCCCGCTGGTATTTGCCGACGAACACGTAATCGGCGTAGCCAAAGGTTGCGACGACGAAATGATTAAGGACCTAAACAACCACTTCATGGGCGAATGTACAGAAGTTGGTATGTACTTGGCAATGAGCCGCCAGGCAGACCGTGAAGGCTATCCTGAAGTTGCAGAAGCTTTCAAGCGTTACGCTTGGGAAGAAGCAGAACACGCTGCTAAATTCGCTGAACTGCTGGGTGACTGCGTATGGGACACCAAGACAAACCTCGAAAAGAGAATGAACGCAGAATCAGGTGCATGCGAAGACAAGAAGCGTATCGCTACCCGTGCCAAAGCATTGAACCTCGACGCTATCCATGACACCGTTCACGAAATGGCTAAGGACGAAGCCCGTCACGGTAAAGGTTTCGAAGGTCTGTACAACCGCTATTTCAAGAAATAATCCTATACTTTTATAGTAATGTGAAGAAAAGGGACTGCTAATGTTAGTAAGTCCCTTTTTTTATTCCAACTTTTTTCACTTTACAATGTCACGTTTGTATTTCCCATTCGTCTTATCTGTGTAAATGGAACTCAAAGAATTCAAAATAACCGTTCTTCCACTCCGTGCCAAGCTGTTGAACTATGCACGGAAGTTGACCGACGAACCGGAGGATGCAGAAGATGCCGTCCAGGAGGTACTGCTCAAGCTATGGAACAAAAGGCTTGAACTGGAGCAATACCGGAGCATCGAAGCATTTGCCATGACGTTGACGCACAACATCTGTATAGATATGTGGCGCTGCAAACGCAACGACACCCTATCTCTCGACATAGTGCAGGCGGCATCCCCCACCGGAACACCGGAACGGCTGTTGGAAATCAAAGATGAAATCCACCTGATGCACGAAATCATCGACTCGCTGCCCAATCTTCAACGCACCATCATGCGGATGAAGGACATCGAAGGATACGAAACGGACGAAATCGCCGAAATCACGGGATGCGGACCGGAAGCCATCCGCAGCAATCTGTCAAGAGCCCGGAAGAAAGTGAGAGACGTTTACCTGCGAACCATACAAGAAAGAAAAGAAAGGAGAAATGAGCCATGAAGATAGATGAACTGCTGGATAAATATTTCGAAGGGGAAACTTCCTGCGAAGAAGAGCGTGAACTGCGCCGTTTCTTTACCGAAGAGGAAGTGCCGGAGCACCTGCAAACGTACCGCCCCCTATTCGCTTATCTGAACCGGGAAGCAACTTCAATGGCAGAACCGACAGAGGAAAAATCCGTAACAACAGAATCGGCAAAGGAAGTACCCGCACAGCGGAAGCCTTTCCGTCTCTATCGCACATTCTATGCTGTCAGCGGCATTGCCGCCGGATTGCTCCTGCTTCTCGGGGTAGCTAAGATTATATTTCCGCTTTCCGGTGTTCCCGAAAATTATGTCGTCATCGACGGCCAGCGGTATACAGACGAGAAACTGGTGGAAGCCAAAGCACTAGAAGCCCTGCAGAACGCCAGCTTCACGGATGAAGATTTAAGCAACTTACTGTTTCAACACTAATATAACAAGGTTATGAAAACATCTATACTGATTTGCATACGTAGTCTGTGCCTCTTTTCCCTGCTGATTTGCCTGCCAGCCTTTGTACATGCACAAGAGAGACTGCAAATAGCCGACCTATTCAGCAAGTATGGCGAGCAAAAGGACGTGACCAGGGTAGAACTGAACGGCAGTATCCTGAAATCTTACCGCATGACTACCTACAAGAGCCTTGTGTTCAAGAATGTATCCCCCTATCGCCGGGAAATTCAGCAGGCCATTGTACACGACAAGCAAGATAACGCAAAGAAGGCGCAGGAGGTAATGGAAAGCGGTGTGCTGCGTAGCGCTTATTACCAACTGAAAGAGGTGGAACGCAATGGAAAGAAGCTGAACCGCTACATCATTTTCAAGATAGGAAAAGACTCCATGGGCACTTTGATTTACATAGAGGGTCTGCTCAGTGAAAAGGAAATGATGGATATGCTTTACAAATCGGAATAACACTAAAAACAATATACGATATGAAAACCAGAATTATGATTTTGGCCTGCCTGCTTGCTGTGCCGGCCGGCCGCATGGCAGCACAACAACAGACTGACCCTGAACAGAAAGCTACAGTACAGACACAAGGCGACTCCATCATCATCCGGAAAGGAAAAGGAGACATGCGCATCAAGGTGTACGAAGAGCAGTTGGAAGACGGAGAAAAGAAAGAAGTACAAATTTATGAAGGAGTCTATCTCGAGAAAGTGGATGCAGACAAGCGCACTTTCCTCGACGCACTGCCATTCATCCCCAAAAAGAGAAGATACAATGCTTACGAACCGCACTGTTCCGGTCTGTATATTGGCTACAGCCGGCTGGCTAACGACTTCCTTTCCTTCGGAGCAAGCGACAAGATGGGACTCGACTTATCCAAGTCATGGGAATTCGGCTTCAACATCCTCTCCGTATATCACAACTTCAAGAAGAACCCGCATTGGGGAATCAACCTGGGAGTCAGCTGGGGATACCGTTCTTTCAATATCGACGGTAACTATGCCTTGCTGAAGGAAAACGGAACCAGCATCTTCACCGCAGGCAACGAAGACACCAGTTACAATAAAAGCCGTCTGCGCCATTTCTTCTTCCGTGTACCCGTATTGATGGAATGGCAGCAAAGAGTGGGAAGAAACAAAGTGTTCTTCAATGCCGGTCCCGAATTTGAGATACGTCACAGCGTGAAGTCATTCTCACACATCAACGGAGGCAAGAAGAAAACCGTAGGCAAAGGTATGTATGTGCAGCCCGTCGGCATAAATCTGCTGGCACAAGCCGGTTATGGTAATATCGGCATTTACCTGCGCTATTCCACATACGGATTATTCCAAAAAAACAAGGGACCGGAAGTATCTCCCTATTCATTTGGCGTGGCATGGTATCTGTAATCCCTCCCCTATAACACAAGACTCCCCGAAATGTATTTGTACATTCCGGGGAGTTCTTTTATACCCTAAGGTATTGACAATGAAAGGTTATCTGCAATAAAAATTGTTCTTCTAAAAACGCATGCCCAATGTAAATAGCACTTTACTGCGAGTGTTGGTAACTTCCGTTGTTGGCGGTGTTACCAAGCCATTTATATCATTATAAAACGGATAGAAATCAGATTTATAAGTATCGAATTTATAAGCCAAATCCGCATAAAACGAAGAAAAGCGATAACCGATACCTAAAGTGAAAGTATTCATCGATTTGCTATTGGCAAAATCCGTATCTGTATTTATAGAATTGGAAGGCAATGCCTTAATAGCATCCTTTTTATAGGCTGCAGTACTGTAATTGTAACCGGCACGCAGAGAGAAAGCAGGTATCGGCTTGTATTCTGCTCCTAAACGAAGCGTACTTACCCCTTTCATACAGAGGTCAGCCTCACCCGTTTCCCATGCCATCTCATCACCTTCAGGATATTTGAACTTCATGCTTGAGTAATCCTCATATTCATATTCAGCTCCCAAAGCCAGATTATTACCTACCGTATAGCCTAAACTGGCGTTAAACACCCACGGGGTTTGCAGTTTAAAGTCACGGTCCATGTCTCTACCGCCCAATGCAGAATAAGTATCTACAGTTGTACGAGTAAGACGTTCATTCCCCGCATCATCAGGCAAATACAAATCCGAAGTCAGTAATGCCCCCGTAGTATAAGTCAGTTTGTAATAGATAGGAGTATGCACAGCTAAACCTATACGAAGCGGAGAATCTTCAATCGGCCGGAAAATGGCGCCGAATTTAAAGTCGAAACCCGAACCATGTATACGATTAAAGCTCTCCAAGGAATAACCTTCGTCATCATAAACATGTGTATCTCCTTCCAATGTATAGGCATACTTTTCATCATAAAGGGAATACTTGTTGTAATCCACATCATAAGCACCCAGAGTAACACCAAAGTAAAAACGGTCATTTATATTGAAGGAGATATTGAAATCATATTGGTCAACACCGCCACGCTCACGCGACAAGAAATAAGCATCCGCTTCGGAAGGAATATAAGGAGGATAAGTATTATAGTCCTCACTTTCTATATCCTCAAGAACAAGTGCACCTTGATACCCCATAGTCCCCAGCCATCCAGCATAATTATGTTGATAAATATCCTTGCGCCCATAGTCCAAATAAGCTCCTTGATCCGGGTAATCATATTGAGGACGATGATAGAACGCATAAGCTGCATCCGTAGCCTGCTGCGCCATACTCCGCACTTGAGATACATATTGATTATCTATGCTTCCCATCAACCCCTGCATCGTCATATTCTTATAGAATGACTTTGATTTGTGGTAATTAAAACCAAAATTCACATACCGCAAAGGAGTATGATTGCCTATCTTCGAAGCTATCACAAAACCGGCATTATCAAAACTCCAGCGGTTCTTGTTCGTTTCAAATTTATTACCTACATAATTGCTTTCTGTACCCGTCATTGAATAGCCAAAGGTAAGCATAGCATCATTGCTACGATAAATACCGATACCGGCAGGATTGGTTCCTATGGTAGAAATATCACCACCCAATGCTCCCATAGCTCCGCCCATTCCGACAAAACGGGCGGTTCCATTCAATTCCTTCTGTGCAATATTCGTTGCATCATATATTGTCTGTGCCCCTGCGCCTACAGCTGTAAACATAGCAAGGGCTATCATGGTTATCTTCTTCATAATTCTTAGTCTTGTTAGATTAAAACATACTTATACTTACCGTCTTCTGGAACCACCGCCGCCACTGGAACGACTGGCACCACCGCCACCACCACTGGAGTAACTGGAACGTGAGCTACTGCCTGAAGAGAAGCTGGAAGAAGAACGGGTGCTACCGGATGAACGTACAGGAGCAGAATATGAACGACTGCTGCTACGATTGTTATCATTAGAATAGCTGCGTGTCGGCGCAGTGCTTGAACCTCTGTTATAAGTCGATGAAGTTCTGCTGCGTGTTGAAGTTCCAACAGAAGAACGTACACCGGAAGAACGACTGCTGCGAACTCCTTCTACACTGCTATTATATGAACTACTACGCGTACTGCTTGGACGGGTGTAAGTGGAACGGCGGGTAGAAGCTGCACTCGAACGATTTACACTTGAGCGAGTTGCAGAAGAACCCGAACGAACTGTAGACGAACTTCTTGTACCCACCACCCGACGGGCTGACGTACCGGTACTACTACGTCTCACTTGACCGGAAGTAGTACTGCTACGACGTACAGTCTGCCCTCCATTTACAACAGAAGAACGGCGGGAAGTGGAAGACGATACTCTGTTTCCGGCATATGAAGAACGGCTCGGGACCATAAGAACGTCTATTGGTATATGCATTTCCCCAATGGCCGCTCCCCAATGACCACCGCCACCGGGATAATATCCGGGATGATAGTGATGGTGATGTCCCCACCAGCCACCGCCGTACCAGCCGCCCCAGCCAAAGCTCCAGCTCGGACCGTACCAGCTGTTCCATCCCCAGCCATAGTAAGGATAACCGCCCCAACCATAAGAGTTATAGCGCCAATCCCACCACAAGCGGTTGGTGAATGTAGGGAAAGCGTATGCATACAGACCATCGGTGTACACGTTCCAATCCCAGGAATTCAGGCCATAGACCACATCCCAATACAGTGGGCTGCTGATGCTGATGGCATAACGGGGATTGCGGAAACGGATAATACGGGTAGCATACTCGTAATCATCCTGCGAACCTTCGAACTCACCGTTCACCCATTCGCCGTCCAAGCCGTCATCTTCTTTTTCATTGATGTAAAGGGTATCGTTCTCCATCACAAAATCATTGTCGCGGGAGTCGTAACGGCGGTTATATTCGTCCACATCGCGGGTGTTTCCCTTACGGTCTTTTACAACAACAGTGGTACTTCCCGGCGATGAATAGACAGTGGTCGGTACATTCGACTTTACTACAATCTCTTCTACGGGAGCAGCGACTTTCTTCTCCCGCTTCACCTCCTCTTTTTTCTCTTCCTTATTCTTGGAAGGAGTGTAGTAAAGGTCGTCATCTATACTTTGTGCCACCAGTGTCCATGGAAGGCACAAGGCAAAAAGCGATAAAAAAACAATCTTTTTCATATTAGTTTGGTTTATGGATTTTACGTTTATCTATTTCTTCACGTCACAAAGATAACGCCGGATTTTATCCCATGCAGCAGATTTTCCCCAAAGATTTATAGGGAATTCCCTAAATACCCTATCATTCAATAAATCAAAGTCCCTGCCGGATAAAAAAGAGCACGTTCGTTTTATTCTACCCTCGGTTTGCATTACCTTTGCAGAAAGATAAACAAATATACGCAGAAACTGGTTTGCTTCTAAAAATCATGTTCTGTATTTAACAAACAATCATATTCCGATGAAATATTTAGAATTTACATTCCGCACCGTTCCGTGCACAGAAATAGTCAACGATGTACTTTCCGGCGTCTTGGGCGAAGCCGGCTTTGAAAGTTTTGTCGAGCAGACCGACGGCATCACCGCTTACATACAGAAAGACCTTTATAGCGAAACCGTCCTCAAAGAGGCACTTGCCGACTTCCCCCTGCCCGACACGCAAATAGCATACAGCTATGTGGAAGCCGAAGATAAAGACTGGAACGAAGAATGGGAAAAGAACTTCTTCCAGCCCATCGTCATCGGAGACCGCTGTGTCATCCACAGCACTTTCCACAATGATGTTCCCCAGGCTGAATATGACATCGTCATCAATCCGCAGATGGCATTCGGCACGGGGCACCACGAGACCACCAGCCTCATCATCGGCGAACTGCTGGACAGTGACCTGCAAGGCAAATCACTGCTCGATATGGGTTGTGGAACTTCCATCCTTGCCATACTGGCACGCATGCGTGGAGCCTCTCCTTGTACGGCTATCGACATAGATGAATGGTGCGTGCAACTCCCTCGAAAATATAGCATTGAATGGAGTGGACAACATTGCCGTATCCCAAGGCGATGCCTCCTCTCTGAAAAGCAAAGGTCCGTTTGATATGGTTATCGCCAACATCAACCGCAATATCCTCCTGGCGGACATGAAGCACTACATAGCTCGCATGAATCCCGGAGCGGAGTTGTTGATGAGCGGTTTCTACATAGATGACATTCCCGTCATCCGCGAAGAAGCCGAACGTAACGGACTGCACTTTGTCCACCATCGTGAGAAGAACCGATGGGCAGCGGTGAAGTTCAGAAAATGAGCATTTATTCATCCCGTAACGCTTCTACCGGCGATATACGGCTGATACTGTGCGCTGGAATGTATACACCAAGCCATGTCACCGCCATCATCACCACATATACCAGCAGTGATACGATGCAGAAATGTGCAAAGAAATGATTGGTCAGGTAAAGGTCGCCATATCCCGGCACGCCGTCATCCAGCGTATAGAATCCTTCATAATAGGCCCACTGGAAATACAAGAAACAACCGACAAAGACAGCTATGGTTGTCATGATAAAAGCCTCTCCTATCAACATTCGGCAGATACCTCCGGGAGAGGCTCCATAGGATAGGCGGATACCTATTTCCTCGCGGCGAGTCCGTGTATGCAGCCAGAAGGTACCGCTTACAGCCAACAGCAAATTTATCATGAAGAAATAGGCCAAAGCATACTTCATCCGTATCTCGTTCGTAGCTCCTTCCTGCAAATCACTTTCACGCTGCACTTCATGGAAAGGAGTCAGTTTCGTGAACACCAACGAACCGGACGAAAGGTTATCATCCACCCACGACATGAATTCTTCTATAAAACGCCCTTCGGAAACATCCGCCTTTGTCCGGAAAAATATACGCAGCCCGCTATCAAAGGCCCATGAGGGCATCTGTTCTTCATTTCCATAGGAAACCAAGCGTACCAGATAAGGTTGCATACTGTTCCGCATTTTAATAGGCTTCATGATTCCTGCAACACGAATTTCCGTGGAATCATAAGTACTGTACACGCTTTGCCCGATCAAATCCTTGCCTTCGGAAAGCAACATGACGGCATCTTCCGACATTATCACGCTGCCTTTGGGAACTTCCAGCTTCTCAAGTGTCTCCCAAGCACCATCCTTAGCCGAACGGAAACGCCAAGTCCGGAAAAAGCCGGAGTTCGTAAAAAAGGGAATATACGTCATGCGTACCTCTACTGAATCTTTAAAAACTCTATTCATATTATTACCCGGAGAACTGGGATAGGCTCCGGACAGCACACATGTAGCTGACTCAATGTCCTTGTGATGGCGCAATCCCTGCATAATCCGTTCAAAGTCCCGGGCAGGAACGGAAAGTGTATCCGCCTTATTACGCGTCACCTCCAGACGGTAGAGTCCTTCAGCATCGTAACCGTTCGGGATGGACTGGTTGTATGTCAAGACAAACAACGGGTCCAGAACAGCCCAACTGACTATCGTTATCACCACCAGTTCCAGCATAATCCACAGATTGTGCCGACGGCTGTTCCACAGCATATTCATGATTTGTTGTAACATAACTTATTATTTTTGTCGGCTGAGCGAATAAACAATATCTTTCTTCAAAGCCACGCAGGTGGGTATCAATGCCGAAAGTAAATTCAGTACCACACAAACCACAAACGTAACTGCAAACAAGGTAGGATTGAACAGCATATCCGTCGTTATGCTCATCTGAACACTGTCCGGTAACGGTTGCGTTCCTCCGTCAAGCATGGTCAGCAACCAACTCTTAGCAAAGTACACCATGCTGAAAGAGAGTATCAGCCCCATAATGCCTCCCAAGCACGTCAGCAAAAGATTCTCCCATACAATCTGTGAGAAAAGACGTTCCCCGGTAGCACCGAATGCTTTCCGTATTCCCATCTCAGGAAGCCTGCGCTCCATGCGCGAGGAAATCATTCCTGACAAATTGAGTGCAGGTACTAACAACAGCATCAGCAGCCACAATCCCATTTGCCGGACTATCACAAAGAAATCCAAGTCGTCCATGTCATTGACATAAAACAGCGTCTTCCAATAAAGATAAGGCTGACCGTGCATCACCAGATGATAATCATCATGCGGCAGAGTATTGAATTTGCGTACATATTCATCTACCTGCAATTTCACCCGGTCGGCATCTGCTGCCGAGGGCAGAAGAACTGCCACCTGAAACGGTCCGATTACTCCCCACTGGTTATTGTCTCTCACATAGGCAGGCTGGCAGGTATAAGGCAACCAGACTTGCGCGTAACTCAGCTTCATGGCATAGCTTGGCGACTTCACGACCCCACATACACGGTAATCCGTATAATTCAGTTTGATATACTCCCCCACGGCATCCCCTTTTCCAAAAACACGGCGAGCCATATCTTCCGAAATAACCGCTGTACGCATGCCACTCTGAAAATCGGCATCAGTAAAAGGTTGTCCGTAAATGAAGGAAAAATCGAATACTTTCCAGAAGCCGGTATCGGTCAGCTTCACAAGTGCTGAAAGAGGACGCTTCACATTCCCTACTTTCACAAACCAGCTATCGGCATCGCTCACGGCAGTCACAGCTTCCACTCCCTCCAAAGAGTAAAAGCAATCCTTTACAAAAGGGATGGAAAATTTCCAGGTAGTATTCCAGTCCGTATCTTTTGTATATTGCATATGAGCTGAAGATGCAACAAGCATACGGCTACGATGGGTCTCAGGATAGATATCCCCTATCTTTATATAATACAAGACAGCCAGTACCATGACCATAGAGATAGCCAGTCCGGTAGCGACAATATAGAAGCAACTGAACAAGGGTTGCTGCTTCAGCATCATAAAAGATTGTTGCAAGTATTTTCCTATCATACAGATACATATTAATGTATGATAAAAAGCAAAAGACAGACCAAACTGCCAACAATCAGATTATCAAAGAAAAACGAAACTAAGCCTGTGTCCGAAAATGAACACATGTCCACTATCGGACAGATGAAAGACAGTAACGACGGATTACTTCTGCAATGTAAGCGCCTGCAACTCTTCCAGTGTCCCGTTAAAGACGTTCAAATCCACCTCTTTTTCGATACCGGGCACAGTGCCTACATCGGTGTGCTGCCAAAAGTGCCACTTGCCCTCATAGCGCACGGAATCTACATAATAATGGGCTATCCAATAAGGATAAGCATTGAAAATGGAATCGCTGAGATAGCGTTTCTTGAATTTATAGGAAGTATAAAGAATAGGCTTTACGCCGTAAT
>ADJT01009077.1_pt1 | contig 12345 bp, 10 predicted proteins | sample 268108 | NCBI WGS metagenome assembly ADJT01 (sample SAMN00007487, study PRJNA43253) | human gut metagenome | isolation source: feces sample TS29
CAGGCGCAGATATACGAATTCCCGAAAGATAGTATAGAATACGGAAAGCAGCGGAATGAAAACAAGCATACCTACAATTCCCATAAGGTTTCCGCCGATCGTAACTGCTGCAAGAACCCAGATCGACGGAAGTCCTACGGATTCACCCACAACATGAGGATAGATCAGATTTCCCTCGATCTGCTGTAGCACCAGAAATACTATAATAAATAAAATTGCCTGTTTCGGATTTACCATAAAGATCAAAAAGCTTCCCACCGCACACCCGATGAAGGCCCCGAAAATCGGAATCAATGCGGTAAACGCAATCAAAACTCCGATCAAAAGTGCATATGGCATCCTCAAAATACTCAGTATCACAACAAACATACAGCCGAGGATCACAGCTTCCAGACACTGACCTGCAAGAAAATTTGCAAATGTCCGATAAGTCAGAGAACAGACTTTAAGAAAAGCATCTGCCTTTTTCTTTGGGAGAAAGGCAAAAAATACTTTTCGGATCTGCACATGCAGCTTCTCCTTCTGAAAAAGGACATAGCAGGCAAATGAAAAAGCAATAAAAAAGGTTGCCAATCCACTGACTATGGAACCCACTGCTGACATTGTGGTATTCATCATATTTCCTGCACCGTTTCCAAGAAGGCTTATCCCCCACTTGATCGCCTGATCCGGATTAAACTGTACCTGATCTACCAGCTTCATGATTTCCTGGTTATTATGGGAGAATTCCCGGATCCAGCTTTGCATCTGCGGAATAAAATCAGCGATACTCATCATCAGAGTTCCCATTGTCCGCGTAAGCTGCGGGATCACACCAAACATCACCAGTACGATCACGCCAACCGCAAATACGATCGTAAGGAAAAGACTTATCGGTCTTGCCAGTTTTACACCTATCTTATTTTCTTTTTTACCCTTCCAAAAATTTTCTTTTCCCAAAAGCTCATTGGCACGTTGGTCACAAATGCGATCGCTCCGCCAAGTACAAAAGGAAATGCGATCCCCCATATTGCTTTCAGCACATCGAGCACCACATCAAACTTCCACAGGGCGACCACAAGAAATGCCGTAAACACAATAAGCTCCCGGATTTTTTTTACAGATATTTTACTTATATCCACTATCATTCTCCTCTTTTTCTTAATTTCATTCGTATCCATTTAAGCAGCTGAATGATCGGAAGACTTGCAAACGCATACAGATATACACAGCCAAGCTGCATCAGATCCAGTGTCTCTACTTTAAACAGGAGATGAAATCCTGGAACCGTCAGTACAACGGTAATGAGTACTGCCCCAAGTACAAATGCTCCCTGAAGCCATTTATTATTAAAGAAACGTTTTGTAAAGATAACCGGATGATCCGATTTGCAGTTGAATCCATGGAACAGACGTGCCAGACAAAGTGTTCCGAAGGCATAAGTACTGCCAAGCAGTGCACCATTCTGATGATATCCTGCCAAAAATCCGATCATCGTCATCATACCGATCACCAGGCCTTCCAGACCGATTTTACCAAGAAAATCCTTTGTCAGTATTGACTCGTCTGCTGATCTTGGTTTCTCATTCATCACCTCACTGCTGTGCGGCTCCACGCCTAACGCGATCGCCGGAAGACTGTCTGTCAAAAGATTGATAAACAGCAGATGTACCGGTGCAAAAGGAACCGGAAGTCCTGCAAGGGATGCACAAAGAACTGCCAGGATCGCACCAAAGTTTCCTGACAGAAGAAACTGGATCGCATACTTGATATTCTGATATAAATTTCGTCCGTTTTCCACTGCTTTTACAATTGTTGCAAAATTATCATCTGTAAGCACCATTGCTGCGGCATCCTTTGCGACCTCGGTTCCGGTCACTCCCATTGCAACACCAATATCTGCCTGCTTCAATGCCGGAGCATCATTCACACCGTCTCCGGTCATTGCCACGATCATCCCCTTCTCCTGCCATGCACGGACAATACGGATCTTGTGCTCCGGTGACACTCTTGCATACACAGAAATATTCGGGACAAACTCCTTCAGCTGCTCATCACTCATATTTTCAATATCAGCACCTTCGCAGGCCTCTGACAGATCATGTAGGATCCCGATCCTTTTTGCGATTGCCGCTGCTGTGATCTTATGATCTCCCGTGATCATGACCGGCCGGATCCCCGCTTTTATACATTCTGCAACTGCAGCCTTTGATTCTTCCCTCGGCGGATCCATCATAGCGATCAGGCCAAGAAATACCAGATGGTTCTCATCTTCTGTCGTCAATACATGCTTCTCCGGAATTTCACGATAGGTAAATGCCAGTACCCGTAACCCTTCCATTGAAAATTCCTGATTCTGGCGCCGGATCTTTTCTTTATCTGCTTCTGTGATTTCCCGAACTCCGTCCTTTGTCCAGATCCTGTCTGTCAGCTCCAGAAGCCGGTCAACCGCACCTTTTACGATCATCCGGTTTTCATCATCAATTCTGTGAAGTGTTGACATCATCTTACGGTCACTGTCAAAGGGAAGCTCTCCTTCCCTTGGATAAAGCTTTCTTACACCAGCAGCCTCGATTCCGTACCGGCTGCCCAGATTGATCAATGCCGTTTCCGTCGGATCTCCGATCTCCACTCCATTTTCATTTGTTGAATCATTACATAAAATGCTGTAATCCAAAAGACATCTCTGCGCCGGATCTGTTACATCAATTGCATCTGCTGTGATTCTTTTTCCATCAATATAATAATCTTCTACTGTCATTTTATTCTGTGTGAGTGTTCCGGTCTTATCCGAACAGATAACAGATACGCTTCCAAGACCTTCCACAGCCTGAAGCTTACGAATGATCGCGTGCTCCTTTGCCATCTTCTGTGTTCCGAAAGAAAGGACGATCGTCACGATGGAGCTTAAAGCTTCCGGAATCGCTGCGACTGCAAGTGCTACTGCAAACATAAATGCACTGCTGATCTTCTCACCGCGGAATACACTGATCGCAAACAGAATTCCGCAAAATATCAGGATCAGAATGGAAAGCTTCTTTCCAAAATCATCCAGATTCGCCTGAAGTGGCGTCTGTTTTTCCGAAGTCGATTTCAGAAGTCCCGCAATCTTTCCAACCTCTGTCTGCATTCCTACATTCGTTACAACCGCTCTGCCACGCCCATATGTGACAAAGCTTCCGGAAAACAGCATATTTGTCCGATCACCAAGCGGTGCTTCCTCCAAAATAGTGTCCATACTCTTTTCAACCGCAAGACTTTCTCCGGTAAGGGCACTTTCATCGACCTTAAGGCTTGCATTTTCAATCAATCTTCCATCGGCCGGGATCATATCACCTGCTTCAAGAAGGATCACATCTCCTACAACCAGTTCTCTTGCCGGGAGCTGTACCACCACACCATCACGTAATACCTTTGCCTCCGGTCCGGAAAGCTTCTTTAAGCTCTGCAGGGACTGCTCAGCCTTTACTGTCTGCACAGTTCCCAAAATCGCATTGATCGTAATAACGATCACGATAACTGCTGCACTTTCCACATCTCCAAGCATACCGGATATCACTGCCGATGCGATCAGGATTAGCACCAGAAAATCCTTATACTGTTCAAAGAAGATCTGCAAAATACTTTTTTCTTTCCTTCTGCAAGCTCATTCCATCCGCACTTCTCTCTGGACCGTCTGACCTGTTCATCGGTAAGCCCTGATTCCCTGCTTTCCACACGCTCGAGAACTTCTTCTGCTGTCTGCTGATAAATTTCTTTCATTACCTTTGCCTCCTTTTTTGCAAATATTCACCAACTGTAATTTTTTTATGCAATAAAGGATTTTTTTGATAAAAGGATATAAAAAAAGAAACCCTTATTGCACAACAAAAAATGCAATAAAAGTCTCACCATTTCCCTGCAGCGCCGGATGTTTCCACCGTACTGACGACACTGCAAACGCAGATTTCCAAACGTAGGTTACTCCCCTTTATCAGTTTTAATAGTATAACAGGATCGGTACCTCTGTCAAGATACTTTATAAATCACACCTTTCAAATATGATACTCCGGTAACAGAAAAACTCCCATTTTTTGAATGGAAGTTTTTCTGTTACCCTGAAAGTATTATAGGCCTGCAGCCGTTTTATTACCTTTTAAGATTTATTACTCTGATCAGCCACAATATTTCCCTGTACAACTCTTCCCTGATCTTTTCCTTTTCTCAGTCCTCGAACTACCTGCACATTTCCAAGAATCAGATAATCCATTTCCCTCTTAGTGACTTTCGCAAAATTTTTCTTTGAAACAAAATAGAAGGTAACTCCCATCAACACCCACACGATCAGTGCTGCAAAGGACTGTGGAGCCATGAATGCTGGAGAACCGGGCACGATCAGGAGCAGCAATATTACAACAGAGATCACGCAGCCGCCCATTGCTACTGCCGGATGGATTTTATTTGTATCTGTATCATCGCCATATTTTTTCAGAAGAATATAAGCACCTGCACAGGTAAAGAAATATCCGAACGCAGTACCTACGGAACACATATCTACAACCCAGCCGATCACTTCTCTGCCGAAAAATGGGCAGATACAGCAGATGATCATGGTAAACCCAACACATATGGACGGAGTTTTATGCTCCGGATGAACCTTTTCAAAAGCTGACGGAAGCATTTTTGCTCTTGCCATACCAAATAAAAGACGGCTGGATGTCATAAAGAATCCGTTCATACCGGTAAAAATCCCCATACACACTGCCAGTGCCACAAAGCACACACCAACTTTTCCCATTGCAAGATCAAGAACTGCACCTGTATGCCATTTTACAAGAGTTCCATTCCCATCTGTCATAGTCAGAACCTGCTGCCAGGGAACAACACAATCTGTCACCAGTGCCATTGCACCATAGATCAAAGCACCTACGATCAATGCTGAAATGATCAGCATTTTGCACTTCTGTGGTGGAAAATCATATTCTTCTGCCGCCTGTGGAATACAGTCAAATCCTACATAAAGGAACGGAGCCAATGCCAGGATAGATACAAAACCGCTTCCAAGAGACTTGCCTTCGGCTCCGTATGCCGGCTGCAAGTTTGAAGCATCAAAATGTCCTGTTGCGATCACACCAATGACTGATACAACAACCGCTGCACACATGATAAGGACCATCGCAAACTGAAGATTTCCTACAGATTTCGCACCTTTGTAATTCATGATCCCGAAAAGTATGATAAAAAACAGGGATAATCCGACTTCACCCATATATACATCATATCCTGCAATTGTATACAGGTAACCTCTGTTAAAGACTCCAGGAAAAATATAGGATGCCAATACCGGAAGTGCCGTTGCATTCAAAGCTACAATAGACAGATATCCAAGCGACAGCATCCATCCGCATATGTACGAAGCAGTTCTTCCAAAGCCTTTATATGCATAGGCAAATTCACCACCCGCTACCGGGAATTTTGCGATCATATAAGAATAGCTGTAGCCTACCACGATCATTAAAAGACCGCCTGCCAGAAATCCCAGAAACAGCGGGAGCGGTCCACCTGCACGTTCTGTCCAGAGACCACCCTGTATAAAACATCCCCATCCAATGATGGAACCGACTGCAACTGCCCAGATCGAACCAGGTCCCATGGATTTTTTTAATTTTGTTCTTTTATTTCTTTCACCCATATATATCCTCCTGCTTCATCAATCATATCATTCATCATCATCTTCTCTGGTTTCTTCACTGATCGTATATGCCTCACTGATATCGGAAACAAAAATTTTTCCATCACCATAATGTCCATACTGCCCACTCTTTGCACTGTTAATGATAATATCTACAACCTCATCTTTTTCTTTGTCCCCAACAGTAATATACAGCATATTTTTTGCCATTTCCTGATAAAGGACATCCCCTACCTGAATTCCTTTTTCCTTACCTCTTCCTGAAATTGCCCATTTTGAAAAAGCAAAATATCCTTCCTGCTCCAGTGCTTTGATGACGTCCATCACTTTCTCAGGTCTTACGATTGCTGTGATCAGTTTCATAATCCTTCATCTCCCATCCATAAATACAAAAAGAGCCCAGATACCAAAGTATCCGGACTCCATCGTCTCTCTCTATATTATCATTATTTTTTTCAATATTCAATCAAAATCTTTCACTTTCCGGCCAGATATCGATACATCTCATCCAGCATCTCGTCTGTGATCTCTACCGGATTGTTATAAAGGTTCGGGTGTCTGCTGATGTGAACCAGCTCCGCAATCTGATCATCATCAAGCTCCAGATCCTTCAGATCACACCGCAATCCCATTTTTTTCTTTAATTCAAGAACTGCATCCGCCATCTCTTCTGCATCTTTGAATCCAATCCTTCTGGCAAATTCCTCTACACGTTCACCACCTTCGCCTTTTGCATTGATTCTTATAAAATAATCCAGGGTCAGGCCACACGCCTCGCCATGCGGGATGTGATAAATATTGGTCAATGGAAATGAACACGCATGAGACGAAGTGGTTTTCGGTAAAGTAAACGCCAATCCTGCGATCAAAGATGCTTCGCACATTTTCTCCCTTGCTTCCTCATCATCGGGCTTCCTGTATGCTCTGTAAACATATTTAAATACCAGTTCTGCTGCATGCATCGCAAGTACATCACAGATCGGCTGATGACCTTTGCTCCAATAGCCTTCGATCGCATGGGAAAGAACATCAATTCCTGTTCCTGCCGTAACCTGCGGTGGCATTGTATAAGTAAGTTCCGGATCAATGATAGCTGCTGCCGGATAAAATCCCTCTGATACGATCGGCGCTTTTTTTCCATTTGCATGATCCGAAAGAACTGATACACAGGTCACTTCACTTCCTGTTCCTGCAGTCGTAGGAACTGCGATCAGTGGAAGATGTTTCTCCGGCATTGCTACTCCGGTTCCATGATACTTACGGATGGAATCCGAAGTCAGAGCTACACTGGCAGCTGCTTTGGCACAATCCATGGGACTGCCTCCACCCAATGCTACCACAAATCCGATATTTTTCTGCCGGATCACTTCCGCACAGGCATCTACCTCTACAACGTCCGGGTTTGGAGAAACATCTCCAAAAGAAGCAACGATCATTCCTTCTGACTCTTTTATGACCTTTTCGGCAAGACCGCTTTTAAAGAAAAACGGTCCTGCCACCAGAAGGCCTCTTTCGCAGCCAAGCTCTCTGGCTATTTCTTTGATTTCTTTTACTCTGCCTTTGCCGAAATGAATTTTTACCGGCTGTAGATAATCCCAGTTCATAGGCTACCTCCTGCTTTATCAGTCACAAAATTTTTCATCGACCATTGTAAGCACTTCATCAAGGATCGGGAGATACTCTTCCAGCTCCTCTTTCGTGATGATCAGTGGCGGACAGATTTCAATAAAGTTCTCACGTCCGAAGGTTGCAAAGCCACGTTTCTTTAATTCTGCAAATATCCACGGCATTACCGGTCCGGGTACGCCGTATTCCTGCATCGGTTCTCTGGTTTCTTTATTCTTGACTACTTCAAGTGCACCGAACAAACCGATACATCTTGCTTCACCAATACATTTATGCTTCTTTACCATCTCATCCATAAACGGAGCAACGATCTCGTGCATCTCAGCTACATGGCCCTCGATGTCGTGTTCTTTATAATATTTCATTGCTGCTACACCAGCCGCACATGCAAGTGTATGTCCACTGTAAGTAAGTCCGCACTGAAGAACATTTTCCTCAAAATACTCCGCAACCTTTTTACTTACAATACATCCGCCCAGCTGTACATAACCACAGGTAACACCTTTTGCAAATGTAATGATATCCGGTTTCATGTCGAAATTCATAAATGCAAACATTTTTCCTGTACGGTAAAATCCTGCCATAACCTCATCACAGATCAAAAGGATTCCATATTTGTCACAAAGTGCACGAACACCTTCCATATATCCGTCTGGAGGAAGAATGACACCGTTTGCACCTACTATAGACTCCATCAGGATTGCTGCCACATTTCCGGGGCCTTCATATCTGAGCTGCAGATCCAGCGCATCCAGATATTTTTTCGTTACCTCTGCATCATCAACTCCTTTTGTATATCCGTCACGATACATCTGAGGGTTCATAAAGTGTACGAATCCATTTGCACCACCGATCTCTGCTGCATATCTTCTCCAGTCACCGGAAGCATTGGATGCTCCAAGTGTAGCTCCATGATAGCTTCTGTAGCAGGAAAAGATCTTGGTTCTTCCGGTTACCATACGTGCCATTTTTATAGCATTCTCATTGGATTCTGCTCCACCATTTGTGAAGAAAACTCTCTTGTATGTATCTGCTCCTGCTGCTTCTACAAGCATTTTTGCCAGCATGCTCTTAGGCTCGGATGCATATGCCGGTGCCATGAAGCACATCTTATCAGCCTGTTCCTTGATCGCTTCAACGATCTCCGGAAGCTCATGTCCGAGGTTGGAACACACCAGAAGTGAAGCCATATCTGCATATTTTTTTCCATCATAATCGTAAAAATAAATTCCCTCGGCTCTTTCTACCGGCAAAGTATCTGCTCCTGATCTTGCCCATGACTGCATCACATAATCTTTGTGCATCTGTGCTACTTCTTTTCCTGTTAAACTCATAATAACTTCCTCCTCTTTATCTGTAATTCAGTTTTAAATATTGTTCATTTTTGCGGTAAACAAACTTATTATTTGTTGTAGAATAAGAAAAGCGCCCGGCCCACATTCATTTGTGAACCAGACGCCTTTGTCTTATCTGAGTCATATATTACTCTCGACACTGGCTGTCTGCAATAGACATCTATCCAATTATTTTTGTGCTGCAGCACAATCGTTATTATTCTGCTGCCGCATTTTCCTTTTACATTTCATTCATCTGATATAACAGGAAACCCAGCCTCAGCTGAAAACGCACATCAAAATCAGAAAGATTTTTTCCAAGTATCTCAGCAGCCTTTCCAAGCTTATAATTAATTGTATTTCGATGTACGATCAATTCCTGTGACGCACTTTTGACACTGCAGTCGTTAGCCAGGTAGCACTGAAGTACTCTGACCAGATCTGAGTGGTTCATCTCATCATATTCATACAATGGAGCTACTGTATCTGCCAGATATTCTTTTATTGCTTCCTTATCTGTAAGTGTGAGCAGTACCCTGTAAATCCCAAGATCTTTGTAAAAAATAATCTTTCCGCCATCTGTGCTTTGCTCGCCCGGAACCTGACAGACACATAATAGATCAGACATTTTTTCCGCAAACTGATAGCTCTTATAAATCTGCCTGATCCCGGAAATCTGCTTACTTACACTTACAAAAATCTGTTCCTTCTGACATACCATCCTGCATAGTATCTGAAAAATCCTCTCTGTAGTTTTTCTGCATGCTTCATCAGAATAATCACACAAAACCAGAAGAATCTGCTTATCCTGGGCACAACACAAAATCCCATTATAATTACAGCGGATATGACTGCTCAGTTTAGATAAAATCTGCTCTAGCCTTGTTCCTGTTACACGATCATTGTCTTCCAGAACACACACATTCACAACCGTATATGCACTGTCTGTAAAATACCCTTTTCTCATCAGTGCCGAAACATACAATTCTTCCTGGGACGGACATAAAAAGGCATTGTTCAGTGCCGTCGCAACCTCAATTGCGTTCTGCTGCTCTTTTGTTATTGCAAAACATATGATCCGCATGATTTCAGCCATTCGAACCCTCCACGGTACTTCAAATACCGGGAATCCCTTTTCATTTGCAAAATCAATAACATCCTGTCCGATCTCACTGATATAAGGCCCTGTATTGATCACGATCCCACTGGCTTTGTTTCGCCATACTTCCTTTACCAGACGAAGAAGAGTCAGATTTTCATTCAATCCTAATCCAGTTGTAAAAGTAAGCTCCTGTCCCTGCAGAAATGCAGAAATCGTGTCGCTGTCTACCATATGCGTCCATGACACTTCATGATCCAGTCCTGTCTCACCTGCTACCAGCTTCATCTCCAGATGCTGTACCTGTTTTATGATCTCACGCAATGTTACTGCCATATTTATACACCTTTCTCCACCGCAGCTTCCTGTGATCAACTGCATCAGACGATCAAAGATACTCCAGATATCAGAAGCAGTATATAAGTCAGATTCAGAAATACCTTCTGAGATACTTTACATACCAGCTTTTTACCTAACCATGTAGCTATAAGTAATGGCAGGATACTGATACAGATCAGTCGAATATCTGCCGTTCCAACCAGGCCGCTCCTGAACTGGGTAACCATCAGAAAAAATTCAGCACCACCCATACAGGGGCCACTGTCGCACGAAATTCTTCTTTTTCTTTCAGTACCTGTGTTGCATAGATCACAAGTAAAGCCCCTCCTGATACAAACATACCATGAATTATCCCTGCCAGGATCAGAACTATCCACAAAATGAGATCCGGAAGTTTTTTCTCTGTATGAATGCACAGATTCTTTAATGCAACTACGACGATTATGATTCCATATATTGTCAGAAGAATATTTTCAGATTTCACGATCCGGCAGATCTGTATCCCTGCAAACATTCCAACCAACATGACCGCAGACATCTTAAGCAATTCTTTCCAGTTTATATGTCGATATCCGGTCACTGCGATCATCAGTCCGGACAGCCAGGCCATAACATTCAGGACCACCTTTGCATGATCCAGCCCAAGCAAATAAACGGAAGGCGGCATCGCCAATACCGTACCGGCAAACCCTGTGATAGCCTGAATAACATTAGAAACAAACAATACAAGCAAAAATAACAATTCTTCATAAGGCATTCTTCCTTTTCTGTATTATCTGTTTACCGCACACTCTTTATCACTGCTGATAAAATAAAAAGACGCTTTGCAATAATGACTGCAAAACGTCTTTGTTTTCTACATTCTCGATTTTAACACGCTAAAAGGCAAAAGTCAACAGTTGCCTTTCTCCATTACCTTGACACATTCTTTTGTATTATTATTTTTTGCTATTTTTCTTAATGACAGCTATGGCTTCCACATCCATGCTCGCCACATGTATGTCCTTCCCCGTGGCTGTGCTCGTGATGAGAACATTTCACATCCGGATTATACTCCAGTGTTTCATTGATAAAAGCTTCTACTGCTTCATCCGCATCTCCGGAAACTCCTCCGAAAAGCTTAATGCCGGCTGCCGCTAACGCTGTCTGTGCGCCGCCTCCGATTCCGCCACAGATCAAAACATCTGCATTCAATGCTTTAAGAACTCCTGCCAATGCACCATGTCCGCTTCCATTGGTATCTACTACTTCTGAATGTACTACTTTTCCTTCCTCTACATCGTAAATCTTAAATGTCTCTGTGTGTCCAAAGTGCTGGAAAATCTGTCCATTTTCATACGTTACTGCTATTCTCATGATACCTTCTCCTTTTTCCGCTGCATATTTTTGATGAAGCTCCTGCTTATAACATCCTCCAAGCCTACAGTTACTGCTCTGACCATCACAGATTTTGAAATCTCCACCTTCAATTTTAAGCGGATATCCATCAATGAGTGCATCTGCTATTTTCTTCCTGGCAATCTCATAAATTCGTTGAACGGTTGTTCTTGCGACTTGCATAGATGCTGCGCACTGCTCCTGACTATAACCTTTCTTGTCCAAAAGACGGATGGTTTCATACTCATCTACCGTCAGAACAATAGGTGTTTTTTTCTCAGTATCATCTGCCGGAAAGAATTCTAAAACATTGGGGAAATGGCAAACTTTTCTGCATTTTACTGGTCTCGGCATAAACTGCTCCTTTCTTGCTTTTCTTATATAATAGTTCTATAAAAGGCATATGTCAATAATGTTTTTGACATATGCCCATATAGCTCAATTAATAGTCATTAATACTAACAGACATAAAAATTATTTTCATTATTATTTGCAGATACCCCACGTCATTGTTTCCATTGGACAAAATGTACACACCGGCGATCCTTAAAAGTAACGGTATTCAATTGCCAAATCGAAAAAAGTTTGAACGCGGTCCCTGTTTACATTGTTTTAGACATGTGTTTGCATTTAAGTCCTTTGCACAGGCTGAGCATGCTGGAAGACATTTAGATGATGCAATTCCATATCTTTCTAAGTCATGAACCACCAGTTCAACTGGTGGTTTGATTATGCCCCTATAAGGGGCCTATGCCTACAACACCTGAAAGGCGGATGCCTCAAGCACTTATACCGGCTGGCCTCTAAAAGAGGCTATCTTCTAGTATCTTCTCTTTTCGATTCTTCTTTTTGTTGCTGAATGTATTCCTTTACCGCATCTTCTGTGATATTGCCTACTGTTGCGACATAATATCCTCTGA
>ADJT01006082.1_pt1 | contig 12268 bp, 5 predicted proteins | sample 268108 | NCBI WGS metagenome assembly ADJT01 (sample SAMN00007487, study PRJNA43253) | human gut metagenome | isolation source: feces sample TS29
TTTTTATTGATATTTACGGCTTGCAGGATGAACTGACCCCGGAAGTGGAAGATAAGGATGTGACCGTGCGCAAAGCGGACCTTGGCCGGGATGTGCGCTCCTTTATCTCCTACGCTGTGGGCTGTATGTTTGGCCGCTACTCTCCCACCTATGATGGTCTTGCGTATGCAGGCGGTACATGGGATGATGGCAAATACAATATCTATAAGCCGGATGCAGACGGTATTATTCCCATCTGTGACGACGAATACTTTGAAGATGACATGATGGGCCGTTTTGTGGAGTTTGTGCGGGTGGTATACGGTGACAGCTCGCTGGAAGATAATCTGCGCTTTATTGCAAACGCACTGGGCGGCAAGGGGCAGCCGAAAGAGGTCATCCGCAACTACTTCCTGAACGATTTCTATACCGACCACTGCAAGATTTACCAGAAGCGCCCCATCTACTGGCTGTTTGACAGCGGTAAGAAAAATGGCTTCAAGTGCCTGATTTACCTGCACCGCTACCAGCCGGATACCATTGCGCGCATCCGTACCGATTATGTGCATGAGCAGCAGGCGCGCTACCGTACTGCCATCGAAGGTTTGGAAAAACAGGTGGCCGCTGCCACCAGCACCAGCGAGCGTGTCAAGCTGACTAAGCAACTGAACAAAGTGCAGGCGCAGGACACTGAGCTGCATCAGTATGAGGAAAAAGTTCACGCGCTGGCGGATCAAATGATTAAGATTGATCTGGACGATGGTGTGAAGCATAACTATGAGATCTTTAAGGACGTTCTGGCAAAGATTAAGTGATAAATAATAAACAAGAGGTGAAATTGGCGATGAAGCAGAAAGTATTAAAGGGTTTAAAAATAGTAACACGATGGCTTGCATGTGCGAAAAGCGCTTTGATACTTGGTGTAATTGTTGCTTTGATTACATGGGGGATGCCATTGGCTACGCCCAAATTTGTTGCTAAAGTAAATGGACTTTTTTCTGCATTTGATGGAAACACGGACGTTGTTTCTTTGATGTTTTCGTCAGTTATCTCTTTTGTAGGAATATTTATATCAGCACTGCTGGTTTATATTCAAGTTTACATAAATAGATTTCCGTCAGAATTGGTTTTGAACCAGATAAAACCTCGATATGCCAATTTTGGTACAGCGATTGCCTTATATCTTTTTTTCTGCGTTGTTGAAATGGTAGTGAAAATAGGGCGATTCTCTGATGCTGTACTATCTGTTTGTGGAGTGGGTATATTTATTTGGCTCTTTTATTTTGCATATTCGCTACACTATAAAACATCTTTGACGGAGTGTACCCGTACATATGTTAAAGACATTTTGAATACAGAGAGTTTGCTGGAGGATTCTAACGCACTAAAAGCTAAATTAAGGATTCTTGAAAAAACGTATAATGAGTGTATTGCTAGAAATGAACTGTATGTGTGCCAAATCATTTGTGAGGAAAGCAATAAGGTTTTCCTTGAGTCAATGAAGGAAAGTCAAACGTCGATTATTAATGGTGATAGCAAATCAAAACAAATTTCCGAGGCAATGGATAATACATTTGAACATTCTATATCTCTTGCGAGAGATACTGAAATGACAGCAGATCGAAAAACACAGACCACTGCAGTTCGAAACGTGGTGTCTCAGCTTACAATGTGCATAAAACTGGGAATGATGGATCAGTACAAAAAATATACCAATATGTTGATGGACGAATTGTATTTTTTGTGCAAAAGCGAAAATGGGGAGTTACAGGATCGATATTACCATGCACTTATGGAAATTGTTAGAATAAGTGTAGAATCAAAAAACTCGCAAGAATATTTGAAATGTACTTTAACTTCAATGAAAAGCAATGCCAAATATTTTGGATACTTATCAAATTATGATATGTCGGATGGATATCTTTTTCTTCTAGGCTATTGTATTGAAAAAGATATGGGTGAAGAGTACATAAAGGATTTTGTGAATTTTCTTAAATCTGCAACAGTTGTAATGCCGGATTTTGAAAAGGGTAATCGATCAATAGAAATTGTTCGGAACACAATATTTATGGTATTAAGAAGAAATAGAAAAGCAGAGGTCGCTATTATTATTGATTCGATGGACTCAATAAAACGTTTTGCGGTGAAAAATGAAAAATGGACGATTTTTTCAATTCAAATTTTTGCAGAATTTGAGAATGAAAATTTTAAGGATTGTTTTGAAATTTCGTTTGAAAAGCATGTGAATTTGTTGACTTCAATCCAAGAGTCATACTCTGACAAGTTTCTTAGCACACTTCTTTATCCGGATTTCAAACGTTTCTTAAATGAAAGTGAAAACCGCATAGAAAGGGTTCGGATTCTCAAAGATTCGTTCATTCAACTGATGAGAGAAGCTTATAGATTAGATATGGCACGGATGAGTTATCGACTTTTTGGAAAATTGCAAGATTGTATTACAGATGAAAATATAACCGAAGCAACACGAGAAAGCTTGATGGAAATATATTTCATTGTAATAGAGCAAAGCTTAAAGTCTACTCATGAAGAACTTAATATCTTAATATTTTCTTGGATGCAGGAAGCGATTGAGGCGCTTGATCAGAAGAAACTGTTGTCTGAAAACCTTGGAGAAGAAATTATAAACATTATAATTGATAAAATTACGCAGACTGGTATGAATGAGGACGTGCGAGAATATTTATTGGAAATGATATCAGGGTGGTCTATTCAATTCGAAGAAGGTAATCCACAAAATTTTGTTTTGATAAATAAACAAATAAGAGTTCTTTTAATAAATGGCTTACACAGCGTTGGTCTTTTTTCGCTGGAAACATTAAACATTGCACTACTGAAAAATATTTCCAATGACTTGGGATGGATGTTAATTAATGCACTCCAACAAGACTATCCGGAGGTGCAACTATTACTTGATAGTGTAATCGACCTTTACCGAAAATCTGTGATTTTTGGTGTGGCGTTTAATATTAGAATTTATTTGCTAACGTTATTCACGACAGTAGGTGCATTTTTGCCAAACGGACAGTAAATATAATCCTACTGGAGATGCTGTGATTTCTTTTTTGAAGGAAATACCACATGATATGATTGATCTCGCTATCGATGTTAGAAAAAATGATTATGATGGATGGGATAACGATGAATTCGGAAAATATAAAAAAATGGAGTAGCAATACTAAAAGGCAAACTGGCAACCTAAAAACACAGGGGCATTTGTAGACAATAAAAAAGGATGATATGTTGTGGAAACAGATAAAATCGTATTAGACCTCAACCGCCGGTTTGCGGTACCGCTGCCGGAATTTTATGAGCGCCGGATCATCTTCTGGCACGATGAAGAAAAGGAGTATGCGGACAAGCTGGATGAGATCCGGCTTGAAAATGCTAAGCTGGTTGCACTGACCGGCAGTAATACCTTTGCGGTCAAAAAAATGCTGTCGGTGGATGACCTGACGAGCAACTATGTTGTCTACTGCCCCATTTCCTACGAGCGGCAGGAGGATGACTGGTTGTTGGATATTGAACTATACAGCGAAAGCTACCGGACGGATGCTGTTTCCAACTGGATGCAGGAACTGGATATCTTGGACAATCCCTCTATGCGCAAGCTGGTGAAGCACTACCGGAAGTTTTTTGGTGCACAGGCTCGTCGTGCCAAAATCATGGCACAGGATAAGATACCTGCCACTCCGGCACAGCTGCACATGGCCGTGATGGCGGCGCTCTGCGGTATGAAAAAAGCACAGCCCAATGAAATTTTGCTGAACGTGCTTCGTGGTGGGTTGGATAAAGCGCAGAATCCAATCTATCAGAGTTTTGTGGATTATGGTGCAGAAGAAGCTTTCTGGGCAATGGTCCGACAGGGCTGTGGCTATGCAGAGGAAGAGCCGAATCTTGGGCAGCTGGCAATTCATCTTCTGTTGACAGCTTCTACGCGCACACTGCGCCCGGAATTTCTGGCAGGGCTTGAGAAGTTCCTTTCCATTCCGCATCAGGCGTACTGCTACGAGCTGGTGTCGGAGTGGCTGCACAGTGATGATCTGCAGCAGCTTTATGACGTGGCCCGCTATGTGGAAGATGAAGCACATCTGCCGCAGAGGCTGGAAAAACTGACGGTTGATGATCTGGCGACAACGGAGTGTTTCCCGTGCATCAACGAGATCATCCTGAGCAAGCTGATGACGGAGATCAGTGACCATATTATTGATGTGGATGTGATCACAAAGACGGTGGAAAAACGTCGCACCTGTGTCTGGTACGAGTACTTCCGCAATTTCTACGAGGGTCTGTTGCAAGTGGCCAACATGCAGGAGTTCTTCAAAGAGCACTCCGCAGGGTTCCATACCCCGGACGCAAAGCAGGTCTGGAAAGAATACGCGGAGGACTATTACAGGATGGACACCTATTATCGACTGTTCCATCTGAGCTTCCAGAGAAGTCTGGAAACCTCCAATATCAAACTGGACGACCTGTTCAAGCATGTTGTAGATAAGGTAGAGGGGCTGTACTCCTACTGGTTTCTGGGAGGCCTCGGCAAAAACTGGTCGGATGTATGTGCTGATGAGATGGCAGAGCATGGCCGCGTATTGGAAATTCCGCAGCAGTCGGATTTCTACAATGAGCACATCCGTCCGGCAGACAGCCGCGTGTTCGTGATCATCTCGGATGCTATGCGTTACGAGGTGGCGGCATCACTGGCAGATGAACTGCGCAGAGAAACGCAGAGCAATGTGAAACTCGGCAGTATGCAGGGCATCTTCCCGTCTATCACGAAATTTGGCATGGCGGCACTGCTCCCACATAAGGCGTTGACGGCTGAACTGAAAAATGAGGTACTGAATGTTCTGGCCGATGGGCAGTCTACCGCAAGCACGAACCGGGATAAGGTCCTGAAAGGTGTAAATCCGGCCAGCGTGGCGTTGCAGTATAAGAACATCATCGGGATGAAACGTGCAGAGCGTGCGGCACTGGTCAAGGGTATGGATGTAGTCTATATCTACCATGATACCATTGACGAAGCAAGCCATACTTCGGACACCTCTGTGTTCCCGGCATGCGATAGGGCTATCAGTGAACTGAAGAATATGGTGCGCATTATCGTCAATGACTTCGGCGGGGCGAATATTCTGATTACGGCAGATCATGGCTTCCTGTACACTTACAGTCCGTTGACCGAGGATGACAAAGTGGATAAAACCAGCTTCCATGATATGGAAGTGGAATATGGCAGACGCTATGCAATCATGCAGAAGGAGGCGAATCCGCAGTATTTGCTTCCTGTAAAATTCCTGGACGGAAAAACGGAATACACTGGATTTGCTCCACGGGAAGGTATTCGCATCAAGATGAATGGTGGCGGGCTGAATTTTGTGCATGGCGGTATCAGCCTGCAGGAAATGACGGTTCCGGTGATCGAATATCATTATCTGCGCAACGGCTCTATGGAATATCGGCGCAATAAGCAGAAGTATGATACACTCCCCGTAACAGTGAGTTTGCTTTCTTCCAGTCGGAAGATCAGCAATATGATCTTTTCACTGGATTTCTACCAGAAAGATGCGGTAAGTGCAAACCGTGAGGCTGCTACTTATCTGGTGTGGTTTACGGATGAATACGGAAAGCCTGTCAGCGATACCCAGAAGATTATTGCGGACAAAACCAGTGAGAACGGCGCAGATCGTACGTTCCATTGCAACTTCAACCTCAAATCGATGAAGTTCAGCAATACAGCAACCTATTATCTGGTGATTGCAGATGAGCAGGGTCAGCAGATGCAGCAGCGGGAACAGTTCCAAATCGATATTGCATTTGCGATTGATGAATTCGATTTTTTTAACTGATGGGAGCAGGAGGACTATAAATGGAGCCGAATGCGGAAAATAGCTGCCGTCGAGACGCAATCAAGGAAAAATTACGGCAGAATTTTGATGGAAAGATCGTTCGCAAGGATCTGACTAAAAAGATCAAGGAAGGTGCGAATGTCCCGGTTTATGTGCTGGAGTTTTTATTAGGCCAGTACTGTAGTTCAGATGACGAAGCTATTATTGAAAAAGGCGTGCAGAATGTAAAGCACATTCTGGCGGACAACTTTGTCCGACCGGATGAAGCACAAAAGATTCTTTCGCAGCTGCGGAAAAAGGGCAGCCACACCATTATCGATATGGTGACCGTGCATCTGGACATCAAGAAAGACTGCTTCTTTGCAGAGTTTTCCAATCTGGGGCTCTCCAATGTGCCCATTACTGATGACTACCCGGAAAAATTTGACCGTTTGCTTTGTGGTGGTATCTGGTGCATCGTCCAACTGGAATATGAATCCGAGGGTGACAGTACCTTTGGTATGGAAGATCTTGACAGCGAACCCCGGCAGAAAAAGCAGAAGGATGTTTCGCCTATCAGCATCCGCAAGTTGACCCCCATCCAGATGCCCCATATCGACATTGAGGAAGTGCGCGCTGGACGTAAAGCCTTCACGCAGGACGAGTGGATGGATGTAATGCTGCGTTCTTGCGGTTATGAGCCGGAGCAGTTGAACCAGCGGGAGAAATGGCTCCTTTTGGCTCGTATGCTGCCGCTGGTGGAGAACAACTTCAACCTCTGCGAGCTTGGTCCTCGCAGCACCGGTAAATCCCACATCTATAAGGAAATCAGCCCTAACAGCATTCTGGTGTCCGGTGGACAGACGACTGTGGCAAACCTGTTCTACAACATGGGACGAAAGACTGTTGGTCTGGTGGGTCTGTGGGACTGTGTGGCTTTTGATGAGGTTGCTGGTATCAAGTTCAAGGACAAAGACGGCATCCAGATCATGAAGGACTATATGGCTTCCGGCTCCTTCGCCCGTGGCAAAGAGGAAAAGGCAGCCTCGGCCTCGATGGTCTTTGTGGGAAATATTAACCAGAGCGTGGATGTGCTGCTAAAAACCTCCAGCCTATTTGACCCGTTCCCGACTGAAATGGGAACAGACACTGCATTTTTGGATCGCTTGCATTGTTACATTCCCGGCTGGGAAATCCCTAAATTCCGCCCGGAGCATTTCACCAACGACTACGGCTTCATCACGGATTATCTTGCTGAGTTTATCCGGGAACTGCGTAAGGAACAGTACGGCGATGCACTAGATAAGTATTTCCGCCTTGGTAAAAATCTGAATCAGCGTGATACGATTGCAGTGCGTAAGATCGTAGGCGGCTATGTAAAGCTGCTGTATCCGGACGGTGAGTTTACCAAAGAGCAACTGGAGGAGATCCTTGTCTTTGCGCTGGAAATGCGCCGTCGAGTGAAAGAGCAACTGAAAAAGCTGGGTGGCATGGAGTTCTATGATGTGAATTTCAGCTACATTGATCTGGATACCTTTGAAGAAAAGTTTGTGTCAGTTCCCGAACAGGGTGGCGGTAAGCTTATCCCAGATGGAATGTGCAATCCGGGACAGATCTACACTGTTTCGCGTGGAAAAAGCGGCATGATCGGTGTGTTCCGGTTGGAAAGCCAGATGTTGCCGGGCAGCGGAAAGTTTGAACGCACCGGTCTTGGCAGCGACCGTGACTGCAGAGAATCCACCAACACAGCCTTCAACTTCCTGAAAGCAAATGGAAACCGCATCAGCGGTGGCATCAGCACGGCATCTAAGGACTACATCATCAACTATCAGGATCTTCAGGGCATCGGTATGACAGGAAAGCTGGCACTGCCCACCTTGATTGCATTGTGCAGCATTGCCCTTGGTCGTCCCACGGTCAGTACCCTTGCAGTTCTGGGCGAGATCAGCATCAGTGGAACAATCTTGAAGGTAGATGAGCTTGCAAACAGCCTGCAGGTCTGCCTCGATAGCGGTGCAAAGAAAGTATTGCTGCCGATTACAAGCGCTGCAGATCTTGGAACTGTACCTCCCGAATTAGTGGGAAGTTTTAATTTAATCTTTTATAGTAGTGCAGAGGATGCAGTGTTCAAAGCATTGGGTGTTGAATAAAGGGGAAAGTTTATATGGCACAATTTGGTGTTTATGGGATACTCGTCTAAAAGATTATACTGTAATATTTTTAAGATGGATTCCTTGCTAACATGGTCGACATGAAATACAAATTAATGTTTTGATGTAAAAATGAGGAGGTATCTATGGAAGATAGCGTTCCAAAGTATGATTTGTTTCAAAAAGCATATAAAAAATTGAAATCAACTGCGTATTATGACAAGGCAAACCTCCATTTGAGAGATCGGATTGCGGAAGCGGAAAACACTCTCAATATAACGATAGAGGAACGCTTGAAGGATTTGCACCAAGCGTTTGTAGCGTCAGATAGCACGAAGTGGAAAAGGAAAAAAGAAGATATTTTGGAAAGCATTTCCTGTCGTCTGCTTCCGAAAAAGATTATGGATACAAAGGAAGAAAAGAATTGTTCGGACAGAACAAAAGGCGTTTTGATTAGTGGAGTGCCAGCAAAACAAGTCAAAGTTGATGAGATACAATATTTCATTGACATGAAGATTGAGGGAATGATTCTTGGCGTTCTATGGATTATGATGATAGGATGGCAGTTAGATAAATCCTATACCAATTGCTATGGAAATCGTATACGAAAGACGCTATATAATGAATTTTCTAAAGAACCGACCTTTTCTCCAGCGCTGTTTGAGCCGTATTTTCAGAATTATGAGAGTTGGCGAGATCAGGCATTAACTTTGGCACAGAAGTGTATGCAACAAGATGATGTTCTGATTTTTACGCTAGACTTTAAGCGTTACTACTACTCCGTGGATGTATCAGAGAAATTCATGAAGGAGATTCTTACTAGGGTAAAAGGAAAATCTGGCTACAATGAAGAATATCTGAGTAGGATAAATGACTTTGTGTACTGTGTGATCAAAAGATATTCACAAATCTACAGAGAGCATAGCGGAGAAGAGCGGATTCGCCGTATATTACCAATTGGGTTTCTGCCATCGGGGGTTTTAGCAAACGAGTGTCTGAAAAAATTTGATACAGCAATTTTGGACGGATGGAATCCACTTTACTATGGACGGTATGTAGATGATATATTGCTTGTGGAAAAGGTGGAAAAGGGAAGCCGAATCGCTCAAAAAGCGCAGGATGGTAAACTGGAATTCTATGAGGCCTTTGAATATTATACGGTAAATAATTCACGCTGGACGGGTAAAGAAAACCGGAATGCGAGGGCTGTTTTCAAAAAAGAAGAAGACGAATGTGGAACTTACTGTATTTTGCCAGAGTTTACAAAACCATTGGGAAGCGCCACGAAAATCCAATTACAGGCAAGCAAAATTAAGTTGTTCTACTTTCAGCGTGGACAATCGGATGCATTGATCACTTGTTTTAAGAATAGCATTGAAAAAAACAAATCGGAATTTCGCTGGATGCCGGAAGATGACGCTGTGTTTCAGGAGGACGATTATTCGGAGGTTTTTGAACTAAGCCACCATGGAGTGAATAAACTTCGTGAAGTGGACGATATAGCTGTTGATAAATACGCACTTTCGAAATATCTGGGGAAGTTACAAAGGATAAATGGACTGATTTCGGAGAAGACGAAAGGAGAAGAGTATAATTTTGTCCGTGACATCCATAAAATATTTACGCCAAAAACAATAATTGAAAATTATACACTCTGGGAACGAGTAATTGCGATCTTATTTGTAAAAAAATCCTATAAGGCACTACTTAGGTTTATTGCCCTTGTCATAGACACGCTTGATAAAACAAGTTATGCCATAGAAGGAGTGGATGGTGATACCGGATTTGTAACAAATGCATTGCGAGAGGCACTGCAAGAACATCTCATTTCCAGCATAGCTCGTCCGATGGCACTTCATGATGGGGAGACTTTTGAGGAATGGAAGTTAGAAGATGCGCAGAGCCTGCTCAGCGAACAGATGAAAGAACTTTTGACAAAAGCACAGAATCGTTCGAAAGGTTATTTTAAAGCTAAAATGCTGGATAAAAATCTGTGTGTTATCTGGCCAGAACTAGTGAGTTGTGGTGGTGAGAATCCGCAGAAAAAGGATCTGACCAATGAAGATAATGTAGTGGAGCTTCTGAAAAAAGAAACCTGCACAGAAACTTTTCAAGAAAAAATGAACAAGATTATAAATCAGAGATACATCTATTACCCCTACCTTATCAAACCGGCAGATCTGATGCTCGCAAGATTGATGTATGATCTTGTTCGTAAAAAAGATCTAGAAGATTTGAATAAAATCGAGGAAATTTTCAAACAATGCTGGCAGTTGAACTATAGCCCACTTCCATTTGAAGGTTGGACAAATAATAGATTTATAGAAGAAAATATAAAAACTGGTGAACTCAATAAGCAGCCCGTTTTTCAAATCGGAAAGCCGAGCTTTTCAAAGATTAGGGTAGCCGTTGCCAATATCCAAATGGACATTTCAAACTTTGACCAGGCTGTTATGCGTAAACCGAACAGAAGCTACCGAAGATATCAGCAGATAGCAGAACTGGTGAATACTGCTGTTCGGGAAAAAGCAGATATGTTGGTAATGCCGGAAGCGTGTACTCCAAAAGAATGGCTGCCAACGCTGGCTAGAACTTGCGAAAAAAATCATTTGGCAGTTGTAACAGGGGTAGAGCATATTATTGAGGATAACTGTGTTTATAATCTGACAGCAGTGATTCTTCCGTATGAAGAAAAGTGGACAGGTCAGTGGCACTCTGTGATTCTGTACCATTCAAAGAATCATTTTGCACCTGAAGAAAAAAGGATGATTGAAAGCTTACATCTAAGAGCTATGGAAGGAATAGAAAGTTCTGAAGCTAAATGTGATGCAAAGTATGAGTTGTATAGCTGGAACGGATTTTGGTTTACAGTGTACTGCTGCTTTGAGCTTACATCCATTCGAGATCGTTCGATTTTTCAATCCTATATTGATGCGTTGATCGCAGTCGAGTGGAATCAGGATGTGAACTATTATAGCAATATAATTGAATCACTAAGTAGAGATATTCACTGCTACTGCATCCAGACGAATACCTCCAAGTATGGAGACAGCCGAATCACAAAACCGTCTAAAACCGAAAATAAGGACATCCTGAGAATAAAAGGAGGAAGTAATGCAACAGCACATGTTGGAACTATTGATTTGGAACAGCTTCGGGAATTCCAAATGAAAGCATACAGTGGTCAAAAAGAAGATAAAACTTTCAAACCGACTCCGCCAGACTTTGACTATAAAGGAGCATATGAGCGTCGGAAAGGAACGATGTTTGAATGCTTTTGTGCGAAGAAAAAAGCAGATTAAATTTGCTGTTTGTAGCAGATCTGTAGCAAATCACTCGAATTTTACGAATTATCGCCGTAAAAATCAAAAAGTCATCATGCATCACACGCAGGGGGTCTGGGGTTCGGGTGCCTTTTTGCTCCCGGGATGCTTGCGTTTGCGCAACAGCCCGGGAAACAGGCAAAGACGGGAAAACCGCGCAGATCACGCCCAATAAACAAAGAAATGGCTGCTGCACCGGGAAGAAACCCTGTGCAGCAGCCATTTTTATTATGGTATAAGATCAGTCCTTCTTCTCGGCGGTGCGGGCAAAGAAGTTGGCGAGGACGGCGCCGGAAATGTTATGCCACACCGAGAACACAGCGCCGGGGATGGTTGCCAGCGGATACTGTGCAAAGTGGGCAGCGGCCAGAGAGGTGGCCAGACCGGAGTTCTGCATACCGACCTCGATGGAGATCGCGCGGCACTTGGTGGAATCCAGCTTCAGCAGCTTGCCCACACCGAAGCCGGTGAGGTAGCCCAGCAGGTTGTGCAGGATGACTACGGCAAGGATCAGCAGGCCGCTGGTCATGATCTTGGCGGAGTTTGCAGAAACAACGGCGCAGATGATGAGCACGATGGCGGTGGTGGAGACCAGCGGCAGCACGCGGACGGCGTTCTGGGTGAAGGTATGGAAGAAGTGGTTGACCACAAAGCCCAGTGCGATGGGCACCAGCACTACTTTGACGATGGACAGGAACATATTTACAGGGTTCACATCCACGCGCTGGCCGGCATACAGCAGGGTGAGCAGGGGAGTCAGGATGGGGGCCAGCACGGTGGAAACGGCAGTCATACCAACGGACAGTGCAACGTCGCCCTTGGACAGATAGGTCATCACGTTAGAGGAGGTGCCGCCGGGGCAGGTACCCACAAGGATGACGCCGATAGCCAGCTCGGTGGGCAGGTGGAACAGCTGCGTCAGCGCCCATGCAAGGAAGGGCATCAGAGTGAACTGCGCAATGCAGCCGATGATCAC
>ADJT01000319.1_pt1 | contig 12189 bp, 6 predicted proteins | sample 268108 | NCBI WGS metagenome assembly ADJT01 (sample SAMN00007487, study PRJNA43253) | human gut metagenome | isolation source: feces sample TS29
CTCGGAGAATACAAAGCTACCGGAGAAAGAAGGATAGATATACATGTTATTACTGATGGGTAATGTGGAAGACTGGTCGCCACGAAGGGTTGCATCAAAGTAAAGCATGTGCTTCCAACCCAAGTTAACGGCACCATAAATAGAGTTAATCTGCTTACGATAACTGTAAGGCTCTACACTTACTTCATTGAAGCTCATCAAAGCCACCACATCGCGAATCTTCATGTCCTTGGCAGTAGTGACTATAGTCTGGTTATTCACTTTGTACAAGTTACCTCCCAATGTCGCATTAAAGTCGAAATTCCCCCAAGAGTTATTATAGAGGGCCAGAAGCTCGAAGTTATACATGCGATTACGGAAATTATTATTCTGCAAGTAACCGGATTCATATCCCGGCGTGGTAGGAGCCTTGTAGTCTTCAAAAGTAAACCAATTAAGCTCAGCTCCTGCTGTTCCTTGTACCTTCAGGTGTTGAGTGATGTTCCAGACAACCTTACCATTGAAACGGAATTGGTCTTTCTTAGAGCTGTTTGAGTTCTTGTAAACATCCCAATAAGGATTCACATTATAAGGGTCCATACCATTCCAGTTGGCATATTCACCACTGGCATCCTGATAAGACTTGAGCCATGCCTGGTCATAAGTGGTGGCCAAAGTCATTAAATTCTTTCCAATATTCGATTTGCTGTCTCCCAATGCAGGACGATTTTTCACATCTTCACGGGTATAGTTAACACTGAAATCCAAGTCAAACTTCCCGGCACTGGTATTGGCGCGCAAATTGAAGATGTCCCTGCTCATGTGAGTCTTTGGCACAATATCCTTATTGCGCATATCAGTATAGGTGAAACGAATACCGGTCTTGCCATTATTCACCCCGATGATAGCACTGTTAGTTGCAGTAAAGCCTGTGCGGAAGAACTGGGAAGTATTGTCAGGAACTATCAGGTAAGGACGTTCCACACCATCAAAATACTTAAGCATATTGGTACCGTCAGCTTTGGCACCCCAGCTCATGTTCGTATTAGACACCGCGTTAATGGGATAAGTTCCGTTGGCACCCATACCGTAGACCTGCTGAACATCATCCCATTTAGCCAACTGAGTATCAAAAGTCAGCGTTCCGTTGTATTCCACGCTAACCTTATCCTTATTGGCCTTTTGGGTCGTGATAAGAATCACACCGTGGCTGGCACGACTACCATAAAGAGCCGAGGCAGCAGGTCCTTTCAGCACCGACATGCTTTCAATGTCATCAGGATTGACACTGGAAATACCGTCACCAAGGTCAAAACCGCCGTAAGTACCGGCACTACCAAAATTGGTATTATCCAAAGGTACACCGTCTATCACATACAAAGGCTGATTATTACCAGTCATCTCTGTACTACCACGTAATATCACACGGGAAGAACCGGAAGCTCCACCTGCAGTCTGGGTCACTACCAAACCTGGAACACGGCCCGCCATTGAATTGATGACATTCGTTTCTTTGGCCTTGGTCAACGCTTCACCCTGCACTTCAGCCACACCATATCCCAGAGCCTTACGCTCGCGCTTAATACCTAAAGCAGTTACGACCACTTCACTCAGCATCTTGCTGTCTTCTTCAAGTACAATGTTCAATGGAGCATTACCAGCCTTTACTTCTTGCTGTTTGTATCCTACAAAACTGATGATTAATGTTGCTCCAGGTTTAACATTCAGACTGAATTTACCATCCAGGTCAGTAACTACACCATTGCTGGTTCCTTTTTCAACAACAGAGGCTCCTATCACCGGACCAAACTCATCATTCACAATACCTGTTACTTTGTTGCTTTGCTGTTCTATTGCAAAATTTTCAAATGAAGCAGCCCTCACTTGCGAAAAACCTCCCCACAAACAGAGAGTAAGTGTGCCGCAGAGTAACGTGTTTTTACATTTCTTTACTTTCATAATATTAATAATAAAATTTGTAAACCAGATTCTCGGTTAGGCCGCAAAGTTCATTAAAGTATCCATTCATCAGGTTTGAATCCCCACATATCAGGTTTGAATTCTTGCATTTTATCACAAGGCACTGATTTTCAATACAAATACTTTCAACAATTCGAACTTATTGGATTATTGTTTTGAACATTCACAGAGTTAATGTACTTTTGTACTCGTTAACCAACATTGCATAGCAAATGTATATCTGCACTAAACAAACTCTACAGACTCTGGTCTTGCTTTTCTTCATGCTGTTCTCAATCACAGCCCATGCAGACAAGCATATCCAGCGTTTTTCCAGCCTACAATTTGGTACAGAAGAGGGGTTGAACAGTCTACGGGTCTTTTCCATCGCAACAGACAAGTCAGGAGCTATATGGATGGGCACACTTGATGGAATCAACCGTTTCAACGGGCGCTCGATGAAAAGCTATAAATTAGGGACCAACCAAAGGTTTTCCGATGCCTCAGGAAGTACTACCATGTTAACCATAAGCCCCAACAATTCACTTTATGCTTATAATAACGTAGGACGGATTTACAGATATAACCTGCTTACCGATCAATTTGAGCTCTACCTTGATTTAGCCGAACATATTTATATGGGCCTGGTTCTCCATTACCTTTTTATTGACTCTCAGGAACAGTTGTGGATAGGGCTCAATAGCGGTCTCTACTGTTGTCTATTAGGTGAAACGCCCCAACTTATTGATTCCGACTGCCATGTGACCTATATCACAGAATTACCTCAAAGTATGGCCATAGGTACCACATGTGACTTACGTATCTATTCCAAGGATAGGAATTTATTACAAAAACTCTGCCCGGACACCTATGTACAAAGTCTCCTACCACTTCCAAACAAGGAGATATTATTAATAGGTACTTTCAACTGTGGAGTGAAAAGTATCAGTCTCAGTTCATGGCAAGAGCAGCCTGTCAAAAACGGTTCTCTCCCTCACACTCCTATCCGTTCCATGATAGAAATGACACCGTCCACCGTTTTATTGGGTTTTGATGGAGATGGAGTGTACACCTACAACTTATCCAGCGGCGAAGCGGAGCCACTCTTCACGCGCACCAACCGGATGCTTACTGCCATGGGAGTGTATTCCCTATGCCGAGATTGCGAAGACAATATATGGATAGGGACTTATACCGGCGGGGCATTTCTCATGATGCCCGAGGAAACCAGTACAACTTTACTGAGACATCGCAAAGGAGAAGAACCATCCTTAGCCGATGACAATGTAAATGCATTCTGCGAACAAAGCAACGGTGAATTGTGGATTGCCACCGATAATGGTATCAGCATATACAATCCCCCAAATAACCGATGCAGGCAGATACTTCCAGGCAATGTGGTATTAAGTATCTCCATCGATTCCCAGGATATCATCGCTGCAGGCACTTATGGCAATGGAGTCTTTCTTCTCAACAGCCAGGGAGAAATTTTACATCATTACTTAAGCACCAACAGCAGTTTGCCTTCCGACTACCTCTCTACAGTACAGTTTGATACAGACAGAGATTTATGGATAGGGACAATGGACAACCAGTTGCTGCAACTGGAGCACCCTACCCGGCAGTGGAAATCGTACAACGTAATTAAAGCACGTTGCATAGCACAAAAGGATGCACATACCATTGCTGTAGGCACAGTGGACGGGCTGGTACTGATAAACAAACAAACAGGGAAACAGGCACATATATTTAAGAGCACCGACAACAAAGGGGAGGATTTCAATGCTTTCATTCAATCCATAGCATTTATAGACGATGAACAAGCATGGCTGGGAAGTGATGGCGGAGGCCTTTATTTGTGCAATCTGCAAACTCTTGAAAAAAGGGCTTTCTCTACCGAGCAACGTCTGCCCTCCAACCCGTGTAAGTGCCTTGCTCATCGACCACAGCAAGATGTTATGGATAACTACCGACCACGGACTGGCCTGCCTTCCCCCACAGCCGTCCATGCAGATATACAACCAAAACTTTGAGCATGTGATGTCGAGATTCTACAACCGTTCCGCCGCTATCCTATTGGCAGATGGACGTGTAGCACTGGGAAGCACCACCGGAGTACTGATTTTCAAACCCCACATTTCACTCACTTCCTATCAGGCCCCGTCTTTACAGCTCACCAACTTCCGGATAGACAATATAGACAGCAGAGAATCCACAGACATGCGTCCAGAGCTCATGCAAATGCTGGCAGATAGCACCATCACTTTATCATACCGACACAATTCATTCACAATAGGATTTGAATCAGTAAGTTTCCGTTATCAGGAAGACATTGCATACGAATACATGCTTGAAGGGTTTGACCGTGACTGGAACAAGTTGGAAAACAATGAGCAACTGCGCTACACGAATGTATCACCAGGCAAATACCAACTTTGCATACGGTCATACAGCCTCAACAGCGGGCTTATATTAAGCAACCGGACAACAAGCATCACCATCTGCCAGCCATGGTGGAACACTTGGTGGGCTTGGCTATTATATACCATAACCCTATGCGGTATTATAGGAGTGATTATCAAAAGCAAACAGCAACAGTTGGTGCGCCACTATATGAACGAAAAGATTGCCTTCTTCGTAAGCATAGCCCACGACATCCGTACCCCACTTACGCTTGTCAAAGCTCCTTTGGACGAATTGCGTCAGGATTCCACACTTCATGCAGACGCCATCCGGTCTATAGGGCTGGCACATTCCAATCTCAACAAGCTACTGGACATATTATCACAGCTACTTGATTTTGAACGAATAGACCATTCCAGTATGAACCCCAAAATGGAGGCTGTGCCACTAAAACAGAATATCGACAACCTCTTCACTATCTTTCAACCGCTCTGCCAGCAGCAACAGAAAACATTGCAGGCAAGCAGCATTGACTGCCTGTTGGGGGTGTGGGCCGACAGTAAATTACTGGACCGGATACTTACCAACCTTCTATCCAACGCTCTTAAATACACTCCTGCTGGAGGGAAAATCAGCATCGACGTGAAAGCCGAAGCTGACAAAGTACAGATTATCGTCAGCGATACAGGTATCGGCATCTCCCCCAAAGAACAAAAGAAACTGTTTACAAGTTTTTTCCGTGCCAGCAATGCCATCAGTTCCGGCACTCCGGGCATCGGCTTGGGACTATTACAAGCCAAGCGGTTTGCCACTTTACTGAAAGGGGACATCAAAGTCAACTCCATCGTAAACCAAGGTTCGGAGTTCATGCTCATACTCAACAAGGCCGCAGTCACAGCCTCCGCCGTGCCCACCGCCACTCCAATCACGAAAGATTTCACTACCACCGAAAACACCACACTTTGTGACTCGGACAAGGATACATTACTCATTGTAGAAGACAATGATGAACTCCGCCTCTATATGCGCCGTATATTTGAACCGGTTTACCGGGTCATAGACAAATCCAATGCGCAAGAAGCGCTGGAATATATGGAAACGCAATATCCCAGTTTAGTGTTATCTGATATAATGATGCCCGGTATGCCGGGTGACGAAATGTGCCACCGTATAAAAAGCACTCCTGCCACTTCAGGTATACCGGTCATACTACTTACCGCCAAGACCTTCAGGACATCCATCATAGAAGGATTGCAGAAAGGAGCCGATGACTACATAGCCAAACCTTTCGACATAGATATACTGAAAGCCAAAATTCAGGCACAAATAGAGAATCGCAGACGCCTACGGCAATACTATACACAGATTGCCCTGCAACATACCCTTTCGACAGACAAGACCATCAAAGAAATGCCTGTACAATCTGCCATGCCCAATAATGCGGACAGTGCCTTTGTGGAAAAAGCAACTCAAATCGTAAAAGATAACATAAGCGATTTTGAATTCGACATTGACCGGCTCTGCCGAAACATGGCCATGTGCCGAACTCTCTTCCACGAACGGCTGAAAGCTCTTACCGGGCATACTCCGCAAGACTTCATCCGTATTATCCGCCTTAAGCAAGCTGCCGCCCTACTGCAACAAGGAATACCGGTGACCGATGTTTCCATACAAACGGGATTTGTAAACTCCAAATATTTCAGCACTTTATTCAAGAAATATTTCGGTGTCCAACCCAGCCGATACACCGGGCAAAGAATGAATATAGGCTGATTTGTAGGATTTCAAACCTCTATATGCAGGATTTCAAACTATACATAACCCCATTGCCACTACCTTTGTCGCCATAAACCTATAAAACTGATTTTATGAACACAAAATTCATCTGTTTGAAGAATGTAATGGCAATACTATTGTCCATAAACATTTTGTCCTGTTCCAGCTCCAATTCCTCCATAGAGGAGTTGCCCTATCTCACCGTGAAAAGTGTATCCCCTCAGAATCTCGCAGCCGCCGGTGGAGAAATAACCATCCGTGTTTCATCCTATCCCATCGCAACAGCCCAATCCAATGCCGGGTGGATAACACTGAAATCAAATACTTCTTCCGATAATCTTACGTCATTTGCATTTACAGCAGAAGCCAATAAAGGGAATGCCCGTGAAGCCGGCATAACTATCACGGCCGGTGAAAAAGAAACCAGCATCATCATCACCCAGGCTGCAAATAATAAGCAAGAGAGCAAACCTGCCATAGACGAGAATCTTCCTGCCGTAAAAGTGGCAAAGGAGTTGGGGCTCGGATGGAATCTGGGTAACCAGCTTGACGCCCATGTAAACGAAATAGCCGACGAAACCTCATGGGGCAACGGTAAAGTTACACAAGAGACACTCTTGAAAGTAAAACAAGCCGGATTTACATCAGTCCGCATCCCCGTTACCTGGTTGGGAAAAGTGGGCGAGGCCCCACACTATCATATCGACACGGACTGGATGAACCGTGTAGCCGAAGTAGTGGAATATGCTGAAAAAGCCGGGCTGAAAGCCATTATCAACATCCATCATGACGGACACCGCCACATCCACGAAGACGGTTTTGATGAGCACCGCTGGCTTAATATCGTAGAAGCAGCACAAAACAAAGACGTAAATACCGCTATCAAAGAGCAACTCAAATCCATGTGGACACAAATAGCCCAACGTTTCGAGAACAAAGGCGAGTTCCTCATTTTTGAAGCCTCAATGAAATTCATGACGGAAGATGGGGCTCTGGCACCAATACCACCGATGGAGGCAAACAATATGCCACACTCAATGAATGGCAACAAGTTTTTGTAGATGCCGTCCGTGCCACCGGCGGTAACAATGCAACCCGCTACTTAGGTATCAGCGGCTATTGCACAAGCCCTAATCTTACCATAAAACACCTGCAGCTCCCAACAGACCAAGCCAAAGACCGTCTGTTAATATCAGTACACTACTACGACCCTGCCACCTTCGCATTGGAAGATAAATTTGCAGAGTGGGGACACACCGGCGCCCCCAGCAAAAAAGAGAACTGGGGAGACGAAAAACATCTTGAGAAAATCTTTGCAGCATTAAGAACCGCTTACGTAGAAAAAGGGATTCCCGTATACATTGGAGAAATGGGGTGCGTACACCGCAACAACAACCGTTCTGAAACATTCCGCAAATACTACCTAGAATATGTATGCAAAGCTGCACGCACCAATGGCATGGCCGTATTCTATTGGGACAACGGCAATGCCGGCGCCGGACAGGAATGTTCCGGGCTGATGAATCACGCCACAGGAACTTATGTCAACAATGGAAAGGATGTGATAGATGTCATGACCAAAGGGTATTTCTCCAATGACCCTTCATATACATTAGAAAGCCTATACAATAACGCTCCACAATGAAAGTTCGACAATCTCCCACTTAGCAACAAAAGGGGAAACCGGGTAGCACCCTTTCCGTGTTATAGCCTCCTCTGAATATCCTCGTTACTGTTCCGCTGACCCTTACTACGTATATCACCACCGAAAGTATAGGATACACCGATACGGAAACTGGCAAAGGCAAACTGATTGTCGGCAATTATCTTCAACCCGTTGGACATGGTTTCCAATTTGGAATGGCTGACAAACAAATTGTTGACATTCAGGCTGAGGCTGAGCTTATTGTTCAACAACCGATAAAGCATACCTGCACTGACGCTGTAAGTGGGGCTCATCAGATAGATGCCCTGATACTGACGGGAAGAATAGGAACCGGACAACGTGGCCAGAAGAGTCTTCTTTTCATTGAAGAAGAAAGTGTTGCGCAGACTGGCGTCATAAGCCCATCCTTTCTCCTCGGGAGAGGTGGTGACAGCGCTGGAGGTAGTCCGGCGATAGCTCACTCCATGCTGGGCGTAAGCTTGCAGCCATTTGGTACGGAAAGTGTACGAATTGTTAAGCCCGAAAGCATGCGTCTTCATGAAATTCTCCCAAAGGAAAGAAGTCACATTCGTTTCGGCATCCAAGTCCACAACCTGGAAGAATACATCGTCCGAATAAGAATAATAAGCGGAAACATTGAAGTTGTTCTTCAACGTATATCCCAGTTCTGCATTGTAAGTGTAGCTGGGTTTCAAGTCCTCACGTCCGCAGGCATATGTATATTTGTTCTGATAGAACGGAAAAGGATTGACCATATTCTGCGACGGACGGGAGATGCGGTTGGAGAAACTGAAGTTCAGCGCATGCCCGTCTGTAGGCGAATAAAGCAGATAGACAGTAGGGAACAAGCGCGTATAGTCGTGCTTGTCCTCCGTATCCTTCGCTTCGGAAATACCGGTAGTGCAGGTGTGCTCCATACGCAAGCCCAACTGCATGGAAAAACGTTCGGAATATTCACGGCTATAATCAGCATATAAGGCATAGATTTGCTCCTTGTAACGGAAATAATCATCCTGCACCAGCGTAGGGTCCGACGTATCGTAATTGATACCGTTGCGAGTGTTGGTAAAGGAGACCTTGGCACCTGCCGTTATCTTGTACTTTTCAAAAGGAAGGATGAAATCAAGAGCGGAGGAGACTACATCCACCTTGCGATGTTGCAGATAGTTGTAGTCGAAGTTTGTACCCGGAATCTCCGTACCGTCAGGCAGGAGGGTTTTCGAGAGAAAGCCCATATTTTCGTCCCGGTTGTCACGCAGGTAATCCACATCCCAAGTCATTTTCTTGCCTTTGTCATCCCAGACCTTATCGGTATGAAAATTCAGATTGAGGCGGTCGGAACTGGTATCCTTGTCACTGTTGGAGTACAGCAAAGAATCCAATACGGCGGTAGAGGCATCGTAAACTTCCGTCCATGAAAGGGCGTTGCCCGGTTTGGGAGCACTGTGATTATAGATGGCCTGCATACCTACAGTCCAGTCCCGTTCCAACGATACGTCCACACCTCCCTGAAGGTAGAAGCTATTCATGTAATTGGTGTAGTCGGCACGGCTGTTCCAGGTGTTCTGCGGAAAATAGCGGTAATTCTTCTCACGCGTCTCATAGTTGCCCTGCGTAGTACCCCCGTTGAGGAAGGATGACACGCGCCCCTTGCTGAGGTTCAGGCTTACCCCGCCATATCCGTAATTGTCCTTTTCACCAGCGCTGTAGGAAGCGGAAGCCGTACCACCCACGTAATCTTTGGGGCGTGACTTCAAGCGGATATTGATGATGCCTGCATTTCCGGCGGCATCGTATTTGGACGGAGGCGTGGTAATCACCTCCACCTTCAGTATCTGGGAGGCGTCATAGGAACGGAGGTAATCTATCAGTTCATCTCCTGACAGCTTCGTCTCACGGTCGTTGATATAAACCTTGATACCCCCTTTACCTATAATACCAATACTGTTTTGTCCAACCTGCAGACCGGGCACTTCACGCAGAAGGTCGAGTGCACTGCCTCCGGCAGAGGCTATGGTATTATGTGCATCGAACACTACCCTATCCACCAGACGCTTGATAACGGGACGCGCGGCCGTAACGGTCACTTCGTCCAGCAAGGCAGAAGAAGATTTCAATGTCAATTCGCCAACGTTTTTGTTTCCTTGCAGCACAACGGGAACGTAGAGGTCTTCGCTGCCGATAAGGGTAATATGCAACAAGTATTCTCCCAGTGGCTGGTCAAAGGAAAAACAACCTTGTGTGTCGGTCAGCATACCGGTAATATAGATACTGTCTTTTGCCTGCTTCAGCAGCACATTCGCCACCTCTACCGGTTGGCGGTTCTCGTCCTGCACACAACCGGAAAGCCGGTAAGTCTGAGCAGGAAGCAGAGTTGCCATACTTGCCAAGGCCACCCATACCATCACTCTTTTTCTAACGTTGTTCAGTAGTTTTTCTTTCATCATGCGTTTGATTTCAATATTTCACACCTTGTATTTCGCTGATACAAAGGTAGGGGTAAAACATGCCTCAAACGGTCTATATCGAGGAATAAAAAGTCTATATTCCAAAACTACAAATCACTACATATCAACACTTTAATTTCACAAAAGTCTATATTATGCCTTTTCCGGTCTATATGCTGCCTATAAACTCTACGATGCCTTCCTTCTCCCCCATCCCCAGTTTCTTGCGGATATTCGTCTTTCGCTGGTAAATGGTAGGAATGCTCTGTTGTATCACCACACTAATCTCCTTCGTCGAGAAGTCCGCACAGAGCAGGCAGCAAAGCTGCTTTTCTTTGTCAATGAGCACATCGCCAAAACAGCTGTCCATCTTTGTGTAGAAGTTATCATAAATCCGGTCTATGATAGGATACAAGTCCTCCCATACCAGCAAACTCTCTACCGGCAGTTCATGGCTGGTAATACCCGAAATGCGGCGAAGCAGCTCCTGATTCTGTGAGGTAGGTTGTTTAGCCACCAGCCGTATCATGCCTAATTGCTGCAACAGTATTTTCCGAAAAAACTGCCCGTCTTCCCCTTTCGACTGGTTCCTGATCGCATCTTCCAGCAACCGGGTCAGTGTTTCCGCCCGTTCTTCCGCTTCAATCAACCGGTTACGCCGGTTACGGATATAAAGGGACACACCGCCACCTGCAAGCACCAGTACCAACAGTGCCAGCAACAAATTCAGTTGTGCCTGCTTCCGTTCCACCGTCAGAATCAAGTTGGCTTGCGAAAGCGTCTCCTTCGACTCGTCCTTACGCCGGACAGTACTCTGCAACGCAGTAAGAGCATTGGCTACAGAATCATTATAGCGCGCCACGTCCAGCACATCAAACGTACGGTGACGTGTATAATCTATCAATGCCCTATATACCGCCACCATATTCTCTTCCGTCAGAAACCGGTTCCGGCCCTCGCCACGTTTCCTCTCCTTATTCAAATAGTATTCCGCCGAATCAAGCAGCCCTTCTTTCAAGAACACTTCCACTTTCACCAGATCTCCCATACGCAACTGCACCGGGTCGACGACATACTGCTCCATACGACGAATAGTAGCTATTGCACCGGAAGGTTCATCAAAAGAGTAAGCCTGCATCTGGGCATAGTTACGCAAATAATGCACTATCTTACTGGTATCTTCTGCCTCCACTGCCAGTTCTATGCTGCGCTCCATGTAATAGGATGCAGAATCATTCTTGTTCAGCCCCATGGCAATTCCCATAGAGAAGAAGCTTCCGGCTCTTGCGTCCAAAGCTATGGCGGTACGGAAAGTTTCTATCGCTTTCTCATAATCTTTCCAGACATACACATACCAGTATGCCTTATCAATCAGCATATCAGCCATTCTTCCCGTGTCCTGCAGCGCCTTGGCCAAAGCTACGCCGCTGTCAATGGCAGCTATACACCGTTCGTGCTCTTTCAGCCAATACCAGTACCAGGCTTTCAACTGATAGGAAAACAGATTCTTCGCCGTGTCGTTGCGGAAGACGTAATAATCGGAAGCAGGCAATATCAAGGAATCTTCCGCCATCGAGTTGTGCCGCTTATAGTGCACATAAGCATTCAGCCATCCATACAACAGCCTCTCCTCATCCGAAAGTTGCGATGGCCTCTCTATCTGTACCAGCAAGGCATACACGCTGTCCACATTCATATTCACCTGCTTTTCTGCCAGATGTAACAGATGTGCCTCATTCATCTGCCGGCAGGCAACAAGGCACAGCAACGCAAACAATAGTCCAAGGAAAGGTAATCTATTCATAATATAGGAGATATAGTTTTTTCTATCATTTGTCTGCAACCGCAGTTTCCAGTTGCTTCAGCGCCTGCTCCAACACCGAACGCGGGCAGCCGATATTCAGCCGCATAAATCCCTTACCCGGTTCACCGAACATGGTGCCGTCATTCAGTGCCAGG
>ADJT01002061.1_pt1 | contig 12172 bp, 7 predicted proteins | sample 268108 | NCBI WGS metagenome assembly ADJT01 (sample SAMN00007487, study PRJNA43253) | human gut metagenome | isolation source: feces sample TS29
GCCGAGTCTGCACCGGCATCCGGGAAGTCTGTATAGATAAGTTCAATGGTAGTTCCGTTATCATTGATGCGGCGGCTTTTCAGCATGGGTGAAGCCAGGATAACATTGTCGAAATTCTCCCAAGGTTGCTTCATTTCCCACATCCCTTCTTCTGTATGGGAAATAATACCTGAGCCGCTCACCGTATAACCGTCAGTGATGCCGATTCGTAAGTGCGAATAATCTGCCCGGTTACCGTTGCAGACAGGATACCATCCCGTATAGTAACCAAGTTCAATCCAATGGTCATTGAATGATTTTGCAGGGCCCTGCACTTCCTGCATGTAGAGTGTGTAACGGGTATTTATGCGGCAGCGGTCATCGGCTCCTGCCGGCCGGTAGAGGGTCAAGGTCCGTCCGTCGGGAATGAATTGGGCAGGTGCCGGGGCAAGCGTATCGAAACGGTAGGTTATCTCCCGGCTGCTGTGGCGTAGTGTGTCGATACGGGCATGGCGCCATAGTACCAACGAGATTGAGTCACTGTCCTGGAAATCAACTTCAAACGAACCGCCTACTTCGACCTGTCGGTTCGGTACATCAATCTGTACGGTTAAGTCATAACTGACAATGCGCGGAGATTCTTGTGCCCGAAGCATGGGGGAGAAAAGGAGGCATATTGTAAAGCTGGCAATTGTAAGTTGTAGTTTCATGGTACATCAATTTTAGAGTGATAGTAACTGGGAGATTTTGCCTATGTAAAAGTAGTATTTTTAAAGGAATATTAAGATGGATGGCTGGATATAATTTATGAAAAGACTACCTGGTTATTGTTCATTTGTAAGATTGTCGTACTTTTGCCTTTAAAGATAAATATATTTATGAAAAGGATATTGTTGCTGTTAATTTTATCCGTCTGCCTGCTCCCATTGTGGTCCCAAGAGACGGTAACTCCGGTGAAGCCGCTCTCTGCGCGGATTGATGCGTTGATAGAACACAAACTTCCCGCAGGCTCTAATGTGGCCATTTCGGTCTATGACCTGACTGCCGGCAAGCCCTTGTACGGCTATCAGGCGGACAAGCTTTCCCGTCCCGCTTCCACTATGAAGCTGCTGACCACCATTACCGCCCTTTCCCGTCCCGAAGCCGACGAGCCGTTCCGTACGGAAGTGTGGTATCAGGGAACCATTGAGCGCGATACCTTGCAGGGGAATATGTATGTGATAGGCGGTTACGACCCGGAGTTTGATGAAGAGGCATTGGATTCCCTGGTGGCTGCCGTGGCCCGTTTCCCCTTCTCTGTCATCAAAGGCAAGGTGTATGGAGATGTCTCCATGAAAGACTCCTTGTACTGGGGCAGCGGCTGGTTGTGGGATGATACTCCCTATTCCTTCCAGCCCTACCTCTCACCGCTGATGCTGAATAAAGGAGTGGTGAAGGTTACCGCCACACCCGGCGAACGGGGCGACAGCGCACGCCTTGAATGCACTCCCGCCTCTTCCTATTATACACTGACGAACAAGACCCAAAGCCGTACCCCTTCTGCCGGACGTTTCCGTGTGTCGCGCGACTGGCTGGTGAACGGGAACAACATCACCGTGACGGGCAACGTCGATGCCCGCCGTGCAGGTACGGTCAATATATTTTCTTCGCAGGACTTCTTCATGCATACCTTTATGGAACGGTTGCAGGCACGAGGCATCCGGTGCATTCCGGCGGTAGATGCGGAAGTCTCTTACCTCTTCGGCGAGTTCCGGCAAGACAGTCTTTCCGTGCGGATGGCTTCCTATGAAACTTCCGTGCAGGATGTGGTGAAACAGATAATGAAGGAGAGCGATAATCTCAATGCCGAAGCCATGCTCTGCCGGTTGGGTGTGCAGAGCAGCGGAAAGAAGCGTGTCTCTGCCGAGGACGGGCTTTCCGCCATCCGCATGCTGATAAAAGAGATGGGATATAACCCCGATAGGTATAATCTGGCAGATGGTTGCGGCCTTTCCAATTACAACTACATTTCACCGGAACTTTTGGTTTCTTTCCTGCGATATGCCTACTCGCGTACGGATGTTTTCCGGAAACTTTATAAGGCTTTGCCCATTGGCGGCGTGGACGGTACACTGGAGTTCCGCATGAAGAAAGGCACCCTTTCCCACAGAAATGTACATGCCAAGACGGGTTCCTTTACCGCCATCAACTGCCTGGTCGGCTACCTTAAAGCCCGCAACGGACACGAGATAGCCTTTGCCATCATGAACCAGAATGCACTGTCGGGCAGGGAAGCACGCGCTTTCCAGGATGCGGTGTGTGATGAAGTGATACGTTGAGGTTTAGCCATCGTAAAGTTGACCTTTAGCGTCGTAAAGTTAAGGTTTAGCTTCCTAATGCAGACCTTTACGGAGTGAGCCCCAAGAGTAGGGGAAATCATTCCTCTTTCGTATTGCGGTAGCGTGCCGGAGACATACCCAGATAAGACTTCACATACTTCCCGAAGAAAGACTGGTTGGGGAAATTAAATTCTTCTGCAATCTCCTTGATGGACTTGTCCGAATGCTTCAGCCGGTACTTGATGTGCTCGATGGCACTTTCGTTAATCAAGTCAAGCGGTGTACGTCCGCACGCTTGTTTGATAACCTTCGAAAAGTGTTTGGGGCTGTAGCAGAGTGCATCGGCATAATATCCTACAGAACGGTGTATGCCGTTGTCTTTGGACAACATCTCTATAAACTTACGCAGGATATAGTCGGACTGTTTGATGCTTTCTTTTGTATCGACTGTCATTTCGGAAGGATTCATTTCCTTGTTGAGACGACCCAGCATTTCACAGAAAATGGCCGAGAACAGGTATTGTATCACTTCCTTGTGGTAGTGATGAGGCTCGTCGTTTATCTTTGCCATAAGCAGTTCTCGGTAGAATTTGAAGATTTCCTTGTCCCCTTCCTCCCCGACAGACTTTATGGGACTGTTGTGGATATGCATAACGGTATTCCATGTATCCTTCTCCATCTTGACCACGCGTTGTAGGAACTGTGTGGAGAATGCGGCAAGCCTTATCTTGTGCTTTGGGCTTACCATCGCGTGGCTGATAATGGTATTGGGAAGGCCGAGCAGTAAGTCGCCTGCTTCCAGTTGGTAGGTTTTGTAGTTGACGTCCAACTGGATGCAGCCTTCTAGACAGATAGCGATAAGGAAGCATCCCAATCTTATTGTATCTTCATTGTAGGGGCTTCCCTCCAGACTGTTGATTATGACAAAGTCATTGTCTACATAGTCAAGGACATGTTCGCTGTTTTTAAAGTCCGCGATTTCTACGATTTTTATGTTCCCTTTCTCCATATTCTTCCTTTTTCGTTTTGCAAAGTTGGTGAATAATGGGAAATATGGGATGTTCCATTATGCGGCTTTCTTGTTCTATATATCATTTATAGACAATTCATTAGCCTTAAAAAAGATGAATGTCGAAAAAGGAACATCTTTGGAGTGTAATTGGTCATTATGGCGTTGTTCCTTTCTCCTACTTTTGCCACCAGTTTTAACAAAAAGACAATGAGAAAAAGTATGATTACATTGAACAGGAAATGGATACGGCTGATAGGGATTGTCGGTTGTACAATGTGTTTGGCATCTTGCAAGCAGGCATCGGATGCTTCCGGAATGAAACCTTCTTATGCTACCATGAAAGTGGAGGCGACGGACAAAGAGCTTTCCACTTCGTACTCAGCAACGATACGCGGACGGCAGGACATAGATATTTATCCGCAAGTGTCGGGTACCATCGAGAAGTTGTGTGTGACCGAGGGGCAGAAGGTGCGCCGGGGACAACTGCTTTTCATCATCGACCAGGTTCCCTACAAGGCTGCACTCAAAACGGCCGTTGCCAATGTGGAAGCGGCACGTGCCGCACTGGCTACTGCCGAACTGACTTATAACAGCAACAAGGAACTGTATGCGCAGAAAGTGGTTTCGGAATTCAGCCTGAAGACTGCCGAAAAACNGCTACCTTACCGCCAAGGCGCAACTCTCGCAGGCCGAGGCCCAGGAGTAAGCGCACGCAACAACCTCTCCTATACGGAAGTGAAGAGTCCCAGCGACGGGGTGGTGGGGGCATTGCCCTACCGTGCAGGGGCATTGGTCAGCCCCAGCTTGCCGCAACCGCTGACAACGGTCAGTGACAACAGCGACATGTACGTTTACTTTTCCATGACCGAGAACCAGTTGCTTGCCCTGACCCGCCAATACGGAAGCATGGACGAGGCATTGAAGAACATGCCTCAAGCGGAACTGAGACTGAACGACAATTCCGTCTATGACAAGAAAGGAACCATCGAGTCCATCAGTGGCGTCATTGACCGTCAGACGGGTACGGTAGTGGCACGTGTGGTATTTCCCAATGAATCGCGCCTGCTCCACAGTGGGGCGTCGGGCACGGTGGTGGTGCCTACCACTTATAAGAACTGTATTGTGATTCCGCAAGAGGCCACCGTGCAGTTGCAGGACAAGACAGTGGTATATAAGGTAGTGGATGGCAAGGCCGTTTCTGCCTTGATTACCGTGGCCGGAATAAATGACGGACGCGAATACGTAGTGCTGGACGGACTGGAAGTCGGCGACGAGATTGTTTCCACCGGTGCCGGACTGCTGCGCGAAGGGACACAGGTGAAATAATGAACTGCTATTTATCAACTATCAATGACCCATTAAGATGAAAGGAAATATATTTATAAAGCGGCCGGTGATGGCTATCTCCATATCCGTACTGATTCTGGTGATAGGGCTTATCTCGCTCTTTACGCTGCCGGTGGAACAATATCCTGACATTGCGCCTCCCACGGTGTACGTCAGCGCCAACTACACCGGTGCAGATGCCGAAGCCGTATTGAACAGTGTCATCATGCCGTTGGAGGAGAGCATCAACGGTGTGGAGAACATGATGTACATCAGCTCTACCGCCACCAATGCCGGTTCTGCCACCATACAGGTCTACTTCAAGCAGGGCACGGACCCCGACATGGCTGCGGTGAACGTACAGAACCGCGTATCCAAAGCGCAGGGACTGCTGCCTGCCGAAGTAACGAAAATCGGTGTGACTACCCAGAAGCGACAGACCAGCTTCCTGCAAATCGGTGCTTTGGTAAGCACCGACGGACGCTACGACCAGACCTTCCTTGCCAATTACCTCGACATCAACGTGATTCCGCAAATCAAGCGTATCGAGGGTGTGGGTGATGTAATGGAGCTGGGCGATACTTACAGTATGCGTATCTGGCTGAAACCGGAACGGATGGCGCAGTATGGACTGGTTCCCTCGGATGTGACTGCCGTATTGGGCGAGCAGAACATCGAAGCGCCCACCGGTTCGCTGGGCGAAAATTCAAAGAACGTATTCCAGTTTACGATGAAATATCGCGGACGCCTGAAGAGTGTGGAGGAATTCCAGAACACGGTGGTCCGTTCGCAGAGCGACGGTTCCGTGCTCCGTCTGAAGGACGTGGCGGATGTGGCGTTGGGCACGCTGACTTACAGTTTCCGCAGTGAGATGGACAGCAAGCCGGCTGTACTTTTCATGATGTTCCAGACGGCAGGCTCCAACGCAACCGCCGTCAACAAGCAGATTACCGCACAGATAGACGAGATGAGGAAGAGCTTGCCCGAAGGGACGGAGTTTGTGACGATGATGAGCTCCAACGACTTCCTCTTCGCTTCCATACACAATGTGGTGGAGACGCTGGTCATTGCCATTATCCTGGTGATTCTGGTAGTGTACTTCTTCTTGCAGGACCTCAAGAGTACGCTTATACCGTCCATCTCCATCATCGTGTCGCTGGTCGGTACGTTTGCCTGCCTGGTGGCTGCGGGGTTCAGTCTCAACATCCTGACGCTGTTTGCGCTGGTGCTTGCCATCGGTACGGTGGTGGACGATGCCATCGTGGTGGTGGAGGCTGTGCAGTCCAAGTTCGACGCCGGATATAAGTCTCCCTACCTTGCCACGAAGGATGCGATGGGCGATGTGACGATGGCTATCATCTCTTGTACCTGCGTGTTCATGGCGGTGTTTATCCCCGTGACGTTTATGGGCGGTACTTCGGGTGTGTTCTATACGCAGTTCGGCATTACGATGGCAACGGCAGTGGGCATCTCCATGATTTCGGCATTGACGCTTTGCCCCGCCTTGTGCGCCATCATGATGCGTCCGTCGGACGGTACGAAGAGTGCGAAGAGCATCAACGGACGGGTGCGTGCGGCATACAATGCTTCGTTCAACGCCGTGCTGGGCAAGTATAAGAAAGGTGTCATGTTCTTCATCCGCCACCGTTGGATGGTATGGACTTCATTGGTAGCCGCCATCGTGCTGCTGGTCTACTTGATGAGTACCACCAAGACGGGGCTTGTGCCGCAGGAGGACCAGGGTGTCATCATGGTGAACGTCAGCACCTCGCCGGGCAGCACACTGGAAGAAACCACGAAGGTGATGGACAAGCTGGAGGACATTTTGAAACATACCCCTGAGATAGAGCACTATTCTAAGGTGGCAGGCTACGGGCTGATGTCCGGCCAGGGAACTTCCTACGGTACCATCATCATTCGTCTGAAGGACTGGAGTGAGCGAAAGGGAAGCGAACACACGTCCGATGCTGTGGTGGCACGCCTCAATGCCCAGTTCTACGGTGTGAAGGAGGCACAGATATTCAGCTTCCAGCCGGGTATGATTCCGGGCTACGGTATGGGTAACTCCCTTGAGCTGAACCTGCAGGACAGGACGGGCGGTGACAGAACGGTGTTCTACGAGTCGGTGATGCAGTTCTTGGGTGCCTTGAACCAGCGGCCCGAAGTGGCGATGGCGTATACCTCTTATGCCATGAACTTCCCGCAGGTATCGGTAGATGTGGATGCGGCCAAGTGCAAGCGTGCAGGCATCTCGCCGAGTGCGGTGCTCGATGCGTTGGGCAGTTATTGCGGTGGAGCTTATATCTCCAACTACAACCAGTTCGGTAAGGTGTACCGCGTCATGATGCAGGCATCGCCCGAATATCGTCTGGACGAGCAGGCGTTGAGCAATATGTTTGTACGCAACGGTGCGGAGATGGCTCCGGTCAGTCAGTTTGTGACATTGAACCGGGTGCTTGGTCCGGAGACGGCCAACCGCTTCAATCTGTATAGTGCCATCTCTGCCAACGTGAATCCGGCAGAAGGATATTCCTCCGGCGAAGTGCAGAAAGTGATTGAGGAAGTGGCGGAACAGACATTGCCGTTGGGCTACGGTTACGAGTACGGTGGCATGGCACGCGAGGAAGCCAGCACCGGTGGTGCGCAGACGGTCTTTATCTATGCCGTGTGTATCTTCCTCATCTATCTCATTCTGGCATGTCTCTACGAGAGCTTCCTGGTGCCGTTTGCGGTCATCTTCTCCGTACCGTTCGGGCTGATGGGGTCGTTCCTCTTTGCCAAAGTACTGGGATTGGAAAACAACATCTATCTGCAGACGGGTGTGATTATGTTGATTGGTCTGCTTGCCAAGACAGCCATTCTGATTACGGAGTATGCCATCGAGCGCCGCCGCAAGGGAATGGGCATTGTGGAATCGGCTTACTCGGCTGCCCAGGTCCGCCTGCGTCCTATCCTGATGACGGTACTGACGATGATATTCGGTATGCTTCCGTTGATGTTCTCCAGCGGTGCGGGCGCCAACGGCAACTCTTCGCTGGGTACGGGTGTAGTAGGCGGTATGCTTGTAGGAACATTGGCATTGCTTTTCGTCGTTCCGGTGTTCTACATCATTTTCGAGTATCTGCAGGAGAAAATCCGTCCGCCGATGGAGGAGGAAGCCGATGTGCAGGTATTGCTCGAAAAGCAGAAAAGTGAGGCCGAACGGGCGAAGAATTGAGTTTATGCAGAGGAAACGGAATAAAAAAACAGATTGGAACAATGAAGAAACATATCATCCTATTGTCCGCCGCCGGTTTGCTGTTCAGCAGTTGCGGCGTGTACACCAAATACAAACCCGCTACCGAGGTTCCCGACGGCCTCTACGGGGAAGAAACGGCCGCTTTTACGGAGAGCACCGACGGTTCTCCGGTGGCTACCGAAGACAGCCTGAACCGTGGCTTGGGCGGAATGGACTGGCGCGAGCTTTTCACTGACCCCCACTTGCAGGCGCTTATCGGGCAGGGGTTACAGAACAATACCGACTACCAGTCGGCACAACTCCGCGTGGAGGAAGCCGAAGCCACCTTGCTGTCCGCAAAGCTTGCTTTCCTGCCCTCCTTTGCCCTTGCACCGCAGGGCACGGTGAGCAGCTTTGACAGCCACAAGGCTACGCAGACCTATTCGCTGCCCGTCACTGCCAGTTGGGAACTGGATATTTCGGCCGTATGCGCAATGCCAAGAAACAGTCGAAGGCGCTCTATGCGCAGAGCCGGGACTATCGCCAAGCGGTGCGCACCCAGCTCATTGCCGGGATAGCCAATACCTACTATACCCTGTTGATGCTGGACGAACAACTTGCCATCTCCAGGCAGACGGAAGAGACTTGGAAGGAAACCGTTGCTTCTACCCGTGCGCTGATGAATGCGGGCATGGCTGATGAGTCGGCAGTTTCGCAGATGGAGGCTGCCTACTATCAGGTGCAGGCTTCCGTGCTCGATTTGGAAGAGCAGATAAACCAAGTGGAGAACAGCCTTGCTTTGTTGCTGGCAGAGACACCCCGCCGTTATGAACGCGGTGTGCTGGCCGAGCAGCAGTTCCCCGCAGACTTTTCCATAGGAATTCCTGTTCAGATGCTTTCCTGCCGTCCTGATGTCCGTTCGGCTGAGCGGACACTGGAAGCGGCGTTCTACGGCACCAATGCGGCGCGCTCTGCCTTCTATCCCTCCATCACGCTGGGCGGGAGTGCGGGCTGGACCAATTCTGCCGGTTCAATGATTGTGAATCCCGGCAAGTTCCTGGCTTCGGCAGTGGGTTCGCTGACGCAGCCGCTCTTTGCCCGCGGGCAGGTCATTGCACAGTACCGCATAGCCCGTGCCCAGCAGGAGGAGGCTTCCCTTGCCTTCCAGCAGACATTGCTGAATGCAGGCAGCGAGGTGAACGATGCCTTGACTGCCTGGCAGACAAGCCTATCCAAAAGCGAACTGCTGGACAAGCAGGTAGCTTCCTTGCAGACAGCTGCCCGCAGCACTTCCCTGCTGATGGAGCATGGCAACACCACCTATCTGGAGGTGCTTACCGCCCGGCAGACATTGCTCAACGCACAACTGGCACAGACGGCAAATCGATTTTCTGAAATACAAAGCCTGATTAACCTCTACAAGGCGTTAGGGGGAGGTCAGGAATAGAGTGTCATCATACTACTCTCTCTGCATCTTCATTTTAAATGTGAAGGAAGGGCTGTCTGGGAAGTGATTCCGGGGCAGCCCGCTTTCAATGAATAGGAGGGATTAAATGGAGGCAAGTATTTCTCTAGACAAATTATTGCAGTTTTTCACTCAATGCGAACGATAAGTGTTGGCTCGGTGAGAGATCGATTGAAGAAACTGAAAAGGAAACTGAAGCAAAAGATAGTGAGTTTACCGGTAAGAAGGAGGTTTTGCCAGGAATTGATGCAGGGATGTAGTAGGTACTGAAATAGCTTGTTGTTGGATCTATAGATGCAGCGTGTTCCATCTATATATGCAACGCGTTGCATATATAGATCCAGCAAACCGGAAATATACATGCAACGCGGTATATCTTTCGGGCGGTTTTTCTCCGCCTTTTTAGGGAGCAGTTTATTTATACTGTGCCCAGTCTACATTCTTCATGTCTCCACTTTTGGCCAGCTCAGCGTGCATAGCCAGTGCGGCGCGCAGGGCATGGGGAGTCTGTGACTTGCCGTCGGTCAGTTTCAGGTAATCCCACAGAATGTTCTTGTAGTCCGGATGAACACAGTTTTCGATGATGGCTTGTGCACGTTCTTTCGGACTCTTGCCGCGGAGGTCGGCCACACCTTGTTCGGTGATGATGATGTTGACGTCATGCTCCGTGTGGTCCATGTGCGAAACCATCGGCACGATAGCCGAGATTTTACCTTCCTTGGCAACGGACGGACAGGTGAAGATGGAGATATAGGCATTGCGGGTGAAGTCACCGCTTCCACCGATACCGTTCATCATCTTCGTACCGCCGATGTGCGTGGAGTTCACGTTGCCGTAGATGTCGGCTTCGATGGCGGTGTTGATGGAGATAACACCGAGTCGGCGCACCACTTCCGGGCTGTTGGAGATTTCCGACGGACGGAGCACCAACTTGTCGCGGAAGAAGTCCATATCCTGGTAGATGCCTTCCAGGCAGTCGTTCGTTACGGTCAGTGAGCAGGCGCTTCCGAATTTCACGCGGCCTTCGCGGATAAGTCCGATAACGGAGTTCTGGATAACTTCTGTGTACATTTCAAACGGCGGGATGGTCTTGTCACGTCCCAAAGCACCCAGTACGGCATTGGCAATGTTGCCCACACCAGATTGCAGCGGCAGGAAGGTAGGCGGAATGATTCCGCGTTTCATGTCGGCGGCAAGGAAGTCGGCCACGTTCTGTCCGATTTTGTCGGTCAGCGGGTCGGCGGCGGCAAACGAACGTGCCTCGTCCGGCCAGTTAGTCTCCACTACGCCGACAATCTTTTTCGGGTCTACCTGGATGTAGGGCAGGCCGATACGGTCACTCGGTTTGTAGATGGGGATTTCGCGGCGGCAAGGAGGGTCGAGGGGTTCGTAGACGTCGTGCAGACCCATGGCACTCTTGCTGTGGGCGGCATTCAGTTCCACGATAATCTGGTCGGCCAGGCGGCAGACAGTCGGAGCGATACCGCCGGCAGCCGTCAGGTAGATTTTACCGTCGGGAGTAACTTCACATGCCTCGATGATAGCAACATTCACTTTTCCCATGAAACCATAGCGTACTTCCTGCGCCATCTGTGAGAGATGGATGTCGTTGTAGGCTATTTCGCCATTGTTCACGGCTTTGCGGAAATCGGCGTTGGTGGTGTAAGGAGCACGGTAGCGGATAGCTTTGGCGCGTGAAAGGATACCGTCGCAGGAATCTCCGGTAGAAGCACCGGTGAAGATACCTATCTGGAACGGGTTTCCTTTTGCATGTTCTGCTTCCGCGATTTTTGCTAATTCAGCCGTAACGGCTTTGGCTGTTCCTGCGGGAGTAAATCCGCTCAAGCCGATGTTGTAGCCATGTTTAATCAGGCTCGCAGCTTCTGCTGCCGAAATGTAATTGAGTGCCATAATATAAATAGTTATTTTTTCGTGTAAAGATTCTGAAGGGGCTCGTAATTGGTTCTGCAATTATCGACTGTCTTTAATATTTCCGTTGAAGTATTTCTGACCAGATGATGGCTTTCCTCGCTTCTTCTGCCGAGTGGATGCCGTATTCGGACGTTACTTCATCGGATTCCTGCGGACGGGATGCCGGGGAGGGAGGGGAAGCCTTTATGGAAGTGTGCTTGGATTTGGCAGACGGTTTGGATACCGGCTTGGGCTTTTCTGCCGGCTTGGGGCCTTTGGGAATAAAGCCTCCGTAAGTATCTCCGCCCCAGTATTCGGGCAATGGGTTGTCAACGTCGGGCATAGGTATATCGGGACTCTTGTCAGCATTTTTATTTGCTTCTTTCTTAAACTGCTTGACGAGTCCGATTACTATGACAGCCGCAACTAACAGAAACTTGAAGACATCTTCCATATTCTTTTTGATTTTCCACCCAAAGATAGTGCAATTATCTCTTATCTTTGCTTTTGGGCAAAGTTAATTATTTAATCTGATTACAGCCAAGGAATTGGTAATAAAAAAGGGCAGCTTCACAGCTCCCCTTAATTTTTTTAACCTAAACCTTAACTATGAAAAAATCTAATGTTTCTTTCATTCCACAAATTTGTGAATTAATTTGCTCTATGCCAAATTAACACTCGGAAAATGTTTGCTCTCTTAACATAAATTAGCTGATAAGGCGCAGATTGACAACTTGTAATGGCATTTTTCTTTCATTTCATCCGTTTATTGGGAGGGAAGAAGTATCTTTGCGCTCCGAATGACAGATACCAACTTATGATATAAACTGATTTTAAACGAACTGATTATGGAAAAAGTAACGGGAGCAGACTTTAAATCTGCAACTGCTGATGACAACAAGAAGTTGTTTATCGAGACTTACGGCTGCCAGATGAATGTGGCC
>ADJT01005902.1_pt1 | contig 12172 bp, 13 predicted proteins | sample 268108 | NCBI WGS metagenome assembly ADJT01 (sample SAMN00007487, study PRJNA43253) | human gut metagenome | isolation source: feces sample TS29
CTTATAGCACTCGGCGCGCAGCATATTGTTCACGGAGAAACAGGCGCCCACCTCGCGCAGCAGCTCAACATAGTTCAGGTCCAACAGCCAGTCGGCGTTGTTCAGCATCAGAGCCTTGCCCTCGGAGAAATCGATGAACTTCTCCATCTGCTTCTTAAAGCAAGCCGCATTATGGGCGATATCGTCCTTGGTCAGCATCTTGCGCATATCGGTGCGGCCGGAGGGGTCGCCGATCATGGTAGTGCCGCCGCCAATCAGGGCGATGGGCTTGTTGCCAGCCAGCTGCAGGCGCTTCATCAGGGTCAGCGCCAGAAAATGGCCGGCAGTCAGGCTGTCGGCAGTGCAGTCAAAGCCGATGTAAAAAGTAGCCTTGCCGTTGTTGATCAGGTCAATGATCTCCTCATCGGTGATCTGGGCTACCAGACCACGGGCTTTCAGTTCTTCGTACAGCGTCATGGAAAAAACCTCCTGTTTTTGGGGCAGAGGAAACAAAAAACGCCCTCTGCCAAAAATGAATTTGGCAGAGGGCGATATAACTTCGCGGTACCACCTCTGTTTGCCGTTTCCTCACGGAAACGGCCTTACGAGTGCGCACCCCAGAGTAGAGCGACACTCCTGCGTCTTTAACGCTCGCACGCGGCACAGCCTACTAGCCTTACGCATTCAGCCTGCGGCTCCGGGAGGTATTTCCCCTGCCGTTCTGTGATCCCTTGCACCAACCGGGACTTCTCTGGACAGAACACTTCAGGGTACTTGTTCCCTTCATCGCCATTAACATTGTCTACTCTATCACAAGACCGCCGCCTTGTCAAGAGCTGTCCTTTCTGCAAAAATGCATTCCGCTGCATCATCCGCCGTGCTTGCGCTCCTGCAGCATTTCCCGTGCATTGGCGCGGGAAAGCTCGGTAACGTGGTCGCCGGAGATGAGGCGCGCCAAGGCCTCTACACGGCCATTTTCATCCAACGGATGGATCTCGGTATAGGTGCGCTCGTTGGACACATTTTTCTGGATGAGCAGATGACAATCAGCCAGTGCTGCAATCTGCGCCGTATGGGTGATGCACAGGATCTGATGCCCTTGCGCACTCTGACGCAGCACCTCGCCGATGCGTCCGGCAGCCTTGCCGGACACACCGCTGTCGATTTCATCGTAGATCACGGTAGGCACGGCGTCCTTATCGGCCATTGCATTCTTGATTGCAAGGGTGATGCGACTCAGCTCGCCGCCGGATGCGATCTTGGCCAGCGGCTTGGGTGCTTCACCGGGGTTTGTTGAGATGTAGAATTCAACGCTGTCCTGTCCATGGCTGGCCAGCGGACCGCGGGTATGCCGCAAGGTCATACGTACACCCGGCATATTCAAAAAGTCCAGCGTGCCGGAAATGCGGGTGTTCAGTTCCTCAAAGGCCTTCAGTCGGGTCTGGGTCAGAACCTCTGCCTTTTCCCGCGCTTTTGTGTAAAGACGCAGCTTTTCTGCCTGCAATGCATCATAGCGCTGCTGGGAATGCTGAATGTTATCCAGCTCTTCCCGGGCCTTTTGCCCGAAAGCGATCACGTCCTCCACTGTGCTGCCGTATTTGCGCTTCAGTCGGTACAAAAGATCCAGTCGCTGCTCCACCTCGTCCAGTTCTGCATCGTTGGTGTCGTAGGTGTCCAGCCGCCCGATCAGATCTGCGGCCACATCCTTGGCGTTATAGTATAAGTCCAGCAGCTGCCCGGCGGCGGCTGTAAGCGCAGGGTCTAACTGCGCAGCGGCATCCACCGCGTTGGAGGCTTCCCCCAGAAGATCCACAGCGCCTGCGGCATCATCACTGCCGGAAAGTAGCGCATAGCTCTGCGCCAGACGATCCCGGATGGCAGACGCATTGGACAGCACTTTCCGGCGGTTTTCCAGCGCCTGCTCCTCACCGGCAGTCAGCCCGGCATCCTCGATCTCCTGCACCTGATACTGCAACAGGTCGATCTTGCGCTGCTTTTCGGCCTCGTCAGTGATCAGGGCATCCAGCTCCCGCTTGACCCGCACCAGCTCCCGGTACAGGGCATAGTACTCCTGAAAAACAGTGCGGTTTTGCGCATAATCGTCCAAAATGCCCAGATGATGCGCCGGGTTGAGCAGACCCACCGAATCGTGCTGGCCGTTGATGTTGATCAGACCGCCGCACAGCTCCCGCAGAACGGCTGCCGTAGCCGGCATTCCGTTGATGCGGCAGCTGCTCTTGCCCTCGGCGGTGATCTCACGGCTGAGCAGCAGTGCTTCGGAGCGCTCGTAGCCGGACTGCTCCAGCTTATCCAGCACAGCAGGCGGCACCTGCTCAAAGGCGGCGCGGATCACCGCCTTTGCAGCCCCGGTACGCACCAAGTCCTTAGAGGTGCGGTTGCCAAGGATCGCATTGATGGAGTCGATCAAGATGGATTTGCCCGCACCGGTCTCGCCGGTCAGCACATTCAGCCCCGGTTCAAAGTGCACCTCTGCCTTCTGGATCACGGCAACATTTTCAATTTGCAGGCTGCTCAGCATGGCTTCGTTCTCCTACCGTCATCTCTGCCCCACATAACGGGTCAGCTCCGAACAAATGGTTTTAGCATCGCGCTCCGAGCGCGCAACAATTAAAAAGGTGTCATCACCGGAAAGAGTACCGACAACGTTTTTCCACTGTAAAGCGTCAAAAACCTCGCAGGCAGCATTGGCCATGCCGGAATAGCATTTTACCAACACAACATGTCCGGCGTAATCTACCCCCAGAACGGACTCGTGGAAGATGGTCTCAAAGCGCCCTTGAGTCTTGGGATTGAAGCTTTCGTTCCGGCTGGAAACATAGCGGTAGCCCTCGGTGGTGGCTGCCTTTACAAGGCACAGCTCCCGGATATCGCGGGAAACGGTGGCCTGCGTTACCTCAAAGCCTTCGTTCCGCAGGTGCTCCAGCAGCACCTCCTGTCGGCTGATGGGATGCTCCTGCACAAGACGTAGGATCGTCTGCAAACGTTCCGCTTTTGTTTTTGTATCTTCTTTGCGGCTGCGTGCCATCTTAAAAATCGCCTCCCGTGTTATTGTCTTTTGCGCAGTTTCTGGTCAATGGCCTGAAACTGGTCTGCCCGCCCAAAGGTAATAAGCTTGACGTTCTGATCGGACAGGCGGATCTCTGCGGTGGCACCCGCCTTGAGGGGTAGCCCGTACCGCCGTCACAGCTGATAAATACTTCATCGTCTGCTACCTGCCCCACACAGACGTTCAGCTTGCGCTCCTGCGCAAATACCATGGCCGGACTGGCCAGACTGTGGGGACAGATGGGGGTCACCACGACGCCCTTGGTCTGAGAATCCAGAATCGGGCCGCCGGCTGCCAGCGAGTAGGCCGTAGAGCCGGTGGGGGTCGCCACGATAACGCCATCGCCCCGGTAGTGCTCTACCAGAATATCATCGCAGTAAATGCTGAAGTCGATGGCCTGTTGCAGGCGTCCCTTGGTCACGACCACATCATTGAGGGCGTGCCCCTCCCAGCCGTCCTGACCAAGCACCCGGGCGTATAAAAGCATCCGGTTGTCCAGCTGGAAATCGCCCCGCGCCACAGCGGCCAGCTTCGTTTCCATTTCGCCGATCTCGCAGGTAGCCAGAAAGCCGCAGCGTCCCAGATTGATGCCGAGGATGGGCTTTGCGTACCGGAGCGAAAGATTCGCTTCGTGCAAGATGGTACCGTCCCCGCCAATGGTCAGGATCACGTCAGCACGCTTCAGACACCGCTCCAGCGGCAGGTAAATGACCCCTGCCGTGTTGCAGCTTTCCCGCAGAGCATCGCTCATCAGTACAGCTGCGCCGTGGGTCAGCAGGATCTGCGCCGCACGCAGCGCGATTTCGCTGGCAGAGGTCTTGCCCGGATTGGGCGAAATGTAGATCGTCATACCGGTTTCTCCTTTGCTGACAGTTGAGTCTCAGCGATCCAGCGTGGTGTGGCTTGCTGCCACCACCTGTGCGGCGGCTTCGTCGTCCAGCACTGCGGGCTGGTCGCTCTTCTGCACAAACATCAGGTACTCGATATTGCCTTCCGGCCCTTTGACCGGACTGTAATCCAACCCGCGCACTACAAAGCCGTTTTCCGCAGCATAAGACATGGCATTGTGCAACACCTCACGATGCACGGCAGGGTCACGAACCACGCCGTTTTTGCCCACCTTCTCGCGGCCTGCCTCGAACTGCGGCTTCACCAGACAGACGCCCATGGCGTCCGGGGTGGTGATGCGCTGTGCCACCGGGAAGATGTGATGCAGAGAAATAAAGGAAACATCCACACTGAAAAATTCAATGGGCTCTGCAAGATCCTCCGGCGTGACATAGCGGATGTTCGTGCGCTCCATATTCACCACGCGCGCATCCGTCCGCAGGCTCCATGCCAGCTGACCGTAGCCAACATCTACGGCATACACCTTCACGGCACCATTTTGCAGCATACAGTCGGTAAAGCCGCCGGTAGATGCACCGATGTCCATGCAGACCTTGCCGTTGGGGGTAAGCGGGAAGCACTTCATGGCCTTTTCCAGCTTTAAGCCGCCGCGGCTGACATAGCCGATATCGTGGCCGCGAACCTCGACCACAGCGTCCTCCTTGATCATCTCGCCGGCCTTGTCCACCTTTTGTTGGTTGACAAAAACCACACCGGCCATGATCAGAGCCTTGGCGCGCTCCCGGCTCTGCACAAGGCCGTTCTGCACAAGATATTGATCCAACCGAATTTTCACAGCTCGTTTTCTCCTTTCGTGAGGGCAGACCGGACCGCCTGCACAAGATCCGCAGCGTCCAGACCGGTGCACTGCTTGATCTGCGGAACAGTCGCGTGCGGCAGGCAGGCCGTGTGGACAGCGCAGTGTAAAAAGCGGCCGTTCCAGCCTTTTTGCTGCAAAGCATATGCCAGATGTTCACCAATACCACCAGCTGCAACACATTCTTCTGCAAACAGTACGATTTTATATTTCGACACAGTATCGATAAGTTTATCTGTAAAGGGGTATAGCTTTACAAGCCTCAGAACGTCTGCATTCTGCGATGCAGCGTTCAATTGATTGGCGGCCTCCAATATGTCCTCCAGTTCGTCCGCATAGCTGACCAGAAGAATCTCTGCCCCGGGCGTTTCATACAAAAAGTCGTATTCCCGCTTTGTGCAGGGATACTGCGCCAGTTTTGCACTCTCGCCGCCGCGGGGGTAGCGGATGGCTCGAGGGCCGGAGACCGTGTCCTGCAGCAAATAGTGCAGCCAGTATTGCAGTTCCTCGTAATTGGAGGGTGCATAGACCGGGATGCCGATCTGGCTGAGGAAGGCTGCATCATAGATGCCCTGATGGGTCTCGCCGTCTGCAGGGACAAAGCCGGCGCGGTCGATGGCAAAGACCACATTCTCCTTCAACAGGTTGACATCGTGGATGATCTGGTCATAGGAGCGCTGCAGGAAGGTGGAGTAGATGCACACCACCGGCAGCATTCCCTGACTGGCAAGACCGGCCGCAAAGGTGACAGCATGCTGCTCCGCCATGCCCACATCAAAAAAGCGCTGCGGGTGACGATGGGCAAAGAATTGCAGTCCGGTACCGTACTTCATGGCAGCGGTGATTGCGCAGAGCTTCGGGTTTTGTGTTCCCTCCTGCACCAGCAGTTTGCCGAAAACAGTGGAGAAGGATTCCTTCGGCGCAACCTCCGGGTCCGGCATTCCGTCCGGGTCAAAAGCAGATACACCGTGATAGTTTCCTGGGTTCATCTCTGCCGGCTGATAACCTTTACCCTTTTTGGTCACAATATGCAAAAAATGGGGACCCGGCCGCTGGTAGATCGAGCGCAAGGTGCGTTCCAGCTCCTCCACGTTGTGGCCATCCACCGGGCCGATGTATTCAAAGCCCATATCCTCAAACATAGTGGAGTGGTACATAGCGCGGCGTACCAGCGTTTTTGCGCCGATCAGCGATTTTTTCATCGGCGTACCAATCAATGGCACACCGTCCAGAAAACTGCGTACATTATCCTTGGCATCATAATACGCCGTAGTTGTGCGCAGATGGGTCAGATATCGTGCCAGTGCACCGACATTTTTAGAGATGGACATCTTGTTATCGTTCAAGATCACGAGCAGGTTGTCCAGCCCGCCGATATTGTTCATCCCCTCATACACCATGCCGCCGGTAAAAGCGCCATCGCCGATCACCGCCACCACAAGCCCGGGCTCATGCTTGATCTTTTTGGCCCAAGCCATACCAATAGCGAGTGAAAGCGCCGTATTGCCGTGTCCGGCAATAAAGGCATCGTGCACACTTTCGTGAGGATTTGGAAAGCCGGAAATGCCATCCAGCTGCCGCAAATGGTCAAACTGTTTCCGGCGTCCGGTAAGCAGTTTGTGGGTGTAGCACTGATGCCCCACATCAAAAACGATCTTATCCTTGGGCGTTTCCAGCACACGGTGCAGCGCCACGGTCAGCTCTACGGTGCCAAGATTAGAGGCCAGATGGCCACCTGTCTTGGAGATATTTTCCAGCATAAAATGCCGTATCTCTGCGCAAAGTTTTTCCACCTGCTGCGCATTCAGCTTTTTAAGATCGCTAGGCTGATCGATCTTATCCAGCAACAACGATTCCATATTCACACGTCCTTTATGATTCACACGTCCTTTATGCGTTTGTACTTTGGGCATCTCTGCTGCCTTTTACACGACCGGGAACAGAAAGCCTACCAGGGAGCCGAGCAGTACGCCCGCCACGACTTGCAGCGGCGTGTGGCCGACCATTTCCTTCAGGTGCATATTCTGCAAAAAGGGAGCGTTTTTCTCGCTTACATCGATCCACTGGGCAATCATCTGGTTCAGCACCTTTGCCTGTTCACCGGTCTCGTGCCGGACGCCCATGGCATCGTGCATGGTGATGATAGCCACCACACAGGCCACCGCAAAAATCGGCGAGGCGACCCCGGCGCTGCGTCCGGTAACAATAGCCATGGCGCAGACGGTCGCGCTGTGTGCGCTGGGCATACCACCATCGCCCCACATCCGCTCTAACTGGAACTTACCCAGCAGAATAAAGTTGATGATGGTCTTTAGCACCTGTGCAATGAACCAGCTGAGAAGCGATGCGGTCAAGATCTGATTGACTGATAAGATATTTTGAATAAACTGCATATCTGTATTCCTTTTTCTTTAGTTTTTGCGCACCAGAAGCTGCTGAGCCAGCTGTTGCAAAAAAGCTGCCTTTGCACCAAAATGCTGCTGCAGATCATTGCAGATCTGCTCGTTCAGCTTTTGCGCCAGCACCATTGCGCCGTCTACCCCATACAGAGTAACAAAAGTGGTCTTGCCGTTTTCGCTGTCACTGCCGATGGGTTTGCCCAGCTGTTCCGGGGTGCTGGTAACGTCCAGCACATCGTCCACGATCTGGAACACCAGCCCCAGCCCGTATGCGTAGGAGGCCAGTATCTCGCACTGCTGCGGTGTTGCACCGGCTGTGGCAGCGCCCATCTGGACGGCGGCATTGATCAGTGCACCAGTCTTGTTGCGGTGAATGAGGCGCAGCTGCTCCTCGGTGGCCGCTAGCGCTTCATATTTCAGAATCCAGCTCCTGCCCGTAGACCATGCCGCGGCTGCCTGCACCCGCGCCCAGTGCACGGGCGGCTGCCACGCAGATCTGCGGCGTAGCGGAGGCGTTTGCAATCACCTCAAAAGCCTCGGTCAGCAGCACGTCACCGGCCAGCATTGCCGTGGACTCGCTGAAGGCCTTATGGCAAGAGGGACGTCCCCGGCGCAGATCATCGTTGTCCATGCAGGGCAGATCATCATGGATCAACGAGTAGCAATGCAGCATCTCCACAGCTGCCGCGAACTGTGCGGCAACCTGCATCTCGCCGCCCAGCATATCGCAGACACTGAGCGTCAGAATCGCGCGGATGCGCTTTCCACCGCCCAGCAAGCTGTAACGGGCAGCTCTGCATACTTCCGATTCCTCGGGCAGAAAACGGGCGCTGGCAGCATCCAGCGCAGCCGTAGCCTGCAGCAGATATTCCTGATATTGCGCCTTATATTCCATTATTCTTCCTCCTGCTCCTGCGGGGTGTCCACGGTCTCGGCAATCTTTGCATTGATTTCCTCGATCTGCAACGACGTCTTTTCCAACGTTGCATGGCAGTACTGCATCAGGGAGGCAGCTTCTGCATACAGCTTGACGGAATCTGCCAGCGAGGTGTCCTCCTGCTGCATCTGTGCAAGGATCGTGTTCAGCCGATTCATTCCTTCTTCAAAGCTTTTGGGTGCTCTCATTGATCTCCTCCACCGTTTCCACACGGCATCGTGCCTGATATTGCCGACTGCGCACACAGATGGGCTGCTCCGGCTGCAGCTGCTCCACGGTGCAGACCTTCCCTTTTGTATCGGTCACAAGGGCATAGCCACGGGCCAGCACACGATATGGATCCAGCGATGCAGCCAGTGCAGCTGCGTGTTGAAGCTGCATATTTTTGTCATTCATACGCGTTTTTTGTTGTGCCTGAATGGCCTGCTGCACCTGTTGCAGGCGGCTTGAATACTGCTGTAAGATTTTGCTCGGCGCGCTCTGCTCCAACAAAAAGTTGTATTGTTCTAGACCATTATAGCACAACGCAAGCCGTTTTTGTATATTTTTGTGAATATTTTCTTCAATATTTTCAAAAATGCGCTGCTGTTCCTCCCGATCCGGCACCGCAAGCTCTGCGGCAGCGGACGGTGTGGGAGCACGCTGGTCGGCTACAAGTCCAGAATGGTGTAGTCGATCTCATGGCCGATGGCACTGATCAGTGGCGTTTTGCAGCGAAATGCCGCCCGGGCGATCTCCTCGGCATTGAACACCCACAGGTCTTCCCTGCTGCCGCCGCCTCTGGCTACGATGATCTCGTCTACCCGCCCGCTTTGATCCAGCGTGCGGATGGCGGCGGCGATCTGCCGGGCAGCCTCAAAGCCCTGCACCGTTACCGGGCACAGCAGCAGCCGAACGGACGGCCAGCGGCGGCTGATCACGTTGCGGATATCCTGCAGCGCCGCTCCGGTTTTGCTGGTGACGACACCAATACATTCGGGGTATGCAGGCAGCGGCTTTTTGTGTGCCGAGTCAAACAGACCTTCCTTTTCCAACCGGGCCTTCAGCTGCTCCAGCGCAAGCTGTGCCGCGCCCAGACCATCCGGAAACATCTCGTTTACATAGACCTGAAACGCACCGTCCCGCTCGTAGAGGGTAGCGCGGCAGCGTACCACGACCCGCATCCCCTCCTCCGGGCGAAATGCCAGACGGCGGGCATCGGTGCGGAACATCACCGCCTTTACGCTGCAGGCATCGTCCCGCAGAGAAAAGTAGCAGTGCCCGCTGCGGGCGTTCTGCACAAAATTTGCGATCTCACCCCGCAGGGCCAGATCGAACAACCCATCGTTGACATCCAGCAGCGTTTTGACATAATGGTTCAGCTCTGAGACCGAGATCACATCAGCCATAGACCGGCCTCCCGTGCAGCAAGAATAGACACGCCGATGGCGTTATCACTTGAATACTGCCCCGGCACAAAATAGACTTGCGGCAGCCGCTGCTGCACCCATGTGCGGATGATATCGCTGCTCATCACGCCGCCGGCGCAGACCACCGGCAGACCGGGGTATTCCTTCTGTGCGGCCTTTGTCATGCGGACAACGGTATCTGCCACGCAGAGCAGGCAGTACTTGCAAACGTATTCCGGAGCTTTTCCGGCCGCAAGCAGGGCGTTACACTGGTTTTCCAGCCCAGAAAGGCTGCATTGCAGCCCCTTTACGCTGGACTTGGGCCGGATATCCTCGGCGCACTGCGCAGCAAGGCGGGAGACCTCTGCCCCTGCGGGGAAGCCAAAGCCCAGCCGCACGCCCACGCGGTCCACCGCCTGACCAGCGTACAGATCGGTGCTGGTGCCAAGGGTGGTGATAGCACGCACCTGATCGCACAGCAAAAGATCCGTGGTGCCGCCGGAGATATGGAACAAAAGCACCTTCTGGGAGAACAGTGCCTCACCCTTTGCGGCATACAGCGCCGCAGCAGCGTGACCCTGCTGATGGGTAGTGTGGATCAGCGGAATGTCCCGTGCCGCCGCAAAGGCGGTCGCCGCGCTGACACCAGCCAGAAAACAGGGCATATAGCTGCCCTCTACCGGGCGCGGTTTTTGCGAAACACCTACGGCATCTATTTTTGTCAGGTCGAATTCCTGCGCCAGCTCCTGCAGCATCTCCGGCAGAGCTGCTGTGTGATGGAACAGTGCATCGCTTTGCCGGAGACCAAGATGCCCGGCTTTTACCGGCAAAAAGCGCTTTTTTGCACAAACAACCTCCCCGGCTGTATCAAAAACTGCCAGAGAGGTTGCATAGTTGCTTGTATCGACCCCGAGCGTATAACGGCTCACTGTTCAGCCGACTCCGTGACGGCTTCATCACTCAGGCCGTGGTCGCGTGCCACAGCACCCAGCAGGCCATTCACAAATTGGTAGTCCTCGCCCGCGCCGTACTTCTTGGTCAGTTCCACAGCCTCATTGATGGCAACGCCGGGCTTGTTCTCGCCGCCGAACAGCATCTCGGCCACGGCCAGACGCAGCACAGTCAGGCTGACGCGGGGCAGACGCTCCATGGTCCAATTGCGCAGGTGAGCGCGGATCTCGTCATCCACCTTTGCGGAATGATCGTAGTAGGCGTTCAGCAACAGACGGCTGAACGCGTCCACGGGATGCTCTTCATCGTTCTCAGCGTGGTTGGACAATGCCTCGGCCAGAGGAATGTCACCAAAGGTCTGCGAAAATGCCAGCAAAAAGGCGTTTTCGCGGGCTTCTCTACGGGGCAGAATATTTTCCATAATGTTCCTTTCGCAATACAAACCCTCCCCGCCGGGCGTACCGGGAGGAGGATCGTTTCTGATATGATTTTTTGCTGAATTTGTTACTGAGCCTCGGCAAGGCCTGCAATGACCAGATCCACGCGGCTAACCGTCACATTGGTCATGTTCTGCACGGCAGACTTGACGTTCTCCTGTACTTTTTCAGCCACAGAGGGAATCCGTGCGCCGAACTGCATCATCAGGTGCAGAGTGATGCTGGCCGTGCCGTCCCGCATCTCAACCACCACAGGCGGCTGGATACTGGCAGATTCCAGCAGGCTTTTCAGCTTTTTATTCTGCACGCCGCAGGACACCTCGGCAACGCCGTCCACTTCCAGTGCGGCGCAGCGGGCAATCTTACCCACGACCTCGGTCGAAATCTGAAGGCTGCCGCCCTGAAGATCCATGTTCTGTAAATCCATTGTGCTGTCCTCCATCCAAAGGCTGCTCCGGCAGCGGTTTCAAAACCCTGAAACCGGTCTGCCGTGCCTGCCTTTTGTGTTCAAACGCGCCCTTGTACAGTGCATAAAGGCGCGCAGCATTCATTTTTGATAGAGTTATTATACCATCAATGCGGGGGTAATTTCAATACTTGTTTGGAAAAGAAGATGGAAATCAGCATAGAATGGCATCCCGGCAGCGCATACGGCTTTCTGCCTGCAAGAAAAGCTGCGCCTGCGCCGCCGGGATATCCGCATAGATAAAAAGTGCTTACTTTACCTCCACCACCGTGATATTCTGGGCGGTCACGCTGCTTTTGTTCATCACCACATCCCGGATCTGTGCCACCTGCGCCGCCGTGAGCGGCTCACCCGCTGTCATCACGGTCAGGTCTGCCCGCCCTGCTTGCAAAAAGCACAGGCAATCCGCAAAGCCCTTGGCGCGCACCAGCGTTTCGATCTCGTTTTCTGCGTTCAGATCCTCCAGCCCTGCCGCCATTTGTGCGGTGTACTCCTTTTTCTCCTCCGCTGTCAGGGAGGAGGACTTCAGGCTCTTTTGCAGGGTATCCATCGCTTCGTCGTGTGCCTTTTCCCGCTTGAGCCGAGCCTGTTCAAAAAAGCGGGTGCCGCTGTCGTTTGCTACGCTGACAAGCTGTGCTTCGCCATAATTTTTATTGACACCGGAGGCGGCCTCCGCCTCTGTGGGCAGCGCATCCGTGATGGCAGTCTCCGCTTCTGCCTCCACTGGCTCTGCCGAGACCATGAGGGTGTCGTCCTCTGTCTGCGGAGTAATGTCTGCCCGGGCATACTGCCAGTTTAAGTAGACGGCAATGACCAGCGCCGCCGCCAGTGTCAGGGCGGTGA
>ADJT01006545.1_pt1 | contig 12148 bp, 7 predicted proteins | sample 268108 | NCBI WGS metagenome assembly ADJT01 (sample SAMN00007487, study PRJNA43253) | human gut metagenome | isolation source: feces sample TS29
CCCCGTCGCCGTTGGCGTCCTCCGCATAGTCTGCCAGTGCAGTCTGCAAGCGCTGCACGGCCTCGTCCGGCAAAGCCTCTGCCGTGACCACCGCTACGGTGTAGTCCGGGTCTACGGTAGTCAGCAGGCCGTGCGCCACATATGCCACGCCCACAATGACCATTGCCGCCACCGCCACGATGCCCCAGTTGTAATACCACCAGTTGGCGCGGGAGCGCTTTTTCTGCTCCTGTGCGGTCAGGGGCTTATCCGGCGCTGCCGGGCGCGGGATGCTGCGCACTTCTACGCCGTACTCCTGCCGCAAAACCGGGAACAGGGTCTGCATCGCTGCCAGCCCCGGCAGCCAGAAGCCGAACAGCACCGCCCAGAAGATGCTGACCGGGAACAGCAAGATCATGCCGCCGATGCCCGCCAGCATGAGAACGCCTGCCCATACGCAACGCGCCGGTGCAGCGGCCAGCAGCCTGCCTGCCCGGCGCAGCAGGCTGTCCGGGGCGGGGGACTGCAGCGGCAGCACGGCGGCGCACAGGGTGCCCAGAACTGCCAGCACCAGAAAGTCCAGCGTCAGAAATACCAGCACCGCAAGCCCGGGGTAATACCCCTGCTGCGCGGCGGCTTCAAACACAAAGGCCGATACAAAGCACAGCAGCCCCAGCACCAGCGTGCCAATGCAGCCAAAGCCGCAGGCGGCTTTCCAATGGGCGGCAAGGGTCTGTTTTGCCCGGGGCAGCCACTGAGAGGGGTCGTTCTGCAAGCTGCGCAGAGCGCAGTCTGCCAGCAGCACCATGGCAGGGCCGGTCAGCAGACCGGTGACCGCACTGCACACCACCGTCAGCGGCAGGGAGAGCAGGGTCACGCCCAGCGAGACCCCCAGTGCGGCAGGCAGGCAGAGCACGCAGACCATCAGGTTCGTGCCCAGCAGCTGGCCGAGGTCGCGGCCGACCATCTGGCAAAAGCGTGCAAAGCCTTTTTTCTCCGGCTCGTTTGGGCCTACGCCGTGGCCGTCCCGCCCATAAAGGGCATTGTAGATGCTCATTTTACTTCACCTCGGTGCCAAAGGCTTCGATTTGGGTCAGCGCCGGGAAGGGGGAAGTCCCCTCGGCCTGAATCAGATCCTTCAGCACAAGGCTGCGCACCCGCTTGGGCTCAAAGGCCACGCTCTGGGGTTTGGCGCTTTTCACCAGCGGGATGTCCAGCTGGCTGCCATCAGAAAATTCCACCGTGGCCTTTACCCAGTAGTTGTCGTGGGGGAAATCTGCCCGCTCGGTGATGCGCAGCTCATCCAGCAGTACTTCCCGGCCAAAATCCAGCGTCAGGGCTGCGTTCGGGTCGCGGTTGATGCCCCAGCTCTGGTAGGGATACTCGCCGTGGGCGCTGTTCTCAAAAATGCCGTCGATGGCGTTGCGGGCGGCAAACACCGCCTCGCCGCGCGTTTCTACGTTGGCGCTGGCGTGGGGATAAAAACCGGTGTCGCCATGCTCGTCATAGCAGTTGAAGGCCAGATTCCGCCGGGCGGCAATCTCTTCCGGCAGTGCCAGCCGTGCCCGGATAACGTGACGGCTGCCCGCAAAGCTCTTGGGCGAGTAGGTGATGGCCTGCTCCCCGAAGGGAATGTGGAAGTTGATCTCCCGCTTGACCACATACACAAGGGCTTCGGGCATGGTGTCCTCGAACTGGATGACGCAGTACTGCCCGGGATGGTCGATCTCCAGCGCCACCCGGTCGCCGGGCTTGTAGCAGTTGGTGTAAACAAGGGATACGGCGGTGTCAGCGTCACAGGTCATCAGGGTGTGGCCGGCTTCGTCCAGAATTTTCAGCTTGATGGTTTCCATGGCAGTTCTCCTTAGTACAGTTCGAGCTTCAGCATTTTTTGGAAATGCAGGGTGATCTTATAGATCGTTTCCGGCCATGCGGTGCGCAGGCGCGGGTCGGTGATAGGCACCGCCGTAACAGCAGCCGTTGCGGCGTCCGGGTCAAAGCGGATGCCGCCCAGTGTGCCCACCGCAAAGCCGTCCGCAGTGGGGACGGGTTGCTGCTCGGTGAGCAGGGTCAGGTCTACTGTGCCGGGATAGTCTGTTTCGTCCCGCAGGGTGATGCCCTGTTCGCTGACAGATACGCTGCGGCGGTAGGTGGTAAGCCCCGGGATGGGCGGGTACGCGCCCGCCAGTTCGCCGGTGATGCTATTTTCCTCGGTGCACACCTCCCGGGCAGCGTATTCCGCGCCGGGCAGCTGCTGCACGCCGTCAAAGGTGGGCAGGTTGTGCCATGCGCTCTGCATCGTCCAGATCTCATACCGCTGAGGGCTGAAGGTCTTTTTGGTGTAGCTCTCCACTCCGATATCGATGAGAAACGGTCTTCCGTCCTTGTACACGGTAATGCTGCCGGTATCGTTGTGGTTGTGGCTGTCGCCGTTGGAGCCAAACTTTGCACCCAGCACCCAGCTGCCCTGCCGTGCGGCATAAATGCCTACACTGGGGTACCATACTGCAGAACGATGCTGGGGAACTGCGGCGTATTCCATCAGTTCCTGCTCGGCAAAGGCGGTGGTCAGCCGGTACCACAGGTTGATGTGGGTGCTGCCGTCCGGGTTCTGCAAATGGTCGGGGTCGGCATCGGCGCGGAAATCTGCCGCCGCAAGGGCCTGCAAAGCATCGCTGCCTACGGCCTGTCCAAAGCGGTATTCCCGTGCACCGCACCGCCCGGCCAGGGGGCTGCAATCGCCAAAGTTCAGATAGTAAGGTCCTTCCACATGGACATTGCAGATGTACTCCGCGATATTTTTGATCTTTGTTTCTCTGAATAGCGGGCGGAAGGCCTCCGGCGCAACGTTGGATAAAATTTCAAGACAGCCCCACAGGGTCAGTCCGGCGTGGCGATAATACTGCGCACCCTCGTTGCAGCAGCCGTCCGCGCCGTAGTCCTTCAAAAAGCAGTCGAGGCTGTAGGCTGCCTGCTTGACGGCAGCTTTTCGCTGCTGCTGGGTGGTGGGCAGCAGAAAAACGGTGAGCAGCACATTCTGAGTGCACCAGCTCGTCCAGTTACACATAGGCTCTTCGCCGTTGCCCATCCACCAGAAGTGGCTTGTAAAATAAGGCGTCAGGATGCGGGCGTCCAGCTCCCGCTCCATCCTCGCCGTGATGCCCGGCGCGGCAGTATCCAGCTCATCGGGCAGTAAGTACCGGGTCAGCGCCAGAAGCGCGCCGGTCTCGGCGGCAAATAAATCCACGATGGGGCGGGTGGTGTCCGGCAGGGGCAGCTGCGGGGTGTCCCGCACATAACTGTTGTGGGCGGGCAGCTGCCATGCACTTTCCTCGCAGATCGCCCATACGGTATCGGCAATTTCATCCAGAAAGCGCCCTTTGTGCTCCACACACTCGGCACTTACCAGCGCGCACAGCCGCGCCCGGCGGGAAAAGTAAGCCGTCTCCCATGGGGTGCGCCGCCCAGTGTGGGTGAAATCCAGCCAGAGCGAGAGCGGCAGGGGCGCAATGGGCGTTTGCAGCGCGGCTTCCCCCGCCTGCAAAAAGCGCTGCTTTGCCCGCAGGGGCAGCCCCTGCCATGCGGTGTGCTCTTTGACAGGGGGAAAGGGCCGGTAATCGGGAAGAAATTCCGGCAGATGAGCAAGCTGTTCCTGTATCATAAAAGCCTCCGATTTTAAATACTTTGCTGGTATTCCCGCGGGCTGAGCCCCGTGACCTTTTTGAATACCTTGGAAAAATAGAAAGCGCTCTCGTACCCCAGTTTCTCAGCGATCTCGTATACTTTCAAATCGCCCTGTTCCAGCATCTCTTTTGCCGCAGCGATGCGGGTCTCGGTGATGTACTCCACAAAGCCGCTGTCGCCGTATTTGCCGAACAGCTGGCTGAGGTAGTTGGGCGAAAAATTGAATACAGCCGCCACATCGGCCAGCGTCAGTTTTTCCGAAAGATGATTCTTAACATACTCCTGCACCTGTGCCACCACCTGCATCTTCCCGGCGGTGGCGTCGCCCTCGTTGACCTCCACGAACTGGATGGGCTGCTCCACCGTGAGCAGGGGCTGTAGGTGGGCGTTTTCCCGGCAGCGGCGCGCCAGCCCCAGCAGGGAGCCGGTGGGGCGTCCTACCGCCCAGAGCAGCCGTACCGTGAAATAGTTGTATAGAATTTGGCTGGCGCGTTCCAGCAGCGGGCGCAGTACCGTCCGGTATTTTTGGCACTGGGCATCGGTCAGGCAGAAAAGCACATTGCAGCGCATGGCATCCGCCCCGGTCACATAGCAGGGCAGGTAGTTTTGCAGGGTGGTCTCCAGCATCCGCCCGCAGGAAAAACTCAGCTTCAGCTGCTGGGCGGGGGTAAGGGCGGTGTTGGCGATGATCTCGCAGCTGGCTACAAGGTAGGCGTCGCTTGCAAGGTTCAGCTCCATGTGCTGCAAAGGCTGCTCCAATGCGGCTTCGTCCGGGAACAGCCCGGCGTACAACCGCACGAAAAAACGCTCCTGATAGCTGCGCACACTCTCGGCAAGATTTTCCTGTGCTGACAATTCGCCCAGCAAAGCACGCTCCTTTTTTACCTTTCGGCGGCCTTGGCAAGGGCGGTTTGCAGGTTTTCGGGGGTCAGGTCCAGCTTGACCAGATAATCCACCACTCCGGCACCCATGGCCTGCTTGATGTAATCAAATTCTTCAAAGCTGGTCAGCATGATAAAGGCGGGCAGGGCGTTGCGCTCCCGGCAGGTGCGGGCAAGGGTAAGCCCGTCCATCACCGGCATTTTTACGTCGGCAATGACGATATCCGGCTTCTCCCGCTCAATGAGTTCCAGCGCCAGCTTTCCGTTGCGGGCGGTGCCGCAGACGGTATAGCCCAGCTTTTCCCATTCCAGCATCCCCTGCAGGCCGATGAGCACCAGCGGCTCATCATCCACCAGTAATATCCGCAGCATGGGTGTCTCCTTTCTGTTGATAGGGCAACCGGATGGTGACCTCGGTGCCCACGTCCTCTTCACTTTCAATGGTCAGGCCGTAACCCTCGCCAAAGGAATACCGGATGCGGCGGTTCACGTTCCACAGGCCGACATGACGGAACTTTTCAGCCTTTTCGGCACCCTCGGCGGGCTCGTCCAGAAGGTGAGCTACCTGCTCCGGCGGCATGCCCACGCCGTCATCGGTAATGCGCAGCAATACGTCCCCGGTATCCGGGTCGGTGGAGATATCCAGCAGCACGCTGCCGTGGCCGCCCTTGGGTTCCAGCCCGTGGAAGATGGCGTTTTCCACCAGCGGCTGCAAGGTGAACCGGGGAATCATGCAGTCCCGGCAAAGGGTCTCGCTTTCAATGCGGGAGACCTCAATCTCCAGGTCGCCGCCGTAGCGGTACTGCTGGATGGTAAAGTAATCGTTGAGCAATGCCAGCTCCTCCTGCAAAGGCACCAGCTTCTGGGTGCCTTTGGAGATGCTTTTGGTCAGCCGTGCAAAGGCGGTGACCATCTCGGCAATGCCGGGCGCGTGCTGGATGGTAGCCATCCAGCGGATGCTGTTGAGGGTGTTGTAGATAAAGTGCGGGTTCACCTCGTTTTGCAGCATCCGGTATTCCAGCTCCTGCTTGCGACGTTCGTCCTCCACCCGGCGGGTCATCAGGCTGTCCACGTTTTCAGCCAGCTGGTTGATGCCCCGGCCGATGTCGCCCAGCTCGTTGTTCCACTCCACCGTGCGGTCGGGGGCAAAGTTGCCGCTGCCCACGGTTTCGATGCGCTTTTGCAGCGCCTCCACCGGGCGGGTGATGACCCGCTCCAGCCAGTGCTGCATCAAAAAGCTCAGTCCCCAGATGATGGCAGTGCCAAGGGCGACCAGCCACAGGTACACGCCGTAGTGCAGCAAAAAGGTATTTGCGGGCAAAAGCTGTACCAGTGCCGCGCTGCGGCCGTTCAGTGTTACCTTGACTACATAATACTTCTGGCCGTCCAGCTGCACCTTGCCCTGCCATGCGGTCTGCTCTGTCACGCCGTTATTGCTGCCGGTGCGCAGGGTGTAGTCCACCTCCCGCAGCGGATTTTCAATCTCGGTCAGGCTGCCGTTTTCGATCTGCCACAGGCGGCTGCCCATCTCCCAGTACAACGCGCTGCCGTCGGTCAGGCTGTAACCTGCTGCCGGGTCGGTGATAATGGCGGTATCCAGCGCAAGGTAGGTGCTGCCCCGGTGCAAGGTGCCCTTGCCGCAGCGGACAGGCTGGCTGATGGCGATGCAGCTCGGACTGCCGGGCAGCAGCGGGTCGGTGGCGAACTGCATCCCGTACCCCTTGGTGAGAAACTGCTTTACGCTGGTGCGGTTGAGCGCCGCCGAGGAGTTCAGCGGGCCGAACTGCAAATGCCGGTCGTTCTCATTGGTAACAAAAAAGCGGAGGATATGGCTGTACAGGGTGCTGGAATAGTATTTTTCCTGCATGGCTTCGTAGGCGGCAATGGTCTGGGTGCCGTTGATATTTTCCTGCGAGATGTACCGCCGCACGGTGCTGTCAATGGAAGCCCAGTTCAAAAGAGCATCGGCGCTTTCCAGACTGGTCTCGATGGAGGTAGCCACCAGCCGCAGGTTGAACTCTGCCGCCTGCAGGGAGTTGGCACGCACATATTGGTTGGAGAGAATGAACAGCGCCGCGCCCACGGCCAGAGAGGTAAGAAAGGTAAAAAAGCGCATTCCCCACACGATCTGCCGCCGCAGCGGGAAACGGTGGCTGCTCTTCATAACGGTGCCTCCTTTCTGGTGACAGTTTGCATTCTTTCCTTTATACAGTACTGATTCCGGCGCGGTTTGTCAACGGCTTTTTTCATGAGAATTGTGTACTTTATATGCTTTTTTCTCTCGTCACGGATGCAAACTGTGCAAGAGAACAAGAAAGTGCAGACTCCAGTGTAAGAAAGTACATCTTTTTTTAAAAGATACAGAAAAACTGCAACTCTTCCCGGAATTTTTCCATTCCGGTTTTTGCGTTTGTGCGGTATCCTAGTGTCAACAAAAGCGAGCGGCTCCCCGGCACGGGGGAGGCCGCTGCACAGAACAAACACACTGCCCTGAAGGAGGACACACTTATGAAAAAGATCTCTCGTCGTTCGTTCCTTACCGCTGCCGCTGCCTGCGGCGCAGCTGCTGCCCTGAGCGCCTGTGGCGGCTCTTCTGCAAGCTCCACCGCTGCTTCCTCCACTGCCGGTTCCACCGCTGCTTCCGCAGCCGCAGGCCCTGTTACCCTGCAGTGGTCAGTGTGGGATAAGGAGTCCACTCCCTACTGGCAGGCCATGGCCGACGGCTACATGGCAAGCCACAAGGACGTGACCATCGAGATGGTGGATCTGGGCTCCAGCGATTACATGACCGTTCTGGCTACCCAGCTGGCCGGCAGCGCTGATCTGGATATCGTGACCATCAAGGATATCCCCGGCTACGCAAACCTGATCAATCTGGACTACCTCAAGCCTCTGAATGAGGTGCTGACCCGCGACACCGGCGATTTCAACGGCACCATCGAGCAGCTGACCACCGATGACGGCAACTTCTACGCCGTGCCCTTCCGCAGCGACTTCTGGGTGCTGTACTACAACAAGGATCTGTTTGATGCTGCCGGTGTGGAGTATCCCTCCAATGACCTGACAATGGAAGATTACGATGCTCTGGCCCGCAAGATGACCAGCGGCTCCGGCGACACCAAGGTCTATGGCTGCCACTACCACACCTGGCGCTCTGCCGCTTCTCTGTTCTCCATTCTGGACGGCAAAAACACCATCATCGACGGCACCTACGACTTCATGAAGCCCACCTACGATATGGTCATTGCCCAGCAGAAGGACGGCATCTGCATGGACTACGGCTACCTCAAGACCTCTTCTCTGCACTACTCCGCAGCCTTTGAGAACCAGCAGTGCGCAATGGTCAACATGGGCAGCTGGTTCATCTCCACGCTGGAAGCTTACATGAAGGATGCCGAGACCAAGTTCAACTGGGGCATCGTCAAGTACCCGCACCCCGCCGGTGCAGAGGCTGGTTCTACGCTGGGCACTGTGACCAGCTTGGCCATCAACGCGGATTCTCCCAAGGCAGAGGCCGCTGCCGACTTCATCAACTGGTGTGTCTCCGAGGAGGGCGCACAGGCCATTGCCAAGACCGGCACCTTCCCGGCTTGCGGCTCCGCTGCCACCGCCGAGATCATCAAGTCCACCGAGGGCTTCCCCGAGGACAGCAATTCTGTGGATGCACTGACCACCAGCAATGTCTATCTGGAAATGCCTTACACCCAGTACGCATCTGATATCGAGACCATCCTGAACGCCGAGCACGATGCCATTATGACCATGAGCGAGACCGTGGACGAGGGTATCCAGAACATGAACGATCAGGTTCCCGCAGTTCTCGGCTGATAAAGCGTTTTCCGCAATAGTTTGCGGTTCTCCTTCTTCATTGTTTTCGATCCCCATTCATTTTCCGATGACGAGCATCGGAAAAAAGCCCTGTCCGAGCGGGGCGGGTATGCACAGCGCCCGCTCCGCTCATTTTTTGGGAAAACTGTTATACTTCCGGGAAAGGAGGCTCTTTTATGGCGAGTGCTGCTGTCCAGAATAAAACTCCCCGTAAAGTGCTTAAAAAATCGACCCGCGATTCTCTGATCGCGTATTCCTTCATTGCGCCAAACTTCATCGGCTTCTGCGTGTTTACGCTGGTGCCCATGGTGTTTGCCATTGCGCTGGCCTTCTGCGCATGGGACGGCCGCCACGCCATCGAGTTTATCGGCCTGAAAAACTTTGTAAAGCTCTTCACCACCGATAAAATTTTTCAGGCGGCGCTGAAAAACACCGTCGTCTATGTCATCGGCACCGTGCCGCTGACGCTGGCCTGCTCGCTGGCCATGGCCGTGCTGCTGAACCAGAACGTGAAGCTGCGCAACTTTCTTCCGCACCGTGGCGTTCTTCCCCTATGTTGCCTCGCTGGTGGCGGTGGCAGCGGTGTGGAATATGATCTTCAACCCCTCCATGGGCCCCATCAACATGATCCTGAACCAGTTCTTTGGCGTGGCGGTGGAAAACCTGCCCCGCTGGGCTGCCGGCAAGGACACCGCATGATCACGGTTATCCTGTTCAGCGTGTGGAAGAACATGGGCTACTACATGGTCATCTATCTGGCCGGCCTGCAGGGCTGCAACCCGGATCTGAACGAAGCCGCCGAGCTGGACGGTGCAAACCGCTGGCAGCAGTTCTGGCACATCACCCTGCCGCAGCTGCGCCCCACCACCTTCTTTGTGGTCATTATGCTCACCATCTCCGGCTTCAAGGTCTACGACCAGATGTACATGATCACGCAGGGCGGCCCCGGTACTGCTACCATGACGCTGGTGTACTACATCTATAATGTGGCCTTCGTCAATACCCCGAAATACGGCTACGCAAGTGCAATTTCCATGGTGCTGTTCGTACTGGTGCTGATCGTTACCATCATCCAGTTCCGCGGTTCCAAGGGCGAGAACTGAGAAAGGAGGAAGAACTATGTCTGCTGCTATTATCAAGACCGAAGCCTCTCAGAAGCGCCGCAATTTCATCTCCAAGTTCCTGATCTATTTCTTCCTCATCGTCATCACAGCTTGTATGCTGCTGCCCTTTTTGTGGATGCTGTCCTCCTCCTTTAAGCTGAATAAGGACGTGTTCGGCTTCCCCATCCAGTGGATTCCCAAAAATCCCCGCTGGCAGAACTATGTGGACATCTGGACCCAGATCCCGCTGCTGACCTTTGTGAAAAACACGGTCAAGATCACCGTGGTGGTCACCCTGTTGCAGCTGTTCACTTCCTCCTTTGCAGCCTACGCCTTTGCCAAGATGCAGTTCAAGGGCAAAAACGCGCTCTTCCTCGGCTACATTGCCACCATCGCAGTGCCTTGGCAGGCCTACATGGTGCCCCAGTTCATGATGATGAGCTCGTGGCATTTGAACAACACCCATCTGGCCATTATGTGCCTGCAAGCCTTCAGCGCCTTCGGCGTGTTCCTGATGAAGCAGTTCTACGAGGGCGTGCCCACCGAGCTGTGTGAGGCTGCCCGCATTGATGGCCTGAGCGAGTACGGCATCTGGTGGCACATCATGCTGCCCCTCAGCCTGCCCGCCCTGTCCACCCTGACCATCTTCACCTTCGTGAACACCTGGAACGACTTCCTTGGCCCCCTGATCTACCTGACCAAGACCGAACTCAAGACCATCCAGATCGGTCTGCGTATGTTCATCACCCAGTATTCCGCAGAGTACGGCCTGATCATGGCGGCCTCTGTGGTGGCACTGATCCCGGTGCTGATCGTGTTCCTCTCCCTGCAGAAGTATTTTGTGCAGGGCGTGGCATCCACCGGCATCAAGGGCTAAACAAATCACCCGTAAGCGGGGCGTGGGCAGTACCCGCGCCCCGCATTTTTTGCAGAAATAGAGAGAAAGTGTTATGTTATATCCTGAACAGAATGAAGCGCGCTTGAAGCTGAGCCTTGACGGCACATGGGCGTTTGCGCTGGGCAGCTGCGTGGAAGACCAGTTCGATCCCGCAAAGCCCCTGCCGGATGCCCAGCCCATCGCCGTGCCCGCCAGCTACAACGACCAGAACGACCAGACCACCGCCCTGCGCCGCCACTACGGCTGGGCATGGTATCAGCGCAAAGTCACCCTGCCCACTTTCTGCGCCGGGCAGCGGGTGGTGCTGCGGTTCGGCTCGGTGACCCACACGGCAAACGTCTGGCTGAACGGCCAGCTTATCGCACAGCACAAGGGCGGCTTTACCCCCTTTGAAGCAGACGTTACCGCCCTGCTGCACCCCGGCGAGACGGTGCTGCTGACCGTCGCCTGCGACAACCGGGTAAACCACAGCACCCTGCCTGTGGGCAACGAGGACGGACAGCTGGCCTTCTTTGGATCGGACAACGCGGGCATCCCCAGTGTGGAGGCTGCCAAGCGCGCCGCCGCACCCCAGAACCGCCCCAACTTTGACTTTTTCAACTATGCGGGCATCCACCGACCAGTGTGGCTCTACACCACCCCCAAAGAGTATATCGAGGATGTGACCGTAGTGCCCGCCGTGGACGGCACGGTGCAGTACGCGGTCAAAACCACCGGCAGCGCGCCTGTCCATGTCACGGTGCTGGATGCGGACGGCAAAGCCGTTGCAAGCGCCGAGGGTGCAGAAGGCACGATCACCATCCCAGAGGTGCATCTCTGGGAGCCCAGACCCGGCACGCCCTACCTGTACACCCTGCACATCACCTGCGGGGCAGACGTCTACGATCAGACCTTTGGCGTGCGCAGCATTGAGGTGCGGGGCACACAGGTGCTTTTGAACGGAAAACCGCTCTATTTCAAGGGCTTTTGCAAGCACGAGGACTTTACCGCCCACGGCCGCGGCTTTGACCCGGTGCTGAACGTGAAGGACGTGAATCTGATCCACTGGGCAAACGCCAACGCGGTGCGTACCAGCCACTACCCCTACGCTGAGGAGTTCTACGACCTGTGCGACCGGGAGGGCATTCTGGTCATGGACGAGACCCCGGCGGTGGGTATCGGCGGCGGGGCAGCGGTGAATCCTTACAAGGAATATCCCCTTGCGGAGCATCACCGGCAGGTGCTTGCCGAGATGATCCATCGGGACAAAAACCACCCCTGCGTGGTGCTGTGGAGCCTTGGCAACGAGCCGGATCTGGAGCACTTCCCGCAGGATGCCTACGATTACTGGCACCCGCTGTATGAGCTGGCACATCAGCTGGACCCGCAGAACCGCCCGGTCACCCTCGTCTGCTGCCAGAACGACTACACCAAGGATATCACCACCCGCACCATGGATATCGTCTGCATCAACCGCTACTACGGCTGGTACAACCTTTCCGGCGACATGGACGCCGCCTGCTATGGCCTGAATCAGGAAATGGATTTCTGGGCAGAGCAGCACAAGCCCGTGATGATGAGCGAATACGGCGCAGACACCGTGGCAGGTCTGCACACCGCCGGAGCCGAGATGTTCAGTGAGGAGTTTCAGGTGGAGTTCTACCGCCGTCTGGATGCAGAGTTTGACAAGCGCCCGTGGTTTGTGGGAGAATTTGTCTGGAACTTTGCAGACTACGACACCGTGCAGGGCCCCATGCGGGTGGACGGCAACAAAAAGGGCCTGTTCACCCGGGACC
>ADJT01001825.1_pt1 | contig 12138 bp, 11 predicted proteins | sample 268108 | NCBI WGS metagenome assembly ADJT01 (sample SAMN00007487, study PRJNA43253) | human gut metagenome | isolation source: feces sample TS29
CTCTTTTTTTGATAAGGACAAGAGAAGGGTTACATTGCAAGGAGAGGCCTTTTTTGAAGTGCAGAAAGATCCGGAGCATGGTCTTGAAATCACTGCTCCCCATGAAACAAAAATAGAGGTGCTGGGTACCTCATTTAATGTTGAAGCCTTTGAAAAAGATCCTTTTGTTGCGACTACATTGATCAATGGTAAAGTTCGTTCGGTTACATGAAAAACGGTCGAATGACGGCTATACAGATGAAACCGGGGCAGAAACTAACTTATGACTCTTCTTCCTCCCGAGTCCAATTGGCTGAAACGAACGGCGAGTCAGAGATTGCTTGGAAAGACGGAAAGATTGTTTTTCATGCGACCCCTTTACCGGAAGCTTTACGGATATTGGAGAAGCGGTTTAATGTAGCCTTCGTATTATCCAATGATCGTCTTCGTGGTGAAGCTTTTACCGGGTCTTTCAGTCATCAGCGGTTGGAGCGTATCTTGGAAATATTTAAAATATCGTCTAATATCAAATGGCGTTATTTAGATACGCACAATATCGAGAATGAGAAGGCTAAGGTTGAAATCTATTAGGCACAATTTAAAAGTAATTTAATAACACATTAAAACACGCAATGTATCATGAAACACACCAGCAGACCCCCATAAAGAAAAAACATCCGGAAAAATATTGGCGTATTCTTCCGGATGAAATGAATTGACTTTAAAATGCTTGTTTGGCGACAAGCGGTAATAAATCATTTTTTATTAATTAGATCACTACAAAGTTATGCAAAAACATTTTATTACCCAACAGTTTTGGGTAGTATCAGAGTTATTTTGGTTTACCTTAAACAAAATTCCAAGAGTTATGAAGTTATACATATTCTTGTTGTTCTGTTCGATTGGCTTGGCACAAGCTGCAAATAGCTATGCTCAGAATGCAACTGTTAACCTGAAAATGCAGAATCAAACGGTTCAAACCGTATTGGATGAAATAGAAAACCAATCTGAGTTCTCGTTCTTTTTCAACACGAAGCATGTCGACCTGAATCGTAAAGTTTCGATTGATGCTGAAAACAGTGATATATTCAAAGTCTTAGATCATATCTTCTCCGGAACGAATGTAAAGTATTCGGTAGTGGATAAGAAGGTTATTTTGTCGACAGAATTAGTTTTACTGCCAAGTGTATCGCAGAATAAAAAAACGGTAAGTGGTATTGTAAAGGATGAAAATGGTGAACCGATAATAGGAGCGAACGTAATAGAGAAAGGAACGGCAAACGGGACAGTGACAGATATGGATGGCAAATATACTTTAGAGGTATCATCTTCTACTGTTGTTTTGCAGTTATCTTATATTGGTTATTTGACAAAAGAAGTAATAACGACAAATAAATCTAATATAACTATTGTTTTAAAAGAAGATACTTTAGCCTTGGAAGAGATTGTGGTCATTGGTTATGGAACAATGAAAAAAAGAGATTTAACAGGTTCCATTTCATCTGTAAAATCAGAAGATATTGTAAAAATGGCAACTTCATCTCCTATAGCAGCTTTGCAAGGGCGTGCTGCTGGTGTTTCTATTTCAATGGATTCCGGTGCTCCAAATGCAGGAGTTTCTGTTCAAATTCGAGGTATTGGTACGTTCAACAACTCTTCTCCTCTTTATGTTGTAGATGGCTTTCCTATGGCTGATATTGGATATTTGAATCCAAAAGACATTGAAACTATTGAGATATTAAAAGATGCTTCAGCTTGTGCTATATATGGCTCACGTGGAGCAAATGGAGTTATTGTTATAACAACTAAAAAAGGGAAAAAGGGAGAATTGAAAATTGGTATAGATGCATATTATGGAATAGAATATTTAGCTTCTAAACCGACAATGTTGAATTCTTCTCAATATGCGGAACTATCTAATTTAGCTTATAAAAACGCAGGTAAAGATCCTCTATATGCAGATACTTCCAATATGCCTTATTCTACAAAATGGTATGATGAGGTGTCGCATTTGGGACAAATCCAGAATTATAATATTAATATGTCCGGAGGAAGTCAGAGAATGCAATCCATATTCAGCGCGAACTATTATAAGAAGGATGGAATTATAAAATCGATGAATTATGATCGAGTTTCATTGAATCAGAGTAATAAAATAGAAGCAACTAATTTTTTGAATATAGAGACATCCCTCTCTGTATCAATGACAAATTCTAAAAGTATGGATTCTAATGGTATTTTTTTAGCGTCTTTAATAGCTCCTCCAGATATACCTGTCATTGATCCTGAGACTAATTATTATACAGGTATTACAAAATTAAGATTAGAAAACCCTGTAGGTCGAATAGCTAGAAATAACAGCAAATATAAGTCTCTTTATTTTGTAGGGAACTTTAGTGCAAATCTTAATTTGACCAAGGATTTGGTTTTTACCTCTCGTTTCGGAATCAAGATTGTTAATTCTAATAGCAATGGCTTTACACCAGTGTATTATGAGACGGCGGATAATTCGGTATTGATGAATTCTGTTTCTAGAGGGACTACTAGAACAACGGATTGGACAGCCGATAATATGTTGACATATCACCATTGTTTTAATGATGTACACGATTTGACTACCATGGTAGCAATTTCTTCCCGTAGTTATAAATCTGATTCTTATTGGGCATCAAAACAGGATACTCCACTTGAAAGAGAAGAATTTTGGTATTTCGATTCAACAACGAAAAATCCGATGAATAGCGGAAGTGGAGCTGAGTTGACTATGTTATCTTATTTAGGACGTGTTAATTATAATTTGTTAGATCGTTATTTGTTGACTGCTAGTATTCGAACTGATGGCTCTTCTCGTTTTTTGAAAGAAAATAGGTGGGGGTATTTCCCTTCTGGGGCTATTGCCTGGAAACTATCAGAAGAGATGTTTTTTAAGAAATGGGAACAAAAATGGTTTAATAATGTGAAGATTCGGTTAGGATACGGTACAATTGGTAATGAAAATATATCTTCTTATTATCCTTATTTGACTCCAATATCACAGCAACAATATTATACTTTAGGGAAAGTTCCAGAAAGGATCAATGGAGCCGCTCCTTCTGCTATAGGTAATAGGGAAGTAAAATGGGAAACCTCGAAACAGATGAATGTAGGAGTTGATTTAGGGCTATTCGATAATCGTCTAAATATTACTGCTGACTATTATGTTCGAAAAACAAATGATATTTTACTAGATCAACAAATACCTTATATTTCCGGATATGGCAGTATTATACGTAATGTTGGAGGAATGCAGAATAAGGGTTTTGAACTTACTGCAGGATTTAAAGGAGGTAAAGGCAATTTCTTTTATAGCATAAATGGAAATATGTCATTCGTTAAAAATAAAGTAACGAATTTAGGAACAACCAGTGCTTTGATAGGTAGTTGTGATGGTGTTTTTGTTGATATGGCAACAGCCATAGGGCAGTCAATTCGGACTGAAGTTGGAATGCCTTATGGTCAATTTTATGGTTATGTAACAGATGGTATTTTCCAAAATCAATCGGAGGTTGATGCTTATAAGAAAGATGGACATTTGATTCAACCAGAAGCAAAACCAGGAGATTTCAGATTTAAAGATTTGGATAATAATGGAGTAATAGATGAGAATGATAGAGAATTTATTGGAAATCCAATTCCTGATATTACGTATGGTTTGTCATTTGATGCAACATATAAGAATTTTGATTTAAGTATTTTATTTCAAGGTGTTGTAGGAAATGAGATTTATAATGCAGCAAAGTTTTATTATATGAGATTTGATGGTAAGCATAATGTTCGTGTTGAATATCTTGATAATTATTGGGCAGGAGAGAATACATCTAACACTCAGCCAATCCCTTCTTCTGATTTGACAAGGAATAATAATAATTTTAGAAATTCTGATTATTACGTTGAAAACGGATCGTATCTACGATTGAAAAATATTCAACTAGGTTATACTTTCTCTCCGAGATTTACAGAGCAATTCAAACCTTCTATTCGTGTGTATGTGGCTGCACAGAATTTGTTTACATTGACGCAGTATAGCGGATTTGATCCGGAAGTTGCTAGAAGTTATTCTGTTGATAGAGGACAATATCCTCAAGCTCAACAATATATGATCGGCGTTGTTGTCGGATTTTAAAAATGAATGATATGAAAAATTTTAAGATATTAATATTAGGACTATTGGTATTACAGAGTTCTTGTTCCGATTTTCTGGATAAGAAGCCATTGGTACAAACATCTGTTCAAACTTATTATTCTACAGATGAAGAAGTGAATTCTGCTTTAATGGGTATTTATTCCCGTTTGCAACGAGAAAATTTTCAGTTAGGACCGATGTTGATTATTGGAGATGACTGTTCTGACGATGCAGATATAGGAAATGAAAATAGTGAAGCGTTTTCATGGTTGGGACCGGTATCACAATCGTTACAGAAGTTTGATCATCTATCTACTAATTGGTTAAGCTCAGCATTATGGGGAGAGGCTTTTACTGGCATTTCTTGGACTAATCAGGCTATAGAGAGTATTTTAGCAAACCGAAATTTATTATCGGAGAAAAGTGATTTGTACTTGGGGGAAGCCTATTTTTTACGTGCTTTTTTCTACTTTTTTTTAACCCGCCAATATGGGAGGATGCCAATCGTTGATCATGTATTGTCTTATAATGAATTTTATTCTCCTCGTGCCTCTATAGAAGAAACGTGGGATTTTATTGTCCGAGATTTAAAGAAAGCTATAGAGCTCTTACCCAAGAAAAGTGAATATAGTGCAACTGATTTGGGAAGAGCCACTCAAGGCGCGGCTTATGCCATGTTAGGGAAAGCTTATATTTATCAAGGAAAATTTCAAGAAGCGTATGATGCTTTGATGAAAGTCGTTGAGTCTGGTGAATATTCATTAGAACCAGTTTATGCAGATATTTTCACATTGGAGCATGAAAATGGAATAGAGTCTGTTTTTGAAATTCAGCATATGACTAGTAATACAGGTTGGTCTGATGACAATGAGGGTTCTATTCTTTCTTTTTATGAACATGACGCAGATCCTGATGATCCTATCAAATGGCATAATGGCTGGTCTATGCATTGTTTAACTGAGGATTTAGTTAATAGTTATGAGAAAGGAGACCCACGTTTAAATGCAACAGTTATTTTTCCAGGGGAATTTTTTGATGGGCATATCAATTATAATAAAGCAAGTTCTACTGGTTATCAACCTAAGAAGTGGTATATTCCTTATGATCAACGTTCTCAGTCTGATCAAAGTGACTGTCCTAAAAACATAATTTTTTATCGTTATGCTGACGTTCTTTTGTATTTAGCTGAAGCAGCCAATGAAATAGGAAAAACGGCTGAAGCATTAGGTTTTCTGGAACAAGTTCGCCATAGAGCTAGATCAAATGCAACGGATGTGAATGTTTTACCTATAGTAACAGAAACGGATAAGAATAGATTGCGTGATTTGATTTGGCATGAAAGGCGTGTTGAATTAGCAGGTGAAGGACAACGCTTTTGGGATTTAGCTAGGCAGGGACGTTTAGGAAAGGTAATGAAGGCTTATTCACGAAAGTATAATTCAATTAAAGGACAGAACTTTATTGAAGGAAAAAATGAATTACTTCCAATACCTGACGATCAGATAATAGTCTCCAATGGAGCATTATCTCAGAATCCTAGATATTGATGTTTAACTATTTTACAATAAAATAAATACGTTTTAATTTTTATCAAAAACATGTATGTATAAGCAATGTAGTTGAAGTCGATACCAGCAGCATTATTTTATACTATTCTTTTATTTATATTCTTCACATTAAGTAATTAATACTAATAATCATGAAAACAGTTTTATTAATAATATGTATGGTCTTTATAGAACTAACTGTAAATGCTCAGAATACAACATATTTCGTATCTCCGTATGGTAATGATATTGCTTCCGGTTTATCTATTAAGGATGCGTGGAAAAGTTTGGATAAAGTAAATAGTGTAACGTTTCTTCCTGGTGATAAAATCTTGTTTGAATCAGGAGGCATTTGGAAAGGACAGTTAAAACTGAAAGGTTCAGGGATTGAAGGAAATCCTATTCTTCTTTCTAATTATGGGGGTAAGGACAGGCCGGTGATTTACACCGGAAAGGCTGAAGGTGCTGGAATTCGTCTATATAATCAGTCTTGGTGGATTGTAGAAAATATGGAGATCACCAGTGGAGCTGCTCCAGAACTAGGAATTGGTCGCCAAGGTATTGCAGCAATAGTTCGGGGAGCTGATCAACATGTAGAAAACATTATCATTCGTAATTGTTATATTCATGATATTTGGGGACAACTTGGGGGAAATACGGAATTTACGGGATATAATAGTTGTGCTATTGTTGTACAGATGCAGAATGAAAAAATGATGGTTGCGATGATAACGGTCTGAATGCGACATTGGATAATGTTTTAATCGAAAATAATCACATTGAGCGTTGTGATAAGTGTGGTATTGTTGTCCGTGGATGTAAAAGGAACTTGAATATATCTCATAATTATATGGAAAATATAGGAGGAGATGGCATTTTGGCGAGTGGTTGCTATAAAGGAATGATCGAGCATAATGTGGCAAAGCGAACGTGTATGCGTTCCGGATATATGGATTTAAAAGGTGGAGAAACGTGGTGGCCTCATACTGCAGCAATATGGATTATGAATGCTCAAGAAACTGTTATGCAATACAATGAAGTGTATGATACAGGTCGACAGCCAGGGAACGGAGATGGGTTTGCTTTTGATTTTGATTATTACTGTAAACATTGTGTTTTACAGTATAATTATAGTCAGAATAATCATGGATTCCTTTTGTTTATGGGGCGAACTTTTGAAAATATAGCTCGTTATAACATTAGTGAAAATGATCAAACTCACTTGGTACAAATGCAGTGTGAGATAGGAGATCGGAATATGCTACATAATAATATTTTTTATATCGATTATGGGACAGTAGATATTGATTTTTTTTGTGGAAATGATGGTATGGTCAATAAAACGACGATAGGTGCTGCCTTTTGTAATAATATATTTTATGCAACTGGGCAGAGTTGTTTCAGAACGGTGTATTCAAAGGGGGAAACTTTAGGGCGAACCTTCGATGAATCTGTAAAAGTTGCACGAGGAATGCCTTATAAATTATTTTATAATAATTGTTATTTCGGTCTGTGGAAAAATGGTATCCCAAATGATCCGAACAAATTAATCGCTGATCCTTTGTTTATTGCACCGGGGACAGGTAAAGAAGGTTTTTCTTCTTTGACTGGATATCAGTTACAATCTGATTCTCCCTGTATTAATGCTGGCTTTTATATACCCTTGTCGGGGAAATATGACTTTTGGGGAAATCCCATAGAAGATGGATTATTGGATGTAGGAGTCTACGAGCAAATAGGAACGGGAGTTTTTGCAAATAAGATTAAAATGAAGGAGGATGCTGAAAAGTACAAAAAAGAATCTGATTCTGCTTGGTTAAGATGGAACTCCAATGGTAGTGAAAATTAAATTGTTTATTTGATTAAAAGTAATAGTATGAATGAAAATAGAAGGAATTTTATCAAACAGGCAGTAATAGGAACTGGACTTTTATTAGGGAATAGTGTGAAGGCAATAGACCTCGAGTCGGTGAAAACGATCAATGAATCTTTGCATACTTTTCACAAACAGAAATTTAATATGTGTGGTTACCGTGCTCCTAAATTAGAGACTGTTCGAATTGGTTTTATTGGTATAGGTAACCGAGGTATTTTCAATATGACACAAATGCTATATATAGAAGGTATTGAAGTTAAGGCTCTTTGTGATTTAAGGCAATTTCGCATTGATGAAGCCCAAAAGTTATTGTCGGATTTTAAAAATCCTGTCGCGTGCGAATATGGAGGTTCTCCTGACGCATGGAAGTCTGTCTGTGAACAATCTGATATAGATTTAATTATGATAGCAGTACCAAGAGGTCCTCTTCATGCAAAAATCAGTAATTACGCTATGTTGTGTGGAAAACATGTAGCCGTAGAAGTCCCAGCAATTGCAACCATTGATGAAGCTTGGCAATTAGTTGAAACATCGGAAAAACAAAAAACATTGTACGATGTTGGAAAATTGTTGTTATGATTTTTTGAGTTGCTAACGTTGAATATGATTCGTCAAGGTTTATTGGGTACTATTATTCATGCAGATGCCGCTTATATTCATCATCAGAATAATTTTGTGAAAATAGAGACGGAGATATGTGGCGTATAGAGGAAAGTCAACGTCATAATGGTAATTTATATCCAACACATGGATTAGGACCGATTTGTCAAGCAATGAATATAAACAGAGGAGATCGGATGACTCATATGGTTTCTATGTCTTCAAATGATTTTATGATGGCAGAAATGGCTACCGAATTTGCTCAGAAAAATCCTATTTATAAGTATTTAGCGACAGATACTTATCGGGGGAATATGAATACTTCTGTTATTCGTACAGAAAGAGGGCGAACTATTATGTTACAATATGATACAACAAGTCCTCGGGTTTACTCACGTATTTACATGGTAAGTGGGACAAAGGGAGCTGTACAAAAATATCCTTTTCCTGAGCGTATTTCTTTGGGTGATGACTGGGTGAGCGAAAAGGAAATGGAAAATTTAACAGAAAAATATATGCCAGAAATAGTCCGAAGGATAGGAAATATGGCTAAAAAGATTGGAGGACATGGTGGAATGGATTTTTTAATGAGTTGGCGTTTGATAGATTGTTTAAGAAATGGTTTGCCTATGGACATAGATGTTTATGATGCCGTAGCCTGGAGTTCTATTATCCCATTAAGCGAATGGTCCGTAAAACATGGCTCACAACCTGTGTTAATACCAGATTTTACTTGTGGTTCTTATCGATTAAATGAACCGTTTGTGTGAAATATTGTAAGCATTCAGCTAACCCTGTATCGCAAAGTTTTATAAGGGCGGTGTGCATTCTATGTTCTACGCAAGGAAAACCTGCATTTTTTTGCTGTTTTTCTTCACTAGAATGTTTATCTTCCCAAAATGTGCACTCCATAAAAACAGATGACGAAGTCCTAAATATCTGATTAATCATGGGGATGTGTCAAAAGTCAGACACATCCCCTTTTCCTGTTGCGAAGTATAAAAATCAAAGTCAGATATCTTTGTATTATCAAAGATAAAGGGCTCCCTTTGTGCCGTCGCCTGTTTTAAGAGATATCATATACAGAGGGAGTGACGGATAGACCAAAGAAGCCTTGACTATACACATGTAAAGCTTGGCTATTTGTAGTCCAGGCTTTTTTATACATTAGAGTCACAAACAACAAATAAAAACCAAAATGATCACTATGCTTAAAAAAAGGTGTCCGAAAATGGACAGCCTCATTAAGTAAAATTCATCTATCATTGCTTTTCATATTTATTGTGTATTCCTCTTTTGCACCGGAAATATTGATACTTATAGCAACCAGACGGTACGACATCGCCACGTTTGATCATACCGCTGGAAAACAGTGATATACAATCTGAATCAAAACAGATTGTGTATCACCAATTTCTTTTTTGTGCCTTGTTAAACGTATAAGAAGTTCCTCCAACAGATTTTCCATCCCAATAAGCAATCAGCCTACAGGCGTGTGAAATCATGTAATCATTACGGTGGGCATAGCATTGGGCATAATAATATTCGGATAGAACTACCACTTTGTCGGCTTGGCGCAAAATATCAGCATACCTCTGTTTGTCCTCTTTGTTGAAATACACATCTTGCCCGACATAAGGAACAACCGCCACCAAAACCATATCGGGATATTGTTTCCTTTGTTCAAGTATGGTATGAGCAGCCATCATGTCAAATCCAACCGCACAACCGATATAGAAAAACGGCTTCCATTCTCATAGCAGAAACGTACCTCTTCATTCAACGATACGGACAAAGCATATTTATTTGTTCGTATCGTTCTATGACCGGTAAAAGCAACGGACATCATTTTCATCCATTTATCATGTGCCTTTCTACATATATCCAACGAACCTGCCGAAGTTTCATACACCATTCCATTCACCTCATAACGATAAGTGAACCAAGTAGTATCTCCAAAGATACCCTTCTGCTTCTCTATATAAGTCTCTTTTTCTTTCATCTTATAACATACGGACAACTGTTTTACCTAAAAAGAAACCTCCCAAAACCTCACCTCCTATTTTTTCCAACTGACAAGCGAAACGAGCATACGAAAATCCTTTTGTTAAAATATCGTCAAATACCAAGATTTTCTTACCCCGAAAAAAGTCCTTGTCAAATTCTATCACTTGTACTTTATGAAGCGACTTGCTATCAAATTTCTCATGAATAGCCAAACGATCTCCACTGACACGTATATGTTCATACGCATTGATAGCACCTGAAAACTTACACACAGCCGAAGCAAACCCCTTATAACGAAGTTCATTCTTATCAGCAGAAGAAGCCGGGACACAAGCAAAAACAATATTCTTAACATCATCACCAAAAACTTGATGTAACTTATTCGCTATCATCCAAGCTACATTCAAATAAGATTTTCCATCCTTAAAACTCCATATCATCTTACGAATTTGCCATTCTCTTTCCGTTGCCTGCCGATATTGCATAGGAAGATATTCAAAGAAAGAAAACATCATCTTATGCCATTGTCTGTCTAAACTAGGATATTTACTCTGATGTGCCATAGTCTTTTATCTATTAAAATTAAACTTATGCTTCAGCTAGATTTAAAGACCTTTTTTTAAAAAACCTTTCCGGGATGGCCTTTTCTTTCTGCCGACTTTTTTTTGAGCTTTCATGCCCCATCTGAGTTTATGAGCCTTTTTTTACGGCACACTACAATAAGGAAGGAGGGATTGAGAAAAGTTTTGGACGACAAAAAATGTTGGGGACAGCGAAGCCGTCCGGCGTTATTTTTTTTCAGGACAAAGGGCGAAGGCCGGAACTCTTTCATATCCATCCTCCGAAATAAATTTGCCGTCCAAAAACAAAGGATCTCAGACGGGGATATGGAAAAAGCGCACGAGGGGAGGCAGAAAACCAAGGAAAAGGGCGGTACGGAAAGTAAAAACAAACCATACGGCTTGGCAGGCAAAGACGTATTCCTATCTCCCCGCCACCAAGTGGCAGGGGAGGGAACGGGTTAACAACGGACTGCCGAGACAAACGGTAAAAGGAAGGGGCTGCGATACGGAAGAAGGAGGTTGTTTCGGCAATGCCGAAGCTCCGGATGATGACTGTTGCAATCCCGCCCACGTTTGGAACTTCTCTTTTCGGGTTTACCCATAATCAGCCGCATGGCGGATGACTACGGGCAAACCGGGAATGAGAACAGTCATTCCGCTGAATGGGAGGGTGGGAAAAATCTGCGTGAACGCAAAAACGCTCTCGGATATATAGCAAAAAAAGCGGCCCAGTGCCGCTTCAATCATTTGCTTGCTTTTTTCTTTTTAGATGCAGCCTTCTTCTTAGGCCGATCCGGTTTTTCTTCTTCTTTTTCCGGAGCCGGATAAAACTTGGTGGCTACCATAACGATGCGGTTACGCTTCTCCCCACTTTTAGAATCCGTCCACTCTTCCGGCTTAAAGTAACCTTCAACGGTTATCAGCTCACCTTTTTTCAATACATCGAAGGAATCCAGCGCTTCATTCTTTCTCCAGGCTTCAATCCCCATGAAAGCAGAAACATAAGAGGTTTCTTCACCTGTCTTGTCTGCACGGCTGACTGCGATAGAAAAGCGTGCTACGCTTGCTGTTTCAAAACTACGGATTTCTACATCCTTACCGATAAAACCTGTTACTGCGAATGAATTTTCAATCTTTTTCATATCTCTGATTTTTTAGAAGTTAATTAATCAATTTTACAGTGCAAAAACTGATTGTTGACTTGGGGGTACACCATGAAAAAAGGGATAAATACGCTTTTTTATACAGCAAAAAAGGAAGATTCATCCCTTTTTTATTGGTTAAGATGGCAACAAATAATTGGGGTTAAATACACTTTTTGTGCAAGGCAGAAAAAGGAAGATTTCAGCCAAATAACGACGTGATATTTGTGAATCGTCCCCTTATCCCTATCAGCGGGGTTAG
>ADJT01011792.1_pt1 | contig 12043 bp, 14 predicted proteins | sample 268108 | NCBI WGS metagenome assembly ADJT01 (sample SAMN00007487, study PRJNA43253) | human gut metagenome | isolation source: feces sample TS29
TAATCAAAAACTCGCTGTTTGCAAGCATAGTTCTTGCCGTATGGCTCTGCAACAGGTCATCCACATTCTGCGTAATGCCGGTGGCATAAGCACCGTACTTTCTTACACGCTTCCAAAGAGTAAACAGGAAGTTTGCGGAGTATTCGTGCTGGAACAGGAGGTAGATTTCATCAATGAAGATGAATGTCTGCTTTCCCTTTGCACGGTTCTGTGTAATACGGTTCAAGATAGAGTCGAGGACGACAAGCATACCGATAGGCATAAGCTGTTTGCCGAGGTCAAGAATGTCATAACAGATAAGTCGGTTATCCGTATCAACATTGGTCGGCTTTGCGAAAGTATTCAAAGAACCGTGTGTAAACAGCTCGATAGCAAGGGCGATTTCCTTTGCTTCCGGTTCGTCCTGTTTCAAAAGCTCCGCACGGAAATCCTGCAAGGTAGGAACGGTACCGGTATATCCTCTCTGCTGATAGTCTCTGTAAACGCTCGCCGTACAACGGTCGATGATAGACTTCTGTTTTGCACCGAGGTTTGTGCCGCCGATAAGCTGTTCGCAAAGCGACATAATGAACTCGGATTTCAGGATAACCGGGTTCGCACCGTCACCGTATTCCTTGTTCATATCCATCGCATTGATATGGCTCGGAGAAGTGGCAGAGATATTGATGATTTCACCGCCGAGTGCCTTTACAAGCTGAGAATACTCTCGCTCAGGGTCGATGATAATAACATCTGCATTGGAGGAAAGAATGATATTTTCAATTTCACCCTTTGCCGCAAAGGATTTTCCGCCGCCGGATACGCCGAGAATAAAAGAGTTACCGTTGAGTAACTGTCTGCGGTCGGCGATAATCATATTTTTGCTGATGACATTCTGACCGTAGTAAATGCCGTTTTCGTGGTAAATGTCCTGAACCCTGAACGGGATAAACACCGCAAGGCTTTCTGTGGTTAGGGTTCTGAATGCGTCAATCTTGCGTGTTCCAAAGGGCATAGCCGTATTCAGTCCGTCTATCTGCTGATACTTGAGAACGGCAAACTGGCACAAATGCTTTCTTGCCGTAGTAAGCAGAGCTTCGGTGTCGTTATCAAGCTGTTCTTTGGAGTCCGCAGTATGAACCATAGTGAGTACAGCGAACATCATTCGCTGATCACGAGTGGTAAGGTCATCAAGGAACTCCTTCATTTCCTTTTTCTGCTGTTCCATATCATAAGGAACAGTAGCGGAAAAGTTATTGTTCTGATTCTGCTTTCTCTGCCAGTTGGTAATGTTCGTCTCAACCCCAAGCAGTCTGCTCTCTGCTTCTCGCACCGCTTCATCGGTAGGAACGGGTACAATATCAATAGACATCATCAGATTGCGGTTCAGGTCGGTAAGCTCAGCTACCATACTGTCCTTGATATAGGAAGCGTACTCACGAAGAAAAAGGACTCTCCCGTAACGGTTTCCCATTTTGAAGTAGTCCTTTTCAAATTCCATTGTATCCGGGCAAACATAATCCTTGAAATCGTGTCCCTTTTTTCTCGTTTCCTTAATATTGAAGTGGTAGGCGGTTTCCTCACCGACACGGAAGAAATCGTGGACAATTCTCAGCCTTTCATCGGTTTCAAGCTCCACACATTTGCTTCCGAGTCTTGCAAAGTGGGCAATCAAGTCAGCACCGACACGGGCAAAATAGTTTCGTGCATCCTCCACGCTCTTTTTGTTAATGGAGATAGTAACATACTTATCCTGAACGATTGCGTTTGCACCGGTCGCCTTGTCGAGAAGCATTTTGTTATATTCCTCTCGGTAAACATCAAGCTCATCGCCGGTTTCGGGGATAAGAATGGTTTTCTCAAAGTCCAAACGGTTAAGCCGTCTGTTGTTGATAGTCAGCTTTGTAGTAGCTCCGCTGTCAAGAGAGTTGAGAAGCTCGGAGTATTCAAGGAACATTGCTTCCTTGTCCTCACGGCTTGCTACGGCAAAGTTAATATCCGTGAACTTGAAACTCTTGGAATACTTGTCCTTGCCCACACGGAAAATACCGTCATCATAGATTGCGGTAATGGGAATACAATCCTGTACGCCCTTTGGTACTACAAACTTTTCTTTGTCCTGCTTTAACAGGTTTGTAAGGGTTTTAATCATTGTTCTTATAAGCCTCCTTCTGTTTTTGTTCGATTGTCGGTTTCATCAATTCGTAATAGGTGTTGGTGGAATGAAAAACCAGCTTTTTCGGCATAAGGAACTCGGACTTAATCCACGCCCATATAAATTTCTCAGCCGTCATTCCGTTGTATTTCACAAAGCCGAGAGCCGCAAAAGGGGCAGCTCCCAAAATGCACACCCACGATACGGTTTCTGTTCCGAGGTATGGTTTTAGAAGGAAGTAAAGTCCTACCGCTACCGCACAGGCAAGAACAGAAAAAATGAACTGTCTGAGCGACAGTCCAAAAAACATTGACTCTGTATAATTTCGTATCTCTCGGTTAATTTTGACTTCCATCAAAAGCTCCTTTCTCTGCGATATGCTTGTTTTGCGTGACGGATTTCATCAGAGCAGACGCAGGTGTCCGCAAGGCAAATCACATTGCCGTTTTTCTTTCCTCCGTAGTACACACAATATTTGCAGTCGCAGTCGGCAGGCATATAGCCCTGCCATCTATCGTTATTTTTCTTGTTTTTCTTCATCAGAGAACCTCCCGTTATAAGCCCATCATTTCACGGATAATTCGGTCGCTCATCTTAACCGCACCGACAAGCACAAGCATATTGAATACCAGTTCTCCGATATATGCCCATACCTGAGTAACGGCTGCTGCGTCAGGGTTCACTACCGGCGGCGTAGAAGCAAATAGGGAGAAGATAATACAAGCAAGTACAATTACTGCTCCCTCAAGCAAAACGGCACAGTAGCTCTTTATAAAGCTCTTACCCACATTCTGCGACGGTTCTCCGGCAAATGTGGAAAGCGGTATCGGAGCGAGAGCCGTGTACATATACAGCTTGAAAAATCGTCCGTACACCGTCATTATCATAATGAACGACAAGACCGTGATAAAAAGTCCGCCGATAAGAGTAACCGCCCACAATGGGATACTCTCAAAAAATCCGCAGCTTTCAATGGTTGTTACCATTTCAGCAGGTAAGGTTGTTTGATTGGGCGTACCGAATCCCGCAGATGTCATAATGGTTGAAATCGTACCTTGTACGATGTCGAACAGGGCAAGCATAAGCTCCAGCCCGTAGGTAATCACACCTTTGGCAATGGCAAAGCGGATAAACAGCTTTAATGCGTGTTCCGGTTTCTTTACATCGGTAAAACTTCCGCAGGTGCGAACCACACCGACAACAAAAAACAGAACAAGTAAGGCAAGACCGATAGCCTGAACCGCTCCGTTGATATTCACCATTACCGACCAAATACTGCCGCCTTTGAACTGTTGCGGCGAAGTGGTTAGCAACTGCCATATTTCCGATAGCTTGCTGTTCCAAGTTTCAAGGGCATTTTCGAGGTTCTGAACTACCCAGTTATCACTCATCTGTTTGCACCTCCTTTAAGATTAGGGGCATACCTGAAATGCCAGGTATGCCCCGTTTGATAACTGTGTTCTCTTAACCGGTAATAAGGGTCAGGATTTCCTTTGCAAAGGTGATGATGATACCGCCCGCAAGGGTCAGGAAGCCGTTGGCTCTCTGAGACGGGTCGTGAGACTTCAAAGAGAGACCGACCTGAACGATACCGAAGCCAAGCAGAATAAGACCGATGGCACGGATAAGACCGAAGATGAAATCGGACAGATTGTTGACCACGGTAATCGGGTCGCTGGCGGCAAAAGCGGTAACGCTCATACCGCAAACAAGAGTTGCTGCTGCGATTACGGCGCAGTAAGCACGGAAGCCTTTCCGAACCTTTCCGGTCATAGGCAACTTCTGAGTAGTTTTCTTTTCGTTGTTCTTCTTAAAAATGTTCATTGTGTTTTCCTCCGTTAAAATAAGTTTTTATTTACTTCAAAATCCTCGTCGGACAGAAGCTCGTAATTGGTTTCTCCGTAGCTTTCCTCCGGAAGTTCTTCCGGGTCAATAGAAAGAACGGAAATTGATGAGTGCTTGACGGTAACTTCGCCGTGCTTATAGGCAGAAGCCTTTCCATCGGTTGTAAGTGCCACATTCGGGTGCTTCAAGATGTCATACTTGAAGTCCATAACGGGGCGTTCTCCACGAATAAACAGAATTGCATATTGGTTATCAAGCATACGAACCTCATCAGGAGTAAGAAGCTCTCGACCGCTAATCTGATAATTTGTGGAGTAGTTGCCACTTCGACCGGTACTCTTTCCGAAAGTGTTGGTATCAATGGTTTCCTTGCCGAGAAGCTCGGACACATATTTGTGGGTGCTTTGCTCGTTACCGCCGAGATATAAAAACTCGTCGCAGTTGCCGACAATACTTTCCCATTGCTTTTCAAACAAGGCTTTTAACTGAGCCAAGTTCTGCAAGATGATACTTACCGACACTCCACGGGAACGCATAACCGACAGTATTTTGTCAAAGTCATCGGGCAGGCTCACATTCGCAAATTCGTCCATCAGGAAATGAACGGGAACGGGAAGCGAGCCGCCGTGAATATGGTCGGCAGCATAGAACAACTGCTGAAAAAGCTGTGTGTAAAGGATAGATACCAAGAAGTTAAAGCTGGAATCGTTATCCGGTATCAAAGCAAACAGAGCGACCTTTTTCTCTCCGAGTGACGGAAGGTCAAGCTCGTCTGTGGTGGTTAAAGAAGCGAGACTTTCAAGGTTAAACTTTTCCAGTCTTGCCGCAAGGGTTATCTGTATGGACTTCAAGGTTTTCGCCGCACCTGAATGATAGGAACGGTAATACTTCAAAGCGATATGGTCGGGATTCGACATCTCCAATTCCGCAAACAGTTCATCAAGAGGAGAAGGTCTTGTATCCTCCTCGTCCTCAATCGCACCGGCTCTGAGCATTTCCATTATCATTGCAAAGTTCTGTTCATCTTCGGGTGCTTCGTAATGAAGATAAAATATTAGTGCAAGCAGAAGCATTGAAGCCGAGGTATCCCAAAAGGGGTCTTGTGCCTGACTGCCTTTCGGAGTGGTACTCTTAAAAAGGTTCGTCACGAGCTTTTGCACATCGTTGTCGTTCTGCAAATAGACAAACGGGTTATAGCAATGACTTTTCTCCATTGAAATCAAATCGAGAACACGGACTTCATAGCCTTTGCTTTCAAGCAGCTTTCCGGTATCTCGGAGAATTTCGCCCTTTGGGTCAAGAATGACAAACGATGTGTTGCACTGCATAAGATTCGGCTTGCAGTAAAACCTTGTCTTACCGGCTCCCGAACCGCCGCACACAAGGGTGTTTAAGTTTCTTCGGTGCTTCTTCGCATTGAGTCCGATACAGACATTTTGCGTCATCAGCTTGTTCTCTGAAGCCGGAGACTGTCTGTATTTTTTGTTTACGGCTCTTGCATTGCCCCATTTCGCAGAGCCGTGTTCTTCACGCCTTCGGTAGTTCTTCTGTGTCGAGAAGTAAATCCCGATACCCATTGCATAGCAGAGAAGCAAAACGAGGACAGTTTTTAGGCTGTCCTCGCATAGCTCAATATGGAATGGGTTGTTGAACGCTGTTAATAGGCTCGGCAGTATTTCCGGCAATCCTCCTTTTACAGAGGGTGCAATCAGAAGTGCCAGCCATACGACCGGGATAATACCGATGACGGAAAGAATAATCGCAGACTGCCTTTCGTTATCTCGATTCACAGGAGCGTTCCTTTTCGATAACTCTGAACTTTTTCTTTGGGGCAGTTCCGACCTTGATGATAAGGTCGTCCACCGCATCGGTAGATTTACCCTCGTTCATCAAATCTGTTTTCTCGTCATTGAGAGAACGGATAATAATGCCGTGTTCATAATCGTCCAATGCGATATGATACATTTCTTCCTTCGCCATAGTCTCACCTTATCTTTCGTAGTCTTTGCTTCGTTCCTGCTTTTTCTTGTAAAGCTCATCGGAAACACGGGAATGAATATCCGCCATTGCATTTCTCGTTTTGGAAAGCTCATAGCGAATGTCCTTCGGCTCTTTGCCGGCGAGCTTCTCAGGGATACGGTTGATAGCAAAATTTTGTGTATCGACGCCGTACTTCTTGCAAAGCATATAGCCGATACATACCGCCTGAAATCCCATATCCGCTCTGCTGTAACTGTCGCTGTTGATGGAGAGCTGTGCGTGGCCAAGCTCCTGTGCTACGCACTGAGCGACCGCTACGCTGTCTCCCACATCACGCTTAACATACAAGGTCTGTTCCTCGTTGTTGTAAAACGCCGCCATATTGGGATACGGAAGCTCATTTGTTGCTTCCACTTCAACCGGGGAAGAATCAAGCATAACGGTAATGAGTGCTTTCGGGTCACGGTTGACAGTCGGTGCAGGCGGTCTTTTGCCGTTGGTCTGTGAAACATCAAAGACCTTTTTCACATTATAGGAAATGCCGGTTGTACCGTCTCTCTTTGCATACTCGACAGGTTCAAGAATGGAAATGCTTTTCGCACCTTTCTGAATTTTCACATTATCCTTGCTCCAGTCATCAAAGTTTTTGAGCTGGCTTGCTTCGGGAAGCTGCTTAAAAATCAGAAGTGCATTGACCGCAGAGTATCGGTCAAGACGGCTCTGCGTATCAAGGAAGGCTTTGAACTTTTCCGGGTCGGAAACAATCGCCTTTGCGGTGTCGTCCGCCATCTGATATACGGCTTCTTTTTCCGCTTTCATCTTCTCGGCATATTCCTCTTTGGAAAGTCGTTTGCTCTGCTGTCCTGCCTTAGCAGGGGTAAAATTGTTTGTCATTGTGATTACCTCTCTTTCACATTTTTGTTTTTGGGTTTCGGCTGCTGGTGTACGGTCTGTGCCGGGGCGTTCTTGACCTCCGGCTTGGATACCTCCGGCTCTTTGCGTTCTGCTTCTTTCTGCTGCTTGGACTGTGCCTTGTATCGGTCGAGCTTTGCTTTTACCGACGGCTTTCTCTGTCTGTCGCTTACAGTACCCTTATCAGTTTGCATATCTACCGGCTCGGAGTCGTGCCTTGACGGAGGGTTTTTGTCCGTTTTGGCGACTGTGGGGTTTGACTGGGAATACCCCTCTTTCTGAATAGGTTTTCTGACGGCTTCCTCAGTGATGATTTCGTTTTTGGTTTTCGTCGGCTTGTCTTTCTCCAAAGCTTCACGCTTTTCGACAGCCTTCTGAGACTCAGTGACAATCGCAGCCTTATCAACTTTTCCGAGTTCAAATCTCTCAACGATTCTCTGAATTTTGGAAGCGTCCTCTGCACGGGCAATAATATCAATCGGTACATTATCGCCCTTTGTGTTTTTATCCCTGAGTACGCAGTATAGAACGCCGTAGCGTTTTGCCTGCTCGGTAAACTTCTTCAAGTCCTTGTTTGGGATAGAAAACACCTTCAGCTCCTTGCCCGACTTAATCATATTGGTAAGTCGAGCCTTGCCTTTTGTTTTCTGTTCCTGTTTGAGAACAGAGACTAAAAGAACGGCAATATTCTTTGCTGCCGCTCCGCTTAATTTTGCGGCTACTTCAAAGCCCTCAAGCGATAGCCTGACGACCTGTTCTGCCGCATCACCTCCGTTTGTCATTACGGTTCTGCTCCTTTCTTTCTTGTTTTTCTTCGTAAACTCTAACCGTTTCAAGGTTGGCTTCAATGACCTTTGACCTTTCGGCTATGTCATCACAAAGACCGACCTCTTTGCGGAGAGTCCACAGCTTGCTCGTTATTGCCGCAATCTGCTCTTTGACATTTGATAGCTCATCGTCACTCAAATTTCTTCTTAACTGTTTTCGCAGGTGAGTTCTATCGTCAGTCAAGGCTTTGATTTGCAACAACACGGATTCTTTATATGAGAAAAGCTGCTCGTCGGTAGAAATGTTCTCCCGTCCAAGCAGCCTTGTCTCCTGAGTGATTTTGTCGAGCTTCAGCAAATCTTCTTTCAAAAGATAGTGAAGCCTTGCGGTATTCTGTTTTTTGTATTTCGGCAGATAACCCAGCTTATAGCAGTAATGCAGATACAGCCCATACAGTCCGCCGACCTTTTTGATTTTGTGTTCTCTTGTGGGCATTCGGTACTGCCTGACTCTTACCGTTTCTTTGGCAAAAGGAACGATGAGAACCTTTTGATTTTCCGTCAGCCTACGCTTGATTGCTTCCTCGGTATAATTCTCTCCGAGGGATTTAAGTCGTATCGGCTTCTTGTATCCTTTCGGAACAATCGTCCAATACTTTCGGCTGTCGCTGAGACAATGCTCATAGCCCATCTGCGTGAGAATATAATCAAAGGTCTTTAAGTTGGTGCTGTGTGCAATCGCTTCATCAATGGCGTCACGGGTCATTGAATATCGGCTCGGCATACCTGCTTGCTCCTGCTTATAGTAATAAGAGGATTGCTTACTGCGGTTTGGGTTTGGATTGTAATACAGTCCGTACTTTTCACAGAGACGGTCGGCAACCAAGCGAAACTTGAACCACGCTTTTTCATCGCCCCATAACCGCTTGCCGTCCACAAAGGAAACGGAGTTGATTACATAGTGGCAGTGCAGGTGCTTCGTGTTCAGATGTGTAGTAACCACCACCTGAAATCTTTTGCCCCACACTTCGTTTGCAAATTCCATTCCGATTTTCTGTGCAAGCTCCGGGGATATGTCCTGTTCCTTAAAGCTCAGGTATCCGTGATAGGCTTGAATGCCATCGTCTTTGCCGTATGCTTTTTTCACAGAAACAAACTGGTCTCTTGCGGTAGCCGGATTGCAGTTGATACCCTCAACGAAAAACTCACGCTCGGTTTTTTCTTCGTCCTTTGCGTAGGCAAGCACGTCACGGAGAGCCTGATACTGTTCCTCGGTGTAAATATCTGCCGCAGTCTTTTCGGGATTGGCGGCATAGTCGATTACCTGACCGAGCCTTGATGTGACCGACCACAATTTACTTACTGCCATTTCATATCGCTCTTATCGGGTCTTAAAAAAGTACGCTCCACATCAGCCTGAAACTTATGCCAACGCTCGGCTTCCTTTTTAAGCTGCGGTGCGTCCACAAATCCGAGGGTGTTTGCTTTTGCCGCAAGCTGATTGATGTTGTTGCCAATAGCAGAAAGCTCACGCATAACATCGTAAAATCTTTCGTCGGGCTTTTCTCTCGGCTCGTATCCTTTGAGAAGCAAACGGATAAGACCCGACTCTGACATACAAGAACGCTTTGCTTTTTTCTGTAAGTCCTGAGCTTCATCTCGGCTTAACCTAACAATCTTCTGAATGTTTCTTTTCCTCATTTTTATCGCTGTCCTTTCTGTAAATATAGTGCCTGTCCCGGTTTATCTGAAACAGGCACATTGTTGTTACTCCGAAAAAGCCGCCGATGAGTAACCCGGCGGCAACCAATACTATCTCCCGCATTGCTTATGCTCCTTTCTTGCTTGGGGTCTTAGGGGCAACCCCTAACGAGTGTACCGTTTGGAAACCTGTGGTTATCCAAATGGTCTGCTCGCTAAGATTATGCAGACACTCAGGGTTGCCCCATAGATTGACTCTTATCTCTCCATATCCTTGGAGACCGGCTTATACGGCTTTGCTTCAATACCGTCCAAAGACTTGTAAAACCACTCCGGATATTTGAACTTTTCCTCGTACTTACGAGCCAGTTCTTTCGGCATACTGAGAAACTTTTCCGACTCAATCGGTGCGTATGCAATGAAGAACTTGCCGGCAATAATGTCGAGCATTTCACGGTTGCTGTCGTCTTTTACATAACATTTTTCAATCTTCCAACCGTCCTTGCCACCGTGTTCATCAGCCATATATGCTTCCAGTCGCACACATTTATCAGTGCCGTCAAGGGAAGAAGCATAGATAGAATATCCGCCCATACCCTCAATGAAAGCCTTATTGTTACTGCTGACAACATAGGTTCTTTGTTCTTCTGTGTAAGGCTTGTCAAAGCTGTCAGCCGTAAAAACAATATATCCGGTCGTGTGGTTTCTTTCTTTTTCTGCCTGCCGGAAATGAGCTTTCAACTGCGGATAACTCATCTCAACATTCTCAGGCTCGGAATAAACTGCCCTGTTCAGCGGCAAGCCGTTCATCTTTCCTTCCTCGTTGCAGATGATGGCAACCTCGTCCTCAAAGGGCATATATTCTTCAATATCTCCCTCCACAAGAGACTGCATTGCTTCCAGCGTATCCTCGATTTCAATGAGCTTCGGATACCTGCCCGGCTCAACGAGAATGACGGAAATCTTCTCCGGTGCTTCGACCTTTTCAAAGGTATCTTCGTGAATATTCAAAGCGAGAGAGCTTCCGTTTTCCCAACTCATATGAATCTGTCCGGCGTCGTCAACGAACTTAACCGTTCCTTTCAGACCGTAGGGCATTTGACTTTCGCCAGCCATTTCAGTGAGTACAATCTGCGTACCCTCCGGGTACATTTCTCTGATTTCTTTTAGTTTCATCGTGCAAAACTCCTTTCGGTTTTATCTTTTATTCCCAAGCGTTTACAAAGAAAGTCGTTGACATCTTTCCCGTATTGGGGAGGGTCGTCAACGACTTCATAATTATCTGAAAGAATCGTCTGCAACGCTTTGGTTGCTTTTCTTCCGGCAATATCATTGTCCAAATGAAGAACAATTCGCCTGATTGTTTTGTCCTTTTCAAGCAGCCTGCCGAGTGTAACAGGCACTTTCGAGTCCTCAATTTTCTGCTTTGGGGAATACACTCCCGCAAGAGAAACAAGGTTAAGCTGTCGCCAGTCTTTGCCCTCCAGCTTCATCAAAGTTGCATAGGAAAGCAGGTCAATGGCACACTCAAAAAGATGAACCTCTCCGGTGTTCTCGGCAGTCAGGCAGAAAGAATATTGCTTTTTACTGCCGGTGCAGTCGCCCATAATCCTTGATTGATTTGTTGCTCTGTAAGCGGCGTATTTAGGTTCTTTGTTCTCGTCATAGCCGATAAAAACAGCATTGTGATATGGGAGCGACTCAATGATTAGCTCCTGTTCCAAACAGTGGTTGATGATTTCATAATCAATCCCACGCCCGAAAAGGTAATCAAATACCACATCGGCAGTAGGACTTTTTTCAGGCAGAAGCAAGGGTTGTTCCTCATAGCTTTTGATGTTTTCACAAGTCGGAAAGCTGACTGAACCGTTTCCCATAATGGTCTGAACCGCCTGCACAAAATCCATTCCACGGACTTTGATAAGGTAATCGAGGGCGGATTTGCCCCCGATACCTCTCGACCACCACATCCATTTTCCGTTGGAAATCTTCAAACTGTCGTGGGTTCTTGTGGTGTAGGTGTTGCTTGAAAACTTGACAAGCTCGCCCGGTTCATACTCTCTGAGATAGGTTAATAAATCCATTCGTTTGGCTTCGGTTATGACTTCCGGTGCAATATACGGCATAGGTATCACCGCCTTTTTACATCAGCAAATCGGCAACCGCTTTCTGTATCGGTTCGTTGATACTGAGCTTTGCAATGATAATGAGTATCTTATCAACAGGGCAGCCGATGTCATTCCAAACAGTCCAAGCACCTCCCGCAAGGTCGTCGTTTTCATACAAAGCAATGATTTCTTCCTGCGAAAACACCGTTTCAATGCTCTGTCGAACCAACTCTCCGTAGAAAGAAAGCTTAGCATTTCTAAGGGCAAATTCTGCTTCCTTTGCGGGCGGTTTGCTTCTTTTTAATTCGAGATATGCTTTATCAAGTCTCCTGACCACAACCATCATCATTGCATCAAAAGGGTTAATGATTGCTTTTCTGCAAGGGCAGTTTTCTCTTTCCTTATCGGGTGTCATTTTATCGTTCATAGGTTTTCTCCTTTCGTGTGTTCGGCACTTCGCCCTCATCGGGTTCGCCGCCGACAATTTCGTTTTCTCGCTTATCCATATTGAGCAGAATATTCAGCTCGTCCAGTCGGGCAAGCTTTGTTTTCAATTCTTCCTCTTGGATAAATGGTTTTTGGACTTCTTTCTTTGC
>ADJT01000916.1_pt1 | contig 11982 bp, 8 predicted proteins | sample 268108 | NCBI WGS metagenome assembly ADJT01 (sample SAMN00007487, study PRJNA43253) | human gut metagenome | isolation source: feces sample TS29
CCCCCGAAATCAATATGCTTGTATTGGCAGGAGTGATGCTGATAATAGGTGCTTTCTGTGTATATTTAATTAAAGAGACTAAGGGAGAGAAATAGAACCAAGCTCCTACTTCTGCACACAGATGACACAGATAAGGCAGATGAACACGGATAAGTTTGTCTAATAATCCGTGTTCATCTGCCTTATCTGTGTCATCTGTGTGCTATATTATCTTTTTTAATCCCCTCCCTTCCCCTTTCACTATTTTTGTCCTCACTTTTCTCTTTTATTTCCGCATATTGCGTATCTTTACGGCGATAACTACAGAAAACACGTCGCCATGAAAAAATACCTCAAGACCGATGAATGGAACATCATCGAAGACCAATTCCACCCCGACCGTCAACGGATGTCGGAAAGTATATTCAGCCTCGGAAACGGACGTTTCGGGCAACGGGGGTATTTTGAGGAGCCTTACAGCAGTGACAGTTACCGTGGTTCATTTGTGGCCGGCATCACTTTCCTGGACAAAACCCGCGTAGGATGGTGGAAGAACGGATTTCCACCATATTACACCCGTATACCCAAGGCTGCTGACTGGAGCCGCATCAACCTGCGCCTCATCGATGAGGAACTCGATTTGGCAGGCTGGGATGTCGATAGCTTCAACCGCCGCCTGGATATGAAGGAAGGTATCTCCCACCGGGACATGGAGGTGACGTCTCCTCGCGGAAACCAGCTCCGCATCCATGTAGAGCATATCACAAATATGGCAAGACCCAACCTCTGTCTCATCAAGTACAGCGTGTCTTCCATCAACTATACCGGCAGAATCTCACTCGTGCCCATCCTTGACGGGAATATAGTAGACGATGCCGATCTGCCAAACCTGAAAATATGGAACATACTGCGTTCCGGTTCTACCAGCAGCTGTGCCTATCTCTGGACACAGACCCGCCGGGAAGATGCACAAGTGTGCTACGCCATGACTTACCAATTCTTCAAAAACAACAAGGAAACCACTGCCAACCCCATACGGATAGAAAAGGAAAAGCAAACCGGTTTCAGCGTAGGTGCCGACGTGAAACCCGGAGACAACGTGACACTCATCAAATACACCGCCATCGCTTCTTCTCTCTACCACGAACGGAGTGAATTGGTGGAACACTCCGTGGCCGAGGCACGCGAAGCCAAGAGCATAGGCTGGAATACGCTGGTAGAAGAGCATCGAAGGGCCTGGCAGGAAATCTGGGACGAAACGGATGTCGTCATCGAAGGGGACCCGGAAGCGCAACAAGGTATCCGGTACAACATATTCCAACTGTATCAGACTTACCGGGGAGATGATCCGCGCCTAAACATCGGCCCCAAAGGATTCACCGGAGAAAAATATGGCGGAAATACTTATTGGAACACGGAACTGTGTTGTGTACCGTTTTTTCTGCTCTCCACTCCCAAAGAGATTGCAAAGAACTTGCTGGCATATCGGTACAACCAGCTTCCCAAAGCCATCGAAAACGCCCGCAAACTGGGTTTCAAGGACGGTGCAGCGTTGTTTCCGCAGGTAACCAACAATGGAGAGGAATGCCACAGTGAATGGGAAATAACCTTCGAGGAAATCCACCGTAACAATATCATTGTCTATGCCATCGTTCAGCATGCAGCGCTGACGGGCAATATGGACTATATCGCTAAATATGGCCTGGAAGTAATGATTGCCGTCAGCCGTTTCTGGAGCCAACGGGTATCCTTCTCCCAACCCAAACAGAAATATGTCATACTGGGGGTTACCGGCCCGGATGAATACGAAAACAATGTGGACAACAACTGGTACACTAACTATTCCTGTATACAGTGCCTCAAGATGACCCTCCGTTTTCTGGAAATGGTGGCACAGCAATATCCGGATGAATATGCCCACATACGCCGCATCACCAATCTCGACCAAGTGAAGGAAAGTGCCCGATGGAGAGACATCATCGAACACATGTATCTGCCGGAAGACAAGGAACGGGGTATTTTTATCCAAAATGACGGCTATATGGATAAAGTACTGGAAAGTACAGATAACATTCCTGCCGAAGAACGCCCCATCAACCAACATTGGTCATGGGACCGCATTCTGCGCTCTTGCTACATCAAGCAGAGCGACGTGTTGCTCGGACTTTACCTCTATTATTTCTATTTTGACACGGAAACCGTCCGCCGCAATTTCGAGTTCTATGAGCCGATGACCGTACACGAATCCTCCCTTTCTCCCCACATCCATTCCATCCTGGCTGCACGCATCGGCAAAGTGGAAAAAGCTTACCAGCTTTTCCTGCATGCCACGCGGCTTGACCTGGACGACTACAACAACGAAGCGGACCAAGGTCTGCACATAACCAGTATGCCCGGCAGCTGGCTGGCCATTGTACGCGGATTTGCAGGTATGCAGGTGCTGAAGGAAACATTGGTTTCTCCCCCGTCATACCGCAAAAATGGGACAGCTATTCATTCAAGGTGAATTATCTGAAAAACACACTTCACATACGGGTAAGAAAAGAAATCGAAATCTCGCTTACAGCAGGCAGCAAAGTGGACATACAAGTCTACGGACACCCATATACGCTGGAACGGGGGACGGAATTGAAAATTAATATGCCAATGTGCTAATTGGCTACGCAATATTTATGCTGCGCTATCACGCCGCAGATCATTGGCACATTAGCATATTAGCACATTGGCACATTAAATCATCATTTATCCTATAACCGGGAGAACATTTGGTTGTTTTCCCGGTTTTATGTTTTTATATATACCTGAACGAATAACTATATACTTGTTTACCAATGAAAAAATGTTTCTTTTCGCCCTGGTTACGACGTTGCTCATCACGTCGTGCGGGCAAAAACAAAAGGGTAGCAATACCCTTATCCGACCGGTGAAGACTGCGCAAGTCAGTTCACAGTCGGTTATCCGCAAAGACTTCTCCGGAATAGTGGAAGCCGTGGAATATGTGAGACTTGCCTTCCGCGTCAGCGGACAAATCATCAACCTCCCGGTTGTAGAGGGACAGCGGGTAAAAAAGGGGCAACTGATTGCCGCCATCGACCCACGCGACATCTCCCTGCAATATGCAGCCGACAAGGCTGCCTACGAAACAGCTGCCGCACAAGTGGAACGTAACAAACGGCTGCTTGGCCGCCAGGCTATCTCCGTGCAGGAATACGAAATCAGCGTAGCCAACTATCAGAAAGCAAAATCCACTTACGAGTTGTCCGGCAACAATATGCGGGATACGCGGCTGACAGCCCCTTTCGAGGGTTCCATCGAAAAACGGCTGGTAGAGAACTATCAGCGTGTCAATGCAGGAGAAGGGGTTGTACAGCTGGTAAATACACAGAAGCTACGAATCAAGTTCACCGTACCGGATGATTATCTCTATCTGCTCCGTGCCAAGGACGTAAAGTTCAAGGTGGTGTTCGACAGTTACCCTGCAGAGGCTTTCGATGCCAGACTGGAAGAGTATCTTGACATCTCCACAGCAGGGACGGGTATTCCGGTGACAATAACAATTGACGACCCGCACTTTGACCGTACACGTTATGACGTAAAACCGGGATTCACATGCAAAATAAAGCTGGCATCGGATGTCGCTCCCTTTCTGGAAGAAAAGCTGATGAATGTACCGTTAAGCGCCGTATTTGGCGACAGTGAAAACCGGAAAACGTATGTATGGGTGGTGGAAGGTAATAAAGTCAGTCGCCGCGAAGTGACCGTTTATTCTCCAACGGGAGAGGCAAACCTGCTTATTTCTAAAGGGTTGGAACCGGGAGAAACCGTTGTGACGGCCGGAGTATACCAGCTGACAGAAGGAGAAGCAATAAAGGTACTAATGTGATTAATCACATTGGCACATTACATTCCCCATTTATCTAAAAAATATTCATTATGAATCTAGCCCAATATTCATTAGACAACACGAAGATAGTCTACTTCTTTCTGGCTGTGCTGCTTATCGGCGGTATACTGTCATTCGGCAGGTTGGGAAAGAAGGAAGACGCACCTTTCGTCATCAAGTCGGCAGTCATCATGACACGCTACCCGGGAGCGGAGCCGGCAGAAGTGGAACGGCTCGTCACCGAACCCATCTCCCGAGAAATACAGTCGATGAGCGGCGTCTACAAGATAAAGTCAGAGTCTATGTACGGACTCTCCAAGATAACCTTCGAACTGCAACCGTCACTCTCTGCCGCATCCATTCCGCAGAAGTGGGACGAACTGCGGCGTAAAGTGCTCAACATACAGCCCCAACTGCCCGCAGGCTCTTCTGTGCCGACCGTCTCGGATGATTTTGGAGACGTTTTCGGCATCTATTACGGCCTGGTGGGTGACGACGGTTTCTCTTATGAAGAAATGAGAAACTGGGCGGAACGAATCAAGACACAAGTCATCACGGCAGACGGTGTGATGAAGGTAGCCCTTTTCGGTACACAGACAGAGGTCATCCATATATTCATCTCCGTAAACAAGCTGGCAGGAATGGGTATCGACCCCAAGCAGCTGGCCGGCCTGCTGCAATCGCAGAACCAGATTATCAATACGGGTGAAATCAGTGCCGGAGAACAACAGTTACGCATCGTGGCCAACGGCACCTACACGACTGTCGATGATATCCGCAACCAGGTTATCACTACCTCCGGCGGACAAGTCAAGCTGGGCGACATCGCCATCATTGAAAAGGGATACATGGAACCTCCCGGCAATATCATGCACATCAACGGGAAGCGCGCCATCGGTATCGGCATCTCCACCGACCCGACAAAGGATGTGGTAAAAACCGGTGAACTGGTAGACCGGAGGCTTGCCGAACTCATGCCCCTCATCCCCGTGGGGCTGGAACTGGAAAGTCTGTATCCCGAAAACGTGATTGCCAAAGAAGCCAACAACGGGTTCATCATCAATCTGATAGAATCCATCCTGATTGTGATTGTAATCATCATGCTGGTGATGGGCATGCGTGCAGGAGTACTGATTGGCTCTTCCCTTATATTCTCTATCGGAGGCACACTGCTCATTATGTCGTTTCTTGGCGTAGGTCTGAACCGGACCTCCCTCGCCGGATTCATCATAGCCATGGGAATGCTGGTGGACAATGCCATCGTGGTGACAGATAATGCCCAAATTGCCATTGCCCGCGGCATCGACCGCCGAAAAGCGCTGATAGACGGTGCCACCGGCCCCCAATGGGGATTGCTGGGAGCAACGTTCATTGCCATCTGTTCGTTTCTGCCACTGTATCTGGCTCCCTCTTCCGTAGCCGAAATCGTGAAACCGCTATTCGTAGTGCTGGCCATTTCCCTGGGATTAAGTTGGGTGCTGGCGTTGACACAAACCACTACATTCGGCAACTTCATACTGAAAGCAAAGGCTAAAGATGGTAGCAAGGACCCATACGACAAGCCTTTCTACCATAAATTCGCCTCCATCCTCAGCACACTGATACGCAAGAAGGCGTTGACCCTTGGAAGCATTACAGCACTGTTCATCCTCTCCCTCATCGTCATGGGGCTGATGCCCCAGAACTTCTTCCCTTCTCTGGACAAGCCCTACTTTCGGGCAGATGTATTCTATCCGGACGGGTACAGCATCCGCGAAGTAGAAACCGAAATGAAAAAGGTGGAAGCGCATCTGATGCAGCAGCCGGAAGTGAAACGGGTATCCGTCACATTCGGCAGCACACCGTTGCGTTACTATCTGGCCTCCACTTCCGTCGGTCCCAAACCTAACTTCGCCAATATCCTGGTGGAAGTAACGGACAGCAAATATACCAAGAAGCAGGAAGAGAACCTTGATGCCTACATGAAGGCCAAACTATCCCAATGCCATCACCCGTACCATGTTGTTCAAACTCTCTCCTGCTGTAGATGCCGCCATTGAAATCGGGTTCATCGGCAATAACACGGATACGCTGGTCATGTTGACCAACAAGGCTCTGGACATCATGCACCGTGACGGCGAACTTATCAACGTGCGCAACTCCTGGGGCAATAAGATACCGGTATGGCATCCCGTTTACAGCCAGGAGCGTGCACAACCGTTGGGTATCTCCCGTCAAAGCATGGCACAGAGTATCCAGATCGGTACGAACGGCATGACACTTGGGGAATACAGGGAAGGAGACCAGGTACTTCCCGTTCTGTTGAAGGATAAAACTATCGACTCTTTCCGCATCAACGACTTGCGTACACTCCCCGTATTCGGCACTGCACGCGAAACAACCACTCTGGAACAAGTCGTCAGCCGGTTCGACTTCCAGTACAAGTTCTCCAATGTGAAAGACTACAACCGGCAGATGGTGATGATGGCGCAGGCCGACCCACGCCGCGGTGTGAATGCCATTGCCGCCTTCAACCGTATATGGAAGCAAGTGCAAGAAGAGATTGATGTGCCCGAAGGTTACACCATGAAATACTTCGGAGAGCAGGAAAGCCAGGCAGAAAGCAATGCCGCACTGGCAGCTAACCTGCCGCTGACATTCTTCCTTATGTTCGTCACCTTGCTGTTTCTGTTCCGCAGCTACCGGAAGCCGATTGTTATCCTGCTGATGCTGCCGCTTATCTTTATAGGTATTGTACTGGGACTGGTGGTATTGGGGAAATCATTCGACTTCTTCTCCATCCTCGGCTTGCTGGGGCTGATTGGAATGAATATCAAGAATGCCATCGTGCTGGTGGACCAGATTGATACGGAAACCGCTGCCGGAAAAGCACCGCGTGAAGCCGTTATCAGTGCAACGACCACCCGTATTGTCCCGGTGGCCATGGCATCGGGTACCACTATCCTGGGAATGTTGCCGTTATTGTTCGACGCCATGTTCGGCGGCATGGCGGCAACCATCATGGGTGGTTTGCTGGTAGCCTCGGCATTGACACTATTCGTGCTGCCGGTGGCTTATTGCGCCATTCATAAAATCAAGTGAGAGAACATTCAACAATTTACAGTTTACCAATTGAATGATGAAAACAAATATACTTATTCTATCATTACTGTGCTCAGGACTGAATGCCGGGGCACAACAAGCCTATCTGAGCCGCGAAGAATACCGCGACAAGGTAGAAGCATACAGCCAGATTCTGAAACAACAGCATCTGAAAACATTCGCCAGTACCGAGGCACGCAAGATTGCCTCCACCGGTTTCCTGCCCCAGATTGACATCACTGCCGAGGGTACCGCCAATCTCAATCATCTGGACCAATGGAACAGTCCGAAAGGAGACTACCACCCTTATACCTATCAGGCACTTGCCACCTTGACGCAGCCGCTTTATACCGGAGGTTCCCTAATAGCCCAAAAGAAAGTGGCGCAAGCCGAAGAGGCACTGGACCAACTTACCACAGAGCTGACCCTCGACCAGATACACTATCAAAGTGACGCCGTCTATTGGAATGCCTCTGCCGCCCGTGCCGGTCTGAAAGCCGCGGCTACCTTTCAGGATATTGTACAACAGCAGTACGACATCATCCAAGACCGCTTTGATGACGGTGCCATCAGCCGCACAGACTTGCTGATGATTTCCACCCGACGTAAGGAGGCCGAATTGCAGTACATCAAGGCACGCCAAAACCATACCCTTGCCCTGCAAAAACTGAATATCCTTATGGGCTCGGAACCGGACGCTCCCATAGACAGCATAGCCGAAATAGATATACCGACTGCTCCCATCATCCCTTTGGGCCTGGATGATGTGCTGCCCCGCCGGGCAGAATATGCCAGTACCTCCGTGAACATCGCCCGCAGTGAAGCGCAACGGCATGCTGCCCTCAGCCGCTACAACCCACAAGTCAGCATGTTCCTCGCCACCGGTTGGGATACGGGAATCGCCTATATGGGGCAGGATGTACCTCATACTCCCGTCGCAGGGGTCAACGTCAGCATCCCCATCTTCCGTTGGGGAGCCCGCTTCAAGACAAACCGCCAACAGAAAGCCTATATCGGCATACAGAAGCTGCAACAAAGCTATGTAACGGACAATATTCTGGAAGAGCTCTCCGCAGCCACCACAAAACTGACGGAAACTGAACAGCAAGTCAAGACGGCCCGGGAGAATATAACACTCGCCGAAGAGAATCTGGGCCTTGTCACCTTCTCTTATAATGAAGGAAAAGCCAGCATGGCAGATGTGTTGTCCGCACAACTCTCGTGGACGCAGGCACACACCAACCTGATTGATGCGTATCTGGCGGAGAAGATGGCGATGGCTGAATATTGGAAGGTGGTTAGTGAATGAAATGCCCCTCAAAGAAAAACATACAAAAAAACTCCGGCATAGCTTTACAAAGCCATACCGGAGTTTCTTTATATTTTTCTTACTGACCGTTTATCCCAGGAATGAAATCAGCACACCCGCCGCAACAGCCGAACCGATTACACCGGAGATATTACTGGACATACAGTAATTCAGCACATGGTTTTTCGGGTCATACTTCGTTGCTATTTCATTGCAGACACGGCTTGCCATGGGTACGGCACTCAGGCCGGTAGCACCAATCAGCGGATTGATCTTCTTCTTGCTGAATAGGTTGAACAGCTTCACAAAGAAAATACCTCCCGTAATGGACAATGCAAATGCCAGGAAACCACCAATCACAATACCGATAGTCGTCCAATTCAGGAATGCCTCACTGGTCATCGTGGCGCCAACGCTCAATCCTAAGAAGATGGTAGCTGCATTCATGATACTATTAGCAGCAGCATCAAACAAGCGGCTTGTATCCGAACCGATTTCCTTAATCAAGTTACCGAACATCAACATACCAATCAAAGGTACTGCTGTGGGCACAAATAAAGCAACAATCGTAGTCACTGCAATCGGGAAGATAATCTTCAATACACGCAGATTCTTAATCTCGGTTTTCGAAGGATACAGCTTCTCCTGCTCCTTCATGTTAATCATCAATTCCTTCTTGGTACAGAACAGCTTCACCACCATCGGAATGATGACCGGTACCAGCGCCATATAAGAATAAGCAGCAATGGCAATCGGTCCCAACAGATGGGGAGCCAGCTTGATGGTAGTAAAGATAGCCGTAGGACCATCGGCACCACCGATAATGCCCAACGCACCTGCTTCCTGCGGAGTGAACCCTATCATCACAGCACAAAGCAGTACGGTGAAAATACCTAACTGCGCAGCCGCACCGAATATGGAGAGACGCAAGTTACGGAGCATCGGACCGAAGTCTGTCAGCGCACCCACACCCATAAAGATAACAGGCGGCAGAAAGCCGGTCTTAATCAGCATATAATAAATGAAGTTCATCAGTCCGAGGTCGTGCGCAATCTCGTGCAACGGCATCTCCCAAATATTCTTCATCACCCCGCCTACCATGACCATTCCGTTTTCATCTGCCTGAATCACCCCCATCTCGCCGCCGGGAAAGTTGGCAATGAGCACACCGAAAGCGATGGGTACCAACAACAATGGTTCATAGTGTTTCTTGATACCTAAATAAAGCAGGATGAAAGCGATGGCATACATCACGAGGAACGACGGATCAGCAATGATGTTACTGAAGGCCGTCATATCATAGAGTTTTGCAAATATATCTTCCATTATCCTATCTTCATTAATACATCATCTTCAGAAACAGAGTCACCCGGATTGACACAGATGGCAACAACCGTTCCATCAAAGTCTGCGCGGATGGCATTGTATGTCTTCATAGCTTCGATATAGCAGAGGAGGTCGCCACTCTTCACCTTGTCACCCACTTTCAACGGGGTTTCCTGCGCATTCTTTGTCAGGAAGAACTTGCCTTCGAGCGGAGCCGGAACGTCCTGACCTTCGCCTACGGGGGGAGCTGTCACCTTTTCGGTGGCCGAAGCGGGCAGGTCGATGTCACCGTATGCCACCGTCACGCGGTAAGCCTGACCGTCCACCTGCACAGTGAGCGTCTTGGGTTTGGCATCGTCCAGCGGAGACTTGTCACGTTCGGCACGGCGTTTCTCCACATCCTCCAGGAAGTCCTGCTTGGCCTTGCCACTCTTGTAAGCCTCGTATTGAGCCGGGTGCATGGCGTATTCGAAGAGCTCTTCGTCGTCCTCGCCCAGTTCCCACTTGTTCTCCTTCATCAGCTTGCGGTACTTGTCCAGAGCATCGGGATAGTTGTCCTGCGGATTGCCGGTGAAGAACTTGCGTCCTTCGCGTTCGGCCTTCTCTATGATTTCGGGAGCCAGCTGACCCGGCAGCTTACCTGCCTTGCCCAACAGCATATCCCAAATGTCATCGGCAATCATACCCCAGCGTTCCTTGCCTTTCTCCATAGCAATGACGTTCATCATGGAAAGGTTCTTGACGTACTGGCTGAACGGAGTCACCAACGGGGGATAACCCACGCGCGGCCAAACATATGCCACTTCGTTGAACAACTTGATGAGCAGTTCATCCTGCTTCATGAAGGGCAGGTTGCGTTTTGCCTTGTATTTGTTGATGGACTCCAGATTGGATTCCAAGTCTGCCATCAGACTGCCCATCATGCCACCCGGCAGTCCGGGACCAATCAGCAGGGAGTTCATCAGGCGGTTGCGCGGGCTGATGTACAAGCCAAGGAAGTCGTCCATAAACTCCTGGATGAGTGCGCGTACCTTCATATATGCCTCCATATTGACTTCGGGCACCTGGAAGCCTGCATCCTTCAGCATGGCCTGCACACTGAGCAAGTCGGCATGTCCCGTACCCCAGGAAAGCGGCTCCATGCCTACGTCGATATAGTCGCAACCCGCTTCGCACACTTCAAGAATACTTGCCATATTGAAACCGGGACCCGCATGACTATGATACTGGATAGGAATATCGGGATGCGCCGCCTTGATATTGGCCACAATCTTGCCCAAAGAAACCGGACGTCCGATACCTGCCATATCCTTGATGCAGATTTCGTCGGCACCTGCCTTGATAAGCTTCAGTGCCATCTCCGTGTAGTATTCTACGGTATGGATGGGTGAATGGGTGATGCAGAGCGAGCATTGGGAAATCATTCCGGCATCGTGTGCATAGCCAATAGAAGGAATGATATTGCGGGTATCGTTCAGACCGCAGAAAGTACGCGTGATGTCCGTACCTTGCGCTTTCTTCACCTTATAGAACAGCTTGCGCACATCGGCGGGCACGGGACTCATGCGGAGGCCATTCAGGGCACGGTCCAACATGTGGGTCTGGATACCGGCTTCATGGAACGGCTTCGTCCACTCGCGCACGGCTTTATTCGGATTCTCCCCAAACAGCAGATTTACTTGTTCAAAACCTCCACCATTGGTTTCCACGCGCGCAAAACAACCCATCTCAATGATGGCGGGAGCTACTTTCACCAGTTGGTCAACACGGGGTACATATTTTCCGGCACTCTGCCACATGTCCCTGAATACCAAACTGAACTTAATTTCCTTTTTCATACTAAATTATTCGGTGTGTTTTTATATAAGATTATTATTTCAGATTTTTTCTACCTTAGCAACTTTACCCTTACCTTGTGTCACTACTGTTACGGCTGCACTGATAGCTGCCAGAATATTACCGGGGACAGGTGCGGGACCATTTGCCGCAGCTTTAGCCGGTGTCACCTCTTCGGGCGCATATTTATTCACCAATGCAATAAGAGATTTTCCTAAGTTAATAACAATCAGCAGGATAGCGAAGACTGTTGCCATACCTACCACCATCAGCAAAAGTGCTGTATTCAAGTTTTCCATATTATAAATTATTAGTTATTCAGCCGAATTTACGAAAAATCGCTCGAAATTAGCGATAATCCATTAAAGAAAGGCAGAGAAGAATGATAAAAGATGCTAAAAAGTAAAGCTTCCCGCACAACCAATGAGGCGGTACAGGAAACCTTTAGCATAAAACGGTGTCAGTCATCAATTGCTTTCAAGGAAGGAGAATCAGCCCAACGGATTCTCACCCTGGTCGCCGTCGTTGCCGCCGGGGGGTTCCACCGGTATTGTCGCCGGGAGTAGTA
>ADJT01008933.1_pt1 | contig 11927 bp, 9 predicted proteins | sample 268108 | NCBI WGS metagenome assembly ADJT01 (sample SAMN00007487, study PRJNA43253) | human gut metagenome | isolation source: feces sample TS29
TGCATGGAATACCAGCAGACTGGCTTATGATGGTTCCGGGGCGGTAACACGTGACCGGGAAAATCACAGCCTCTGTATTTTTCAGACAGGAAAACGATATAATTGTGACCTGTCAGCATCCTATAATATAGGAGCTAGATATTTTATAAGGGAACTTTTAAAACCCCTTCCGGCAACGGAAAGGTCTTTGCTGGAGGCAAAAGTCCCTCCTGTAAAGCGTAGAACTTCATGTGTCTATGCAGATCTGAGGAAACTCCATTCAGAAATGGAACTCTTAAAAGCAGCATAGATACAGGCAGATATACAGCGGACTACCTGTAATGTGGAAACCTGCCGTATCCGGCATGGAAAAAGCGCATAATTGTGCAGACCTAAGTTACAGGCGTATCCGCCGATATTCAGTCTGACGCCTAAAGCGTCTGGAAGCATGTGACTTTAGTCATGTGAGGTTCACCACAATGTTTACAGTTGTATACCTTATTTGCGCCTCTTTCTTCTTATAATTCAGAGAACAATTATTAAGACGGAGAACTGATGCCTGATAAAACAGAGATAAGAATAAGCCGGATAAATGCTGAATGTTACAGCATTTATCCGGCCTTTGTCTTGTAAATTTCGCCACATTTAAATATAAAGCACTATACCTGTATTCTGTCTGCAACTTCATTTCCAAGAACAATCTTTCGGTTTGCAGAAGAAATTATAAGAGAATCGTGGAATTTGCGGAGAACACGAATCGTGCTGCCTTCATGAATATCCATATCGTGCATGGATTTCATAACTTCCGGCAGTCCGAACATCCATTTAATGGTGTAAGTGTATCCCTGAGTAGAATCTGATAATGAATGCATAAAAAAACCTCCCTGTATAAAGTAATATGGTAAATAATGTCAGATAATTTATTGCTGTTATTGAAGTAATTGTATATCTATGAGTATTAGTTCGTCAATTATAACATTATTTCATACAATACTTAAATAATCATTCATTTATTCAGATATTTTCAGGGACTTTTTTCCGCATATACATATAATTTATTCGATAAATTTCAGATTATCAAGAGCATAGCGGAGTGCCATGCACATTAATTCATTTCTTGAGCGTCCGCTTTTGGCAGACAAGTCATCATATTGTTCCTGCAGTTCACGTTCAAGGCGAATGGTCATGGTGATTGATTTGTCTTCTTTTTTATCTGTACATTTTGGCCGGACAATAAAGTCGTTTGGCATGATTATCCCTCCTGTATAAACATTTATTAGTGAATGGTTATCATAATTGATATTGCTTATTCTAATTTTGATCTCCGTAATCACTGTTATGATATAAAGTATAGTTACACAGGATTGACATTGATATAACACAAATTTATAATACATATTAGTATTACTTTTCTCCGCTTTGAAATAGAAAGGTTATCCTGCGAGACTGTTGTAAGAATCAATTTGATGCGATAGTATGAGTGAGTTATGAATATGTGGGGAATACTTGTAACATCAGAATGCAGTAAATAAATATTTTCAGAGAGACTGGGTAAATATATGGAAAATGTGATTCGGAAATTGTATGGTATGTATATGGATAATGACAATAGAGAAAAAAATGAAATGTCAGTAATGCATGATGATTTATGTAAAGAGAAAAAAGAGAAGGCATACCAGTGCTATCAGAAATTGAGAGTTCAACTGACAGATGAGCTTGCTGAAGAACTGGATGAACTGATGAATAAACATATGGAAATATATCCACAAGAGCTGGAAGAAAGTTTTGCCATGGGATTTAAAACAGGGGCAAGGCTGATGTGCGAGATTTTCAGTGAAGAAACAGAATGATTGTAAAGCAGATATGGCAATTCTCCAGATAAAGTATGATTTTAGAGGATTGCCATAGGTTTGATAAGTGGGTCTGACATATAATTTTTGATAACATGATCAGGGTAATTTATGGTTGTTGAACGTTATCAGAAATTGTGAGGTTGTCAGACGTAATTTCATTCAGGAGATATTCTATAGTATGCATATGTTCGTTCATAACTTTTTCTGCAAGAGGTGCATCATTATTGGTTATTGCCTGAACAAGCCGAGTGTGCTGGGAATCAATCTCCGGTGCATCGTTATTTTTCTGCATAAGATAGGAACGTATTCCAACGATCATATTTTCGGTAATCTGTGCAGAGGCATTTAAGACACTCAGTATTAATGGATTGTCAGAAATCTGAGCAATTTTCAGATGCAGATCACGATCCAGATCACCGCGGATTTTTTCATCCTGAGTGCTGTCCAGTCTGGCAATGATAAGCTGGAGTTCAGCAGCATCCAGCGGTGTACAGTTTTGGGCAGCGAGAAAAGCAGCTTTGCTTTCCAGTGCGCCTCGAAGCTGCAATGCATCCTGAATTTTGCTGTTGTACATTTGAAATATGATAGACAGAGGTTCAGTAAGACAGCTGTGAAGATCAGTTGCAATATAATTGGCACCGCCATGTACGCTGACAGTAATCCCGAGCAGGGAAAGAGCCTTTAGGACTTCTCGTAATGCTGGTCTGGAGATTCCGAATTCTTCTGCCAGAATACGTTCAGCAGGAAGTGCATCGCCGGGTTGTAATTCTCCGTTTTGGATATTTTCGATAATTTGTTTCAGAACATCGTTGAATGTACTGGTTTTATCTATTTTTCTAAACATTTATTTTCCTCTTTCCTGGTACATCGTTTCGTAAATAACTATACCTATCGCGTAAGATGCGGATTCGAGTGTGCAGGTATAAAAACGCAGGCGTACGGGCTACGCTGAGGCTTTTATACCTGTGCAATCGGATTTGCAGACAAGTGAGTGGTATAGTTATTTCGAAAACGGTGTACTAACCTTTGTTGTGTTATGCAGCTCTATATCAGATAACTGTTCCGCAGAGATTTCTTTGATTATTAAATAGTTACATACATCTAATATTATAACGGATTGAAAGGGAGATGCAACTGATTCCTACAAAATTTCTAAAAGTGTAAAATTTTTGTGTTGCTGAGAACGGAGTGAACAGTAACAAATTTTTGCAGTTTTTTTATAAATTTTATAATTATATTAGAAATTAGACAAATTTCTCTCACATTTATAGGTTATGATATTTACATCTTAAGGAAATGACGTACCTTAAGAGAAAATCTTTCCTTTCCCTAAAAAGTGTAAAATGAACGTGAATCACCGCTTAGCCGACAAGATCGACGGAGAAGCGGTGATTTTATTATGTCACTGAAGCAGGATTCTTTCTTATAAACCTCTGTAACGATTAAGACAGGCATAAATTTCCTGAATACGGGGAGTAGCGTAACCACAGGAAATTTTTTGATTCTCCGTAAAGAAGGACAGACCATGTAAAGAGAGATTTTTCCAGAGAAACTGCACAATCTCAGGCAGGGTACGTCTGCCGTCTGCCAGATGTTCAACTGCATATTTCAGCAGGAGACCTAAGGCAGCGGTCTGTTCTGCGTCAATAAGCTGTTCTGTATAGCGGAGATCAATCTCCTGTCTGCCGAGAGAGAAGCCATCTGTTCCGGAGATTCTGGTTTTCAGGCGCTCAGGTTTTGTGGCACCGGAATCGGAATGATTTCCACGACTGTTATGTCTGAGGCGCTTAGAAGATTCGGCAGGTCTGCTCATAATGCGATGGCTGTGCGGAAGCTGAAAATCAGTAACTGAAACAGCAGGCAGAGGATATTGGCTGCATAATTTTTTGACAGAAGCTGTAATATCTTTTGGAACGTAATTGTCCATCTGGATAATTGTATCTGCAATATGAAAGAATGCCCCGGAACTTCCGGCAACAAGAATTGTAGAAATCTCTGCTTTTTTATAAAGATCCTCTGCACGCTCCAGAAACGGAGTGATCGGCTCTTTCTCACGCTGAATAACCTGCTGCATGAAAGCATCGCGAACCATGAAGTTAGTTGCGGAGGTGTCTTCGTCAAGAAGAAAAAGGTGGCTTCCGGCTTCCATGCTTTCTACGATACCGGCTGCCTGGGAAGTGCTTCCACTGGCATCCAGTGTAGAGAAACAGCGGGTATCTTTCTTGTTTGGAAGATCATTTATAAACATGGAAATATCCACATCCTTGATAAAACGGCCATCTTCTGAACGCAGTTTGACAGCAGTTGCATCTGTGATCACGTATTCACGTCCATCTCCGGGGATATGATTGTATACACCAAGTTCAAGTGCATTCAGAAGCGTGGATTTGCCATGATATCCACCGCCTACGATCAGAGTGATTCCCTTTGGAATCCCCATGCCTGTGATTTTTCCTTTATGGGGAAGATTTATGGAAATGCGCAGACTGTCCGGAGAAGTAAAGGAAACGGAAGCTTTCATAGGGCGGGAGGAAATACCGCTTTCTCTGGGGAGGATGGAGCCGTCGGCTATGAATGCGCAGAGATTTTTTGCGGGCAGCGTCTGACGGATAAATTCCTGATCCTCTGCAAGCTCTATATAATTCTGTAATTCCTTTGCATTAAGGCTGGAGTAGAAAAAGGATTTTTGAATGCATACAGGCAGAAAATCAAAAAGGATTTTCTCCAGTTCAGTGGCATTGATCGTGCGGCCATTAGCAGGGAAGCCCACAAAAAAGCGGGCGGTTATGCCTTTTTCTGTTATTTCACAGGCTGTCCGGGAAAGAATCTCCTGACCACAATGACTGACAGTGAGCAGGCCGCTTTTGCCGGAGCCTTTTGCACGAAAGCTGTACTGACTGACCTGTTTTTCAAACTGACGTGTAAGATAGTCGCAAAGAGTAGTCCCGGTAAGTGTATCTTTATAATATTCGACGGGAAATCCGGCATCTCTGTGTGAAATCTGAATGCTGACATGAGAGGGAGAAGCAAAAGGATCTCCCTGCACATGGTCGATGGACAGAATATAATTTCCAAAATGATACAGACCTTTCAGCCCTTTATAAGCCGGATAACTTTTGCGGTTTATGGAACGAAGCTGCTGACGCAGTTCCTCTGAATTTTTCATGACAGAACCTCCTGGTATTGCAGATATTTTTATAATAATCCTCGCAAATAATGAATTTGAGAGGAGAAACATTAACCTGCCATCAACTATAGCGGAAATGAATCATAATGTCCACTGACAAATAAATATTAATCATATGGAAAATTTTCAGAGGATGTTTTATAATGAAAAACAGGTAATTGTTCAATACCATTACATAATAGCGAACTGATGAATAGTTACCGTTATCAAAGCAATACTATGAATGACAGTCATAAAGAAAGGCGGAACAGTAAATGGAACGTAGAAATGCATGGCTTTCTTATACAGAAGCAGAAGAAAAAGAACTGGAGCAGGTTGCAAAAGCGTATCGCAATTTTCTTAATGTGGGAAAAACAGAGCGTGAATGTGTGACGCAGATCATCAGAGAAGCACGGGCAGCAGGTTATGAATCTCTGGAAGAGAAGACTGCGAAGGGTGAGAAACTGAAAGCAGGAGATAAAGTTTATACAGTCGGAATGAAGAAGATCATTGCACTGTTTCATATCGGACAGGATGATATTTCTGAGGGAATGAATATTCTGGGAGCACACATTGATTCTCCACGTCTTGATGTCAAACAGAATCCATTATATGAGGATACGGATCTTGCATATCTGGATACCCATTATTATGGCGGTGTTAAGAAATACCAGTGGGTGACTCTTCCCCTGGCAATTCATGGCGTAGTGGTAAAGAAAGACGGAAGTACAGCAGAAGTAAATATCGGTGAGGATGAGGATGATCCGATCGTATATATCACAGACCTTCTGATCCATCTTGCAGGAAAGCAGATGCAGAAAAAAGCGACAGAAGTGATCGAGGGAGAGAATCTGGACATCCTGATCGGCAGCAGACCACTGAAAGACCTGGAAGATGATAAGAAGAAAGAGGCAGTGAAACAGAATGTACTGAATATCCTTAAAGAGAAGTATGATATGGAAGAGGAAGATTTTCTTTCTGCAGAGCTGGAGATCGTACCGGCAGGAAAGGCAAGAGAGTGTGGTCTGGACAGAAGTATGATCGCTGCTTATGGACAGGATGACAGAGTGTGCGCATATACTTCTCTGCTTGCAATGCTTGGGATGGACACCCCGAAACACACTTCCTGCTGTCTGTTTACTGATAAAGAAGAGATTGGTAGCGTAGGTGCAACCGGTATGCAGTCACGTTTCTTTGAGAACGCAGTGGCTGAACTTCTGGATGCAATGGGATGCTACAGTGATCTTAGATTGAGAAGAACTTTGAAGAATTCCAGTATGCTTTCCTCTGATGTAAGTGCAGGCTATGATCCGGCTTATGGGGAGGCATTTGAGAAAAAGAATGCAGCTTATCTTGGAAGAGGTATCGTATTAAATAAATTTACCGGAGCAAGAGGTAAATCCGGCTCGAATGATGCAAATGCAGAATATGTGGCAAGAGTCAGAAATATTTTTGACAGCCATGAAGTTGCGTTCCAGACAGCTGAGCTTGGTAAAGTTGATGTAGGCGGAGGCGGAACAATCGCTTATATCGCAGCACTTTATGGAATGGAAGTCATTGACAGCGGTGTGGCAGTGCTCAGTATGCATGCACCATGGGAAGTGACAAGTAAGGCAGATATTTACGAAGCTAAGAAAGCATATAAGGCATTTCTGCTGGAAGCATAAAAAGTCAGGCAGATGCGGAATAAAAATATGAAGAAATCGTGGAAGCTGTATCGTTTCTGATAACAGAGACTTGCAGATTCCGCAGATAAGGGCAGAGCTTTTGGAAAACTGAAGCGCTGCCCTTTTAACATATAAGTGAGGTTATGATTGTAAAAGGTATTTCTGATATCTTACGAAAGACAGGTTGCGATTCTGTAAGATCTGGATTGGAGCAGGATATTTAATAGACGGGAGGGAAAGATGGAGGAAGCGCTGATCAGAGTAAAAGATTTGTGTAAAATATATAATCCCGGCGAGAATGAAGTACGGGCGCTGGATCATATTAATCTGGAAATTAATAAGGGTGAGTTTGTTGCTATTATCGGACAGTCAGGTTCAGGAAAGTCTACATTTATGAATATGCTGGGTTGTCTGGATGTGCCTACATCCGGCGAATATTTTCTGAATGGAACTGATGTGTCCACAATGGAAGACAATGAACTCTCAGAAGTCAGAAACCGGGAGATCGGATTTATTTTTCAGGGATTTAATCTGATCTCAAATCTGACTGCAATTGAAAATGTGGAACTACCGCTGGTTTACAGAGGGGTAGACAGAAAAACGAGACATAAGCTGGCAGTAGAGTCACTGACCATGGTAGGGCTTGAGAAACGTATGGATCACAGACCAAATGAAATGTCAGGAGGACAGCAGCAGAGGGTGGCTATTGCAAGAGCAATCGCGGCCCAGCCACCGGTGATCCTGGCAGATGAACCTACAGGAAATCTGGATTCTGCATCCAGTAAGGAGATTCTTCAGATTCTTAAAAGTATGCATGAGCAGGGAAAAACGGTCATATTGATCACACATGATAATGGGATTGCTGCTCAGGCAAGGCGTGTAGTCAGAATTATGGATGGAAAGATAGAGTCAGATTTTATCAATAAAAACTATGGGAAAGAAGAATATATAAAAAATCAGCTGGATGCATAAACCCGGTTACAAGGAGACAAATATTATGAAAAAAAGAAAAGTAAAAAGAAAATTATTATTGGAGCAGCGGCTGTTCTCGTTGTTGCCGGCGGAGTTACAGTAGCAGGTCAGAGGAATTCCACAGAAAATCAGATCCCGCAGGTTCAGGTGGTAATTGCAGAGAAGGGTGATGTTGAGGAAATTGTAGATGCTACAGGAACAGTGGGAAGTGAAGAGGAGAAGACCTATTATTCTCCTGTAAATGCAGAGCTGAAAACGGTTTCTTTTGCCCAGGGAGATGTGGTGAAAAAGGGAACAAAACTGATCGAGTTTAATACAGAGGATCTGGAGAAAGATAATCGGAAAGCAGAACTGAATCTGAAATCAACAAAGTATGATACAAAGGATACAAGAAATAAATCTGACAAAGCAGAGAAGAAGCAGAAGGATGCCAAAAAGAATGTTCAGGAGCTTGAGAAGAAAATAAAGGATAAAAAAGCTTATGTCTCGTCTCTGAAATCACAGATTTCAGCGGCAGCAGCAGCGGCACAGCGTGAAGCGGCAGCTCAGGCATCCGCACAGGCAGCAGCTCAGGCTCAGGCACAGCAGCAGGAAGCTCAGGCAAAAGCCCAGGCAGAGGCAAAGAAACAGGAGGAAATCCAGAGTAAATATCAGGCCGCACTTTATACATACAAGACGGAGACTCTTCCGCAGTACCAGCAGCAGCTCTCAGATCTGAATGCACAGTATAATCAGGCACAAAGCGATTATAATCAGGCAGACACCACATATCAGATGGCATTTGCAACATGGCAGGCAGACCCTTCAGATGAGAATACACAGTCTCTGGATAATGCGGAGGCTGCAAGAACACAGGCACAGCTCGCAATGCAGCAGGCACAGCAGACTTATAATGATCTTAAGCAACAGACACCGAAAATGCCGGTACTTTCTGATTTCACAGAAAGCAGTGCAGATTACTCATGGGGAATTTCAGACGGTTCAGAGGCAGATGACAGCGATGGGGAAGATTCTTCCTCCTACGGATATGATTACAGTGGAAGTGATGGCGGGACAGTAACTGCGGATACTTCTGCTCTGGAAAGTGCACTTGAGACAGCAAGCGATGAACTTGCAGAGCTTCAGTCAGATCTGGCTTCTGAGAAAGCTATCGCAGAGGCAGATTCCACAAGCCTGACAAAAGAAGAAAAAGAGAAACTGAAAGTAACAGATAATCTTTCCGAACTGGACGCAAAATCAGCCGAGGAGCTGGTGAAGGAAGGAAAGAAAGGAATCACCGCGGAATTTAACGGAATCATATCCAAGGCAGATATTAAGCAGGGAGCAGCAGTTACTCAGGGTATGGAACTGTTTACTATTGAGAATACAGACAAGGCAAGTGTGGATGTGACTCTCTCTAAATATGATTATAATACAGTGAAAGAGGGGCAGTCTGTTGAGATTACCTTGGGGGATAATACTTATCAGGGTACTGTAACAAAAATGAGTCATATTGCGGTGCAGAATGAAAAAGGAACGCCGGTCATTTCAGCAACAGTAAGCATTGATGATCCGGATGAAGATATTTTCCTGGGAGTAGATGCAAAGGTTAAGATTTATGCGGCTTCTGCGAAAAATGTGGTGACTCTTCCTGTGGAAGTGGTCAATATCGGAAAAGAAGGCTCCTTCTGCTATGTGATAGAAGATGGATTGGTGACAAAGAGAAATATTACCACAGGAATCAGCTCAGAGGATTATGTGGAAATTACGGATGGAATTAAAGAAGGAGAAGAAGTAATCGCAGATCTGGGTGATTACACAGAGGGAATGGAAGTACAGGCAGTTCCTGAACAGACAGGAGAGGATGCTGATGAGTAATCTGTATGAATATATCAAGATGGCAGTCCATAATATTATGGCAAATAAGGGACGTTCTTTTCTGACTATGCTTGGCATTATCATTGGCATTGCTTCTGTAATTGCCATTGTATCTGTGGGTGAAGGAACCAAGAACCAGATGAACAGTGAAATTGATGATATCGGCGGCGGGCAGATTGCCATCAGTGTCAGCGATGAGGCACAGACAGATGAGGAGTGGATCACTGCGGATGATGTGGAAGCAATCCGGGCGGTAGACGGTATAGAAGGAGTAAATGTTTCGGATTCATTCAGTGGAGAAACTACCACAGGTAAGGGAAATTTTTCTCTTATGCTGACGGGTGAGGGACCGGATGCAAAGCTGTTAAATAATGCCACCATGAAGCATGGAGTATATTTCGGAGAAAATGAAGTTCAGGAAGCAAAAAATGTCTGTGTGCTTTCCGATGCAGATGCAAAAAGACTCTTTGGCACAGATGATGTGGTTGGAATGACTGTAGATGTCAATTGTTATGGACTGACCAAAAGTCTTCGTATCTGCGGGGTGACAACCCAGAAAGAAAATGGAACCTTTGTCAGTTATACTTATGAGGGAATGCCGGTGACTATTAATGTTCCCTATACTACAATGAATGAATTCACCGGTGTATCCGATTACTTTTTCTCAGTAACAATGCAGGCAGATAAGAGCTTAAACAGTCAGGATGTTGCTGACAAAGTGGTAAAACTGATGGAAAAAAGACATCAGTGTGCAGGAAAAGATTACTTTCAGGTACAGAGCTTTCAGGATATTATGAGCTCTATGAATCAGATGCTGGATATGGTGACTGCTTTTATCTCCTTTGTGGCGGGAATTTCCCTTCTGGTTGGCGGTATCGGCGTTATGAATATTATGCTGGTTTCCGTAACAGAACGTACCAGAGAGATTGGTATCCGTAAGTCACTGGGAGCGAAAACCTCTTCTATTATGATGCAGTTTCTGGCAGAGGCGGCAATTCTGACGGTGATTGGAGGGGTGATAGGAATTGTTCTGGGTGTGATTGGCGGATATGTGATCTGTTCAATCATAAGCAGCAGTATGGGAATGTCCATCACTCCGGGAATCAGCCTGAGTACAATTATGGCGGCGACTTTGTTTTCCTGTGCAGTAGGAGTATTCTTTGGAATTTATCCTGCGAAGAAAGCAGCAAAACTGAGCCCGATCGAGGCTTTGCGGCGGAATTAATGAAAACAGGACTGCGATGGTATTTTGGTGTACCTGTGTACTGATATCATTACAGAATAGTTGTAAATTGTTATAATTTTGCGAATCAAAAGAAAAAAATAAAAAATTCAAAAAAAGTGTTGACAAATGCTCCAGTATAGAGTAGAATACTCATTGTTGTGAGGGACACGAGATAAGAACTTCACAAGGATGTGCGTTTAGCTCAGCTGGATAGAGCGTTTGGCTACGGACCAAAAGGCCGGGGGTTCGAATCCTCTAACGCACGCTAATAAAAAATAAGACAGTGTATATGCACTGTCTTATTTTTTATTCGAGTCCGGGTCGGACTCGAACGGGTTCGATCTACGCTTCGCTCCGGTCGTTGCTAAACGCGTGCCACTGGCACGCAGCAACCTCTAACGCACGTAGAACCGCTAGAAATCAAGGCTTCTAGCGGTTATTTTTTTGATTGGCCAGTCCTGAAATTACTTCCATGAGAAGCGTTGGAAAATGTTCTGAAAGGAATTTTATAAAGGTTAGGCATGGACGTGGAAAAGGGCTATACAATAAATAAATGAAAAAGAAACGCTGGTTCCGGTAAATACCGGTTCCGGCGTTTCCTTTTATAATTTTCGGATCATTGCGCTTCCATGCAGATCGCATACAGGATCTGCAAACAGATGGTTTTTCAGACAGAATTCCCCGACCGCTTTTCGACATCCGGAAAACTGTGTACTGTACACATCGTGGATCAGGAGAACTCCTCCGGTGGCCAGGCGTTCATAGAACAGAGGAAGTGCGGCTGCAGTTGGAGCATAGAGATCTGCGTCCAGAGATACAAAACAAAAAGTTTCATCTGTGACATCGGAAAAGGTATCCGGAAACCATCCTTTGTGGATCACAGTACGTGTAGGATCAGGCATAACATGAAGAACAGAGTCAATATCAGTAGAAGAAAAATCACCTGTTTTGGCACGGGACAGATTACCGGAGGCTTCTATTGTGATATCCTTTTCTGAAAAGCCCTCAAAAGTATCAAAAAGATGGATTTTTCGGTCTGGAAAGGCTGCACTGATCAGGGAAGAAAATTCACCTCGAAAAACACCTAGTTCTGCAACATTTCCCGGAATATCCAATTGATAGATCTGCTCAGATAAGAGACGCATAACAGCAACCCGTGCGTCAAACATGCGAAGGACGGAGGGATCACGAAAAGGTCCGTGATAACC
>ADJT01007412.1_pt1 | contig 11912 bp, 9 predicted proteins | sample 268108 | NCBI WGS metagenome assembly ADJT01 (sample SAMN00007487, study PRJNA43253) | human gut metagenome | isolation source: feces sample TS29
GACTTTACCGCCCCGGAGGGCGAGGTGTGCTATACCGATCTGGAAAGCATCCTCAAGACCCTTGTGGACGATGCCGTTGCCCGCGGCGTGTGCGAGGATAACTCCACCGCACGCGATCTGTTCGACACCAAGCTGATGGGCGTGCTGACCCCGCGCCCCAGCATTGTGCGCGCAAACTTTGAGGAGCGGTACGAAAACGAGGGCCCGCAGGCCGCTACCGACTGGTTCTACAAGTTCAGTCAGGACACCGACTACATCCGCCGCTACCGTATCAAGCGCGATCTGAAGTGGGTCACCAAGACCGAGTACGGCGATCTGGATATCACCATCAACCTGTCCAAGCCGGAAAAAGACCCCAAGGCCATTGCCGCCGCAAAGCTTGCACCCCAGAGCGCTTACCCCAAGTGCCAGCTGTGCGTGGAGAACGAGGGCTACGCCGGCCGCATGAACCACCCCGCGCGCGAAAACCACCGCATCATCCCGCTGACCATCAACGACAGCGCGTGGAATTTGCAGTACAGCCCCTACGTTTACTACAACGAGCACTGCATCGTGTTCAATAACCAGCACACACCCATGAAGATCGAGCGGGCAACCTTCCGCAAGCTGCTGGATTTTGTGGGTCTGTTCCCCCACTATTTTGTGGGCAGCAACGCCGACCTGCCTATCGTGGGCGGCAGCATCCTGAGCCATGACCACTTTCAGGGCGGTCATTACGAGTTTGCCATGGCCAAAGCTCCCATTGAAAAGACTTGGGTGTTCCCCGGCTTTGAGGACGTGGAGGCCGGCATCGTGCACTGGCCCATGAGCTGCATCCGTCTGACCTGTGCGGATGACACACGCCTTGTGGAGCTGGCCGATAAGCTGCTGGCTGCTTGGCGCGGCTACACCGATGAAAGCTGCTTTATCTTTGCCGAGACCGACGGCGAGCCCCACAACACCATTACCCCCATCGCCCGGATGCGGGACGGCAAGTATCAGCTGGATCTGGTGCTGCGCAACAACATCACCACCCCGGAGCATCCGCTGGGCGTGTACCATCCCCATGCTAAACTGCACCACATCAAAAAAGAGAACATTGGCCTGATCGAGGTGATGGGTCTGGCCGTGCTGCCCAGCCGCCTGAAGCAGGAGCTGTTCGACCTTGCTGATGTGCTGGTGGCGCACCTGCCCACCGCAGAGTACCCCGAAACCCTGCAAAAGCACGCCGAGTGGGCCGGGGAGATCCTTGCAAAGCACCCGGAGCTGAACGCAGATAACGTCCACACCATCCTGCAGGACGAGGTAGGCCATGTGTTCGCACAGGTGCTGGCCGATGCCGGTGTGTACAAGCTGGATGAAGCAGGCCGCGCCGGTTTTGTCCGCTTCCTTGAAAGCGTAAAATAAACCATAACTCCCCGAGGCTGTTGCACATATCATGGCGCAACAGCCTTTTTTAGAGCACAGCATCGAACAAAAGCACTTTTCCTTTGCTCTCCCCCCTGTGAAAAAATCAATGGGAAAATCCGCAGATTTTCCCATTGATAAATTAAAGTATTCATTCCGCTGAAAATGGCCAAAGCAGCGCGGCGGCCATTCAAAATCGTTTTTTGTAGATGGAGGTATCGCTATGCACTGCACTCTGGAAGTTTGCGTAGACAGCACCGCCAGCGCACTGGCGGCAAAACGCGGCGGCGCTGACCGGCTGGAGCTGTGTGCCGACCTGATCATCGGCGGCACCACTCCTTCTCCTGCCCTGTTGCGTCAGGTCAAGGCTGAGACCGGTCTGCCGGTGCGGGCGCTTATCCGTCCCCGCTTTGGCGATTTCTGCTACGACCGCTACGAGCTGGCACAAATGGCCGAGTGCGCCGCCGAGCTGGCCGATGCCGGTGCCGACGGCATCGTGACCGGTGTGCTGACCCCGACGGGAGCGCTGGACACAGACGCTCTGCGCCCCATCTATGCCGCAGCCCGGCAGGCGGCTGAAAAAGCCCACCGCACCGTGGACTGCACCCTGCACCGTGCTTTTGATGTCTGCTGCGACCCCTTTGCCGCACTGGAAGCCGCAAAGCAGCTAGGGCTTGCTACCATTCTGACCAGTGGACAGGCAGTAAGTGCCCCACAGGGCGCTGCCCTGCTGCAGCAGCTGGTGGAAGCTGCCGGGCAGGAGGTGGAGATATTGGTGGGCGCAGGCGTATCCGCTGCCAACATCCCCGCCCTTGCTGCCCAGACCGGTGCCCGGGCGTTCCACCTTTCCGGCAAGCAGGTACTGGACAGCCGCATGACCTTCCGGCGAGAGGGCGTGCCCATGGGTCTGCCGGGCTTTTCGGAGTTTGAGATTTGGCAGACCAGTGAAGCAAATATCCGCGCCGCCCGCACCGTACTGGATGCGCTGTAACTGCAAAAAACATCGTTCTTCCCGCAGTGCCTGTTTCCGCAGGAAACAGGCACTGCATCCTGCTGTTTTCCGTTACACCCCTCCCGTGAAAATGCAAAATCGGGCAGCCCGCAGGCTGCCCGATTTTGTTCTAATAAAGTTTTTCCCACTTCAGTGCAGGGCGGCAAACCGGGCTGCGCCGCGGGTGCACAGCCAGCGGTGCAGCAGCAAATCCAGCCCCAGCAGCACAGCCAGACAAACAGTCTGTGCGGCCAGCGGCGGCACAGCATAGTCCAGTAAGGTCAGGGGCAAAAACAGCACCCCGCCCGCCAGCAGCCACCCGCCGAACATCGCCAGCATACTGGCGGCGCTCCGCTTGACCACGGCGGCCTCACTTACCCAGTGGAGGTTTGGCAGGCACAGCCCCAAAGCAAGCCCAAGCTGCGCCGTCAGCCACACAAAGGCTGCCAGCACGGCAAGCACCAGCAGCCCCTGCCCTGCCGGAATGCGCAGCGCCGCCATGGCGCACCCGGCGCAAAACCACGCCCCCGGCAGCGTGAGCAGCAATTGCAGCTCCATCTTTACCCGCAGAACCTGCTGCGGGGCAACCGGCAGGCTTTGCAGCAGCCAGAGGGTGCCCCCCTCCAGCGACACCGACGGCGCTGTGATAAAGTTCATGGCGGCTATGGCGCACACCATCCCGCACACCAGCATAGGCAGGCTCTCCGGCGGGTAAGCTGCGGTAAAGGCGCGCAGAGCAGCAGCCTTCCACAGCACTGCCACGCCCAGCACCGGCAGCAGCAGGCTGCTCAGTGCACAGTTGAGCAGCCACATGGGGCAAGCGCCCAGATGCAGCAGTTCCCGCCGCAGCAATGCCCGACGCGGGGCTGCTTTTTTGCGTCTTTGCGCGGTATTCCGCTTTGGCTCTGCCCGGCTCAAGAGTCAGCAGCCGCAGATAGGGCTTTGCCAGCACCTTGCCGCAAAACACCATACAGGCCGCAGCCAGCGCCAGCAATAGCAGCAGCGCCGGGACGTTGCCCGCTGCCGCCAGACCCAGCAGACGCAGCGGTGCAGCAACACGACCGGCGGTTGCGCCTGCCTGTACGGCATCCACTGCAAGGGCCTCCACCGCGTTGCCCACCCATTGGAATACCGCATAATAGACCGCCAGAAAGAGCAGCGTACCCACCACAGTGACAAGGCTTTTGTGCCGGGCGCGGCGGTTGAGCAGCGCCACCGCCCAGCCCAGCAGAACGGCCAGCACCATGGAAACTCCCGCCAGCGCCAGTGCTACCGGCAGCGCCGCCAGCAGGGCACCGCCGGGGCGGGGTGCCGCCAGCGCATAGCAGACCACAGAGGGCACCCACGCCAGCAGCAGATAAATCAGCCCGGTCAGGTACACCCCGCCGCAGCGCACCGCAAAAATAGCGCCCGGCGGGATGGGCAGCGCCAGCAGCTGCTGGTTATCCCGGCAGCGGAACAAATGCCCGTAGCTGGTAAAGGCACTGGCCAGCACACTGACCGTCAGCGCCGAAAGCTCCATCAGCACAAAATAGAGCCAGTCCAGCCCCTGTGGCACTAGCGTTACCGCCAGCGGCAGCGCCATTGAGCCAAAGCTGAGCATGACCAGCAGCATCAGCACTGTAAACAGTAGCGCGTAGCCAAGTGTACCTACCCGGGAGCGCCGCTTGCCCGTTTTGCTGCCGCGCACAAAGGCTGCGCACAGCTCCAGAAGCTGTTTTTTGAGCAATGCACGGATCATAGCGCTCCTCCCGTATCCTCCAGTTCCAGAAAGACCTCTTCCAGCGTATCGTCGCCGCGCACCTCTTCCATAGCACCCTCGCGCACCAGCTGACCTTTACGCAGAATAGCTACCCTGTCGCAAAGCTTTTCGGCCACCTCCAGCACATGGGTGGAGAAAAAGATCGCCCCGCCTTGCGCACAAAAGGCCTTCATCTGGGTCTTGAGCTGATGGGAGGCCAGCGGGTCCAGCCCGACAAAGGGCTCGTCCATTAAAATCAGCTTCGGCTCGTGCAGCAGCGCCGCAATAATGGCAAGCTTCTGCTTCATGCCGTGGGAGTATGCCCCGATGGACTGCGCCAAATCCTGCGTCAGGCCAAAAGCATCGCCGTACTGCCGGATGCGCTGCGCCCGCTGTGCGGCGCTTACGCCGAAGATGTCTGCGATAAAATCAAGGTACTGGATGCCGGTCATATAATCGTAAAGCTGCGGGTCGTCCGGCAGATAGGCCAAGCGGCACTTGCATTCCAGCGGGTTCTCCCGCACGGAAATGCCGTCCACATAAATTTCTCCGGCATCAAATTGCTGGATACCGCAGCAACATTTTAAGGTAGTGGTCTTGCCCGCGCCGTTGTGGCCGATAAAGGCGCACAGCTCCCCCGGGCGGATGTGCAGGCAAAGGTCCTGCACGGCGGGCTTGCCGCCGTAGGTTTTGGTCAGATGCTCTATCTTTAACATGGGCTGCCTCCTTGCTTTCAGTTTCGAGCCAAGTATACACCTTCCGGCAGGGGGAAGGTCAAGCATTTCTCCGTTTTTTCTTGCGTTTTGTATAGGGCTGTGCTATACTTTTTGACGAACTGAACAGAAAACAGCAGGTGCGTTCCGTCACTTTGCCCCACCGGGCGGCGGCAGGGACGTTAAAAGGGAAGCGGGTGTCAATCCCGCACGATCTCGTCACTGTGATAAGGGAGTCCACTGTCAGGGTGCTTTTGCACCGGTCACTGAGCCATCCGGCTTGGGAAGGCGGCAGCGGGCGTTGAGCTTTCAGTCAGGAAACCTGCCCGCTGTTGGTACCGGGGCTTTGCCGCCCCAGATCACGAGGAATTGGTTGTACCAAAAAGCCTGTAGGAAACGGGGTCTTTTTGCTTTGCCATTTCGCAAGCAAAAGACCCCGTTTTTTGCCGATTCTCTTTCCTGTACCCTTCTGTTCGGTGCCGTATTTCACCCACATCAGGAAAGGAAAACAAGATGAAAAAACGCAACATCCGCAAAACGGCGGCCGCTCTGACCGCTCTGGCTCTGTGCGCCGGTGTACTGACCGGCTGCGGCGGGGCTGCCTCCAGCACGGCCAGCTCTGTTGCTGCCAGTTCTGCCGCCAGCAGCGAGGCTTCCGGTGCAGACGCTGACGCACTGGCCGCACAGAACGTGGCAGACCTGATCGACGCCATCTATGTGCAGCAGCGCACCGATGATACCGATGCCCAGTGCGAGGCCGCAAAGGCCGCTTGGGACGCTTTGACCGATGCCCAGAAGGAGCTGGTGGAGGGCGAAAATGCCGACCCCGACTACTTTGGCCGCGACACCGGCGATGCCTCCAAGGACGATGCCCGCAACGCCGATGAGATTGGTGAGAACGAGCTGCTGGTGGTGTCCTTCGGTACCTCCTTCAACGACAGCCGCGCTGCCGACATCAAGGGCATTGAGGACGCTTTGCAGGCCGCATATCCCGACTGGAGCGTGCGCCGCGCCTTTACCGCACAGATCATCATCAACCATGTGCAGGCACGCGACGGCGAGAAGATCGACAATATGCAGCAGGCGCTGGACCGCGCTGTGGCAAACGGCGTGAAGAACCTGATCGTGCAGCCCACCCATCTGATGCACGGTGCAGAGTACGACGAGATGAACGAGATGCTGGACCAGTACCGCGACAAGTTTGAGAGCGTTGCTGTGGCAGAGCCCCTGCTGGGCGAGGTGGGCGCAGATGCTTCCGTCATCAATGCAGATAAGGAAGCTGTTGCCAAGGCTGTTACCGCTGCCGCTGTGAAGGAAGCCGGTTACGACAGCGCCGCTGCTGCCGCCGCCGATAAGACCGCTTTCGTCTTTATGGGTCACGGCACCTCTCACACCGCCAAGGTGAGCTACAGCCAGATGCAGACCACCATGCAGACCTTGGGCTACGACAACGTGTTCATCGGCACGGTGGAGGGCGAGCCTGAGGACACCTCCTGCGAGGCCGTCATCGAGGCTGTGAAGGCTGCCGGTTACACCAAGGTCATCCTGCGCCCGCTGATGGTGGTGGCAGGCGACCACGCCAACAACGACATGGCCGGTGAGGACGCCGACAGCTGGCTGAGCCAGTTTACCGCCGCAGGCTGCTTTGAGAATGTGGACTGCCAGATCTCGGGTCTGGGCCGCATTGCGGACATCCAGCAGCTGTACATTGCACATACCAAGGCCGCTATGGATCTTCTGAACGGCTAATGGATTCAGAAGCCCTCTCCGGCGCTGCCAAGCATACGGAGAGGGCTTCTTTTATGGGCGCATTCCCCGCACGAGGAGAAAACGCCCCCTGCCCCGGCAGCTTAGACGCCGGGCAAAAATTTAGGATACTGAGGTATTTATTTTATGCGTTGCAAACAGTTTATCATCGTTTCTCTGGCCGGTGTGGTGCTGGCTGCTTCTCTGGCAGGCTGCGGCGGGGCTGTCCCCGCCTCCTCTGCTGCGGCAAGCTCTGTTGCTTCTTCCGTGGTGGCTTCCTCTGCTGTGGCCGAAGCTGCCCTGCCGGATGGCGTATATACCGCTGATTTCGAGACCGACAGCAGTATGTTCCACCCCAATGAAGCCTGCAACGGCAAGGGCACCCTGACCGTGGAAAACGGCGTGATGACCTTCCACGTCAGTCTGGCTTCCAAAAAGATCGTGAACCTCTACCCCGGCCTTGCCGCCGATGCCGAGGCCAACAAGACCGCTTGGCTCATCCCCACCGTGGACACCGTCACCTACGCAGACGGCACCACCGAGGAAGTGTACGGCTACGACATCCCGGTAGAAGCACTGGATACCGACTTCCAGCTGGCATTGCTGGGCACCAAGGGCAAGTGGTACGACCATATCGTGAGCGTGCGCAACGCCGAGCCCAAGACCGAGCAGGCCGCCGAGACCCCCGCAGACGGTGCATACACCGCTGCCGTGGTGCTGGAGGGCGGCTCCGGCCGCGCCACCGTGGACAGCCCCGCTGCCCTGACCGTGGCCGAGGGCAAGATGACTGCCACCATCGTGTGGAGCAGCCCCAACTACGACTACATGATCGTGGACGGCGAGAAGTATCTGCCCACCAATACCGAGGGCAACTCCACCTTTGAGATCCCGGTAGCTGCTCTGGGCACCCCGCTGACTGTTACCGCCGACACTGTTGCCATGAGCAAGCCCCACGAGATCGAATACACCCTGACCTTTACCTTGGAGTAACCTTCCATGAAGCTGACCCGCGCACAATTTTTAAAGGCTCTGCCCGCCGCCGCGCTGGCGCTTGCCGGCTGCACTGCCGCACCCACCGCACCCGCCGATACGGACGAGCTGGTTTTTGACCACGCCTACCCGCTGGACTACGCCACCCAGTTTACCGCCGACTGCTATGCGGACGGCTCTACCCTGCTGACCATCCCGGACGCACAGGCAAAGTTTCTTGTCCGGCCGGAGGGCGCTGCCACCCTGCACACCGTGCCCGAGGGAGTGACCGTTTTACAGCAGCCGGTGCAGAACATCTATCTGGTGTCCACCTCTGCCATGGACTTATTCCTCCATCTGGACGCGCTGGACAGCATTGCCCTTTCCGGCACACGCGCCGAGGGCTGGTATCTGGATGAGGCAAAGCAGGCCATGCAGGCCGGGCGCATCGCCTACGCGGGCAAGTACAGCGCCCCGGACTACGAACGCATCCTGACCGCAGAATGCGGCCTTGCGGTGGAAAACACCATGATCTACCACACCCCGGAGGTAAAGGAACAATTAGAACGGTTCGGCATTCCGGTGCTGGTGGAGCGCTCCAGCTACGAGAGCAGCCCGCTGGCACGGATGGAATGGATCAAACTGTACGGTATCTTGCTGGGCAAAGAAGCCCTTGCCGAGGAGGTTTTTGCGCAGCAGGCGCAGCGCATTGCACCGCTGCTGGAGCAGCCCTCCACCGGCAAACGCTGCGCGTTTTTCTCCATTACTTCCAGCGGCCTTGCCACTGTGCGCAAAAGCGGAGACTATGTGGCGCAGATGATCGGCATGGCCGGGGGCGAATACGTTTTTGCAGACCTTGCCGACAGCGGCAACAGTCTTTCCACCATGAATATCCCACTGGAGGATCTTTACGCTGGGGTCAAGGATGCCGATGTGCTTATTTATAACGGCACCATCGAGGGCAGCATCTCCACAAAAGAAGAACTGCTTGCCCGCTGCGCGTTGCTGGCAGAATGCAAGGCGGTGCAAAGCGGGAACATCTGGTGCACGACGCCCAGCTTTTTCCAGCAGAGCATGGCACTGGCAGATTTTATGCTGGACCTCCACGCTGTTTTTACCGGGGAGACTGCCGACCCCGACACCCTGCATTTTTTGACCAAAATTACCTGAGGAGCCGCTTATGACCAGCCGCAAACGCCTTGTTTTTTCCTATTGCTGCCTTGCCCTGCTGCTGGCGATGCTGTTTGCCGTGAGCCTGTTCTGGGGCAGCGTTGCGCTTACCCCGCAGGCCGTGCTTGCAGCCCTGACCGGACGCGGACAGGACGCGCTGAGCGTAGGCATTATCACACAGCTGCGCCTGCCCCGCGCGGTGATGGCCGTGTTGCTGGGCGCTGCGCTCTCGGCAGCAGGCTATCTGTTGCAGACCTTTTTGCAAACCCCATTGCCGGCCCCTTTGTGATGGGCATTTCCAGCGGGGCTAAGCTGGCGGTGGCGCTGGTGATGGTGCTGTTTTTGAACTACGGCCTGCTGACAAGCTCTGCCGTACTCATCCTTGCGGCCTTTGCGGGCGCTATGGCGGCCATGGCCTTTGTGCTGGCCGCTGCCCGCCGGGTGCAGCGCATGAGCATCCTTGTAATCTGCGGCGTGATGATCGGTTACATCTGCTCTGCCATCACCGAGTTTGTGGTGGCCTTTGCACAGGACAGCAGCATCGTCAACCTGCACAACTGGTCACAGGGCAGCTTTTCCGGCATGACGTGGGGCAACGTGCGCACAGCGGCGCTGGTGGTGCTGCCTGCGCTGGCGGCGGCCTTCTGCCTTGCAAAGCCCATGGCAGCTTACCAGATGGGCGAAGCCTACGCCCGCAGTGTGGGCGTGGATGTGCGGCGGTTTTCCCGGCTTTTGGTGCTTCTTTCCAGCCTGCTGGCCGCCTGCGTTACCGCCTTTGCCGGGCCCATCTCCTTTGTGGGCATCGCGGTGCCGCACCTTGTCAAGCAGCTGCTGGGCAGTGCCCGCCCGCTGTATGTGCTGCCCGGGTGCTGCTTGGGCGGGGCGGCGTTCTGCCTGCTGTGTGATCTGATCGCCCGCAGCTTGTTTGCGCCCATGGAACTTTCCATCAGCGCAGTCACCGCCGTATTCGGCGCGCCGGTGGTCATTGGGCTGCTGCTGCGCCGCAACCGGGAGGATATGCGATGAAAAACTCCGTCGAAACCAACGCCCTTGCCATCGGCTACGGCAAAGCTGCCCTTGCCCGGGATATTGCGCTGGGCGCTGCCAAAGGGCAGGTGCTGGCACTCATTGGCCCGAACGGCGCGGGCAAATCCACCCTGCTCAAAACCCTGGCCGGGCAGCTGGTCCCTTTAGGCGGCGCGGTACTGCTGGACGAGCAGGAGCTGGCACGCATCCCCGGCAACGCCCGGGCGCAAAAGCTGGCGCTGATGCTGCCCCACACCCGCCGCACCGAGCTGACCACCTGCTTTGAGTTTGCGGCGGCAGGACGCATCCCCTACACCGGGCGGCTGGGTATCCTTTCCGCCGAGGACAAAAAGCAGATACAGAATGCGCTGGAGCTGGTGGGCGCGGCGCATCTGGCCAACCGGGACTTCAACTGCGTCAGTGACGGACAGCGGCAGCGCATTCTGCTGGCGCGGGCAGTCTGTCAGCAGCCGCAGGTGCTTCTGCTGGACGAGCCCACCTCTTTTCTGGATATCAAGGGCAAGATCGAACTACTGACCATTTTGCAAAAACTGGCGCATGAGCAGCAGCTTGCGGTCATCGTGACCCTGCACGAGCTGGACATGGCGCAGAAGATCGCGGACGCGGTGGTATGTGTTTCGTCGCATGGTGTCTCTGCCCCCATGCCACCGGCACAGGCCTTTGCCCGGGAAAACATCAAGGCGCTCTACGGCCTGACCGAGGAACAGTACAGCGCTGTTTTTGACCCACCGAAGCCGGTAAAACCCCAATTTGAGCACTATGTGCGCAGCGGGCAGAAGCTGCTGCGCTGCGGGTACACCACCGGCACCTGTGCGGCGCTGGCCGCTGCCGGAGCTGCCCGGCTGCTGCTGACCGGCACAGCACCGGAAACCGTCGCTCTGCGCACGCCGAAAGGCATTGTGGTGGAGGTTGCCCCCCTGTTCTGCCGCGCTGCTGCCGAGGGCGCGGAATGCGCCATTGAAAAGGACGGCGGCGACGACGTGGACGTGACCACCGGTCTGCCGGTGACTGCCACGGTGACGCTGCTGCCCGGCATGCCCGAGGTGCGCATTACAGGTGGCGCAGGGGTTGGCCGGGTGACAAAGCCCGGGCTGGACCAGCCGGTCGGGCAGGCCGCCATCAACCATGTGCCCCGGCAGATGATTACCGAGGCGCTGCGCCGAGAGGCGGAAGCCGCCTGTTATCCCGGCGGTTTTGCCGTGACTATTTCCATCCCCGGCGGCGAGGAGGTAGCCCGGCGCACCTTCAACCCGCATATCGGGGTAGAGGGCGGGCTGTCGGTGCTGGGCACCAGCGGCATTGTAGAACCCATGAGCCAGCAGGCCATTCTGGACACCATCCAGCTGGAGATGAATCAGGCGGCGCTGCGGGCAAACGACCACCGGCGGCTCATCCTTGCCCCGGGCAACTACGGGCTGGACTATCTGCACGAAACGTATCCGCAGTTTGCTGATATCCCGGTGGTCAAGACGTCCAACTTCATCGGAGATACGCTGGATATGGCAGCGGCGGCGCACTTTGAACAGGTGCTGCTGGTGGGACACATCGGCAAGCTGTGCAAGCTGGCGGGCGGCATTATGAACACCCATTCCCACACGGCAGACTGCCGCACGGAGCTGTTCTGCACCCACGCCGCCCTGTGCGGTGCTGACCGAGAGGTGTGCACCGCACTGTACAATGCAGCCACCACGGATGCCTGTCTGGAGATTCTGGATACAGCCGGGCTGCGGGAACCGGTGCTGCAAAGCCTGCTTGCCGCCATCCAGCTGCATCTTGAACGCCGCGCGGGCGAGGCGTTCCGGGTGGGCGCGGTGCTGTTTTCAAACCAGCACGGCCCGCTGGGACAGACCGAGACTGCCGCCCGCCTGTTAGACGAATGGAAGGAGTAATGCACATGGTACATTTTGTGGGCGCCGGGCCCGGCGCACCGGATCTGATCACCCAGCGCGGTGCAGCATTTTTACAGGCTTCGGACTGCATTATTTATGCGGGCAGTCTGGTCAATCCGGCGCTGCTGGGGCTGGCAAAGCCGGGCTGTGCTATCTATAACAGCGCCGAGATGACGCTGGAGCAGGTACTGGACGTGATGCGCCGGATGGAAGCTGCCGGTAAAAACACTGTGCGGTTACACACTGGCGACCCCTGCCTG
>ADJT01000971.1_pt1 | contig 11866 bp, 8 predicted proteins | sample 268108 | NCBI WGS metagenome assembly ADJT01 (sample SAMN00007487, study PRJNA43253) | human gut metagenome | isolation source: feces sample TS29
ACCCAAAATCCGGATATGTTTCCATCAACTCCGGGAAATGAGGTCCCCGGTGCTATAGCTTATGTGGATCCGAATTTTAAAATGCCTCAAGTTTGGCGTAGTAATGTAAATGCAGAGTTTCAGTTACCTTATGGATTTATGCTTTCTGTTGGTGCTATGTATACACGTGATATATATAATGTTGTTCAGAAGAATATGAACGAAAAGGCCCCTTCTGGAACCTATAATGAACAACCGGGACGTGTATATTGGACTAAGAATAATTACTATGACAATCCTAAGACGAAAACCGTTATACAGTTGACTAATGGGGATGAAAAAGGTTATCAATATTCTTTTAATGCAGTATTAACGAAGAAATTTGATTTTGGCTTTACAGGTTCATTTGGGTACACTTATACAATGGCTAAAGATATGACGGCAAATCCAGGTTCATCGGCGGCTTCAGTATGGCAGAATAATGTTGCAGTTAATTCATTGAATGATCCGGGTGTCTCTTATTCTTTATTTTCTACCCCGCATCGTTTGATAGCTAATGCTTCTTATGAAGTTGCTTATGCGAATATGAAAACGACTGTTTCTTTGTTCTATACAGGTTACCAACAAGGACGTTTTTCTTATACCTATTCTAATGATATGAACGGTGACGGAAACTATTCCGATTTGATGTATGTGCCTGCTTCTAAAGAAGAAATGACATTTGTGGATATTAAAGATAAACAAAATAATGTGACTTATTCGGCGGTAGACCAACAAGAAGATTTTTGGAACTATGTAAATAATGACTCTTATTTGAATGATCACAAGGGGCAGTATGTAGAACGTGCTTCTTCTTTAGAACCGTGGATTCACCGTTTTGACATGAAGATAGCACAGGATTTTTATGCTAAGATTGGTAGCCGTAAGTACGGTATTCAAGTAAGTCTTGATATGTTGAATATTGGTAACTTATTAAATTCGAAGTGGGGGGCTTATCGCTCTTGCGGTTTGCAGAGTTATGATAATGTAAGGTTGTTAAAAACAGCAAGTAAGGTAGGAGAACCTCTTACTTATCAGATGAATGCATCTTCTCGCGAGGTGTTCCAGAAAAATTCTAAATGGGATTATACTGCTTCTACAGGTAGTGCATGGCAGATGCAGTTAGGCGTTAAGTTTACATTCTAGAATATTTATATAAAAAGATGCTTCGTTCAATAAACGGAGCATCTTTTTTATTTTCATCCTCATCACCACCGGATTATGGTCGCTATAATTAAGATCCGGCGAGAAGTAATCCGTGCTATTCAGTTCCGGTGAATGGAGAATATAGTCGATTCTCAACAGATGCTTGAAGTACTTGAAAGTATACATATACCCATGTCCGCTCGTTTGAAAGCCATCCTGCAACTTATCACCTTTTATAGTGTGATAAACATACGAAGACGGCAGAGAGTTAAAGTCACCGCAGACTAGAGTTGGATAGGGGGAGGCGGCTATCAGTTGCTTGAGAAGATCAGCTTGTACGGCCCGTTTCCGGAAATTCTCATGTAAGCCGTCGATAAGTCCCAGGGTAGCATGTTCCACTCTTTGGGAATCATCCGTACGAAGTCCCTTTTCCAGTTTGCGCTTGTTCTGGCTTACTTCCGTTGTTTGGAGATGATTGTTGAACAGGCGGATGGTGCGACCATTGATTTCAATATCACATGCAAGACTGCAATTTTTCGAATCAGGATAGATGATAAGATGCTCCTCCTTGATAGGATAACGGCTGAAAACAGCCAGTTGCAACAGATTTTTCCCTTCGGGCGAAGAAGGAATATAATGATACGGCCAATTAGAAAGAGCTGCGGATATACTATCGATGCCAAACTCATCGTTTATGCCAAATTCTTGAAAACAGAGAATATCTGCTTGCAGGTTTCTCATGTAAGAAGCAATCTCCTTGCATGAGTAGCCGGTATGCTCGTGGTTAAAGGCATCGACGTTGTAAGTAGCAACCGTCAACACCCCCGGAGTATATACATTCATTTTAACCATCGGTGACGAAGCCGGACTGAAAAAAGGCGATTGTAATACACAGCTCATATACCCCCAATTGCTGAATATAGCAATCAGAGGGATGAAAACCCAGCACCGCCAACGAATCGTCCAGTAGATAGCAGAAGCAAGATTAGCCAATAAAAGTATCGGCAGTATCAAACCGATGAAAGGCATAAATTTGAAACTATCCGGTGCGGCATTGCCTACGAAAGCACCCGCAATGGTAACTCCTGCCAAAATACTGGTCAGCACGATGGATATGTAATAAAACAGTCTGTAAAAGGCTTTCATTTAATCTAAATTATTTGCTGGTTATATCATGAGGGATTAAGCTCTCTACGAAGGAAGCAACCATTTATGAATCATTGCTTTCAACTTATCATCCGCTATTGGTTTAGCTATAAAATCATTGCATCCCGCTTCTTCAGCCGCTTTCCGGTCCTGTTCGTATGCAAAGGCACTTTGAGCAATAATAGGAACAGTGGCAGACAGTTCACGGATGATTTTTGTAGCTTCCAGTCCGTCCAGATTCGGCATCTTGATATCCATCAAGATAAGATCCGGTTTCACTTCATCGAACATCGTGACAGCTTCCATTCCGTCATGCGCACGTATAAGCCGGTGAGCTTTACCTAAAATAGCCTCCAATAAGTCGAAGTTACTGTCCGTATCTTCGGCAACCAAAATACAGGCATGCCGTGTATTTGCAGAACTGTCAACACTCGAATCTGCAGTTTTTCCGGCAGATGCTATTCCAGCAATGTTCCCTTCACCATTCTCTTTCTTTGAAGAATCCACATTTGCAGGATTTGCAATCGTGTATGGTAAAGTAAATGTAAACGTCGTCCCCTTGCCAAATTCGGAGTTGACGGAAATCTTTCCACCGAGCCGTTCAACAATAGACTTACAGATAGATAACCCCAATCCTGTACCCTGCGCATGATTGTTCAGCTTTGCGAAACGCTCGAACACACGCCCCACTTTCTCCGGTTCAATTCCTGTTCCGGTATCCGTTACGTGGAATACAATCTGATTGTCCGCCAGTTTGTAACCATAACTGATGCTTCCTTCCTTCGTAAACTTGACAGCATTTCCAATCAGATTTGAAATCACCTGGAATACCCGGTTCTTGTCCGTTTCAATCATCAGACTTTCGTCCGAGGATTCATAGACAAGGCTTACTCCCTGCGGAGTACGGAATATATGAGCATCGTGCACTTCCCGGCAGAGATTATGGAGACTAGCCGGTCCGAAGGAAAACTCGATGGTTCCCGATTCAATCTTCGAGAGGTCGAGAATCTCGTTGATAAGTTGCAGGAGACGTTCGTTGTTCGCGTTTACGATGTTATAATACGTCTTCCGTTCTTCCGCATCGTCGCTTTCGGCAATGAGATGCGAGAAACCTACGATAGCATTCAGCGGCGTACGTATTTCATGACTCATATTGGCGAGGAAGGCCGACTTCAGGCTATCAGACATTTCCGCTTTCTCTTTCGACGATTGAAGTTCCCGTTTTATCATTTCCAGCTCCGTGATGTCCCATTCGATGCTGACGATGATAGGCGAAGACAATTCGTCACCGTCCACCCGGATTTTCCGTTTGTCGAGGATAATCATGTTTCCGTTTCTGTCCTTTCCTTCAGCAGTCCAGTGCAGACCTTTTCCGGTGGTGGCCACCTGGATATCTTCTTGTCTCTTCTTTTCGGCTACGATAGGCGGGTAGAAATCGAAGTCATTCTTGCCGACAGGGTCGTTCTTATAAAGATCGCGGTTGTAGGCCTCCCGATTCCGGTAAATGTATCGGAAGTCGTTGTTGATTTCCTTCACTACAATCCCGGCAGGGAGATTGTTGATGGTTGTATCCATGATTTGGTTGAGCCGTTTGATTTGGGCTTCGTACCGAATCCTCTCGGAAATATCATGGGCAAACGACCAGTAACTTTCTTCTCCGGAATCATTGGTCACGTTGTACATCGTGCCTTCATAAGCCAATATACCTTTATTGATTTTAGATGGGTGATGAGCCACAAAGTTACTGCTGCCACCGTGTATGACATCTTTGCAACGTTCGTTCCAAGCCTCTTGTGTAGGCATATCTGCGGCGACATTGTAAATCTTTAATTGACTGATGTCTTCGTTTTCTGAAATACCATGATTGTACAGGAAACGACGGTTGGCAAAGATAATCGTGCCATCGGGCTTGGCGGCAAAGATACTTTCTTTGGCGTTGTTGATGGCATGAGTCAGTGTATTGATGTCATTTCTACGATGCTGTATGTCCGTGATGTTCTGGATATAGCCTTCGATATTGAAACTACCGTCGGAGCGTTGTTCACGCAGATAAGTCTGGATACGCATATAGAAGATTTCTCCGTTCAGGCGGACACGGTAGCTGATGCTTTCCATGTTGAGTTCTTTTTCGTTCACCCGACACCATTCCATAAAACTCTGACGGTCTTCTTCTACAATCAGTTCCACATATTTCTCAATGGCAAGGTTTTGCACATTTTCCTCGCACAAAACACCGGTATATCCAAGATAATGAAAAATAATTCTGTTTCGTATTGTACGTCCATTGTCCTATCTGGGCTACCTTTTGGATAGCCCGCAGGGTGAGATTTGCCTGTTCCAACTGTCTTTTTACGTTGCTTCTTTGCGTGATGTCGCGATATTGGCAAAGCACCATACCGTCATAAGGGAACATGAGGCATTTGAAGTAAAAAGTTTCGCCTTTCAGCACCAACTTGAAGTTCTTGCTGATGCTTCTTTGTTCTTCGAGTACAATCTGGAAGATGGGCATCACCCTCTCTCTCGTATATTCTGGTAAAAGCTCAAATATATTTTTTCCTAAAAGTATATCCTCTTGCAGAAACCATAGATCACAATGAGGCTCAATGTCTACGCAGACTCCGTGCCTGTCAACCAATAGCATTGTATCTGCCGTCAGTTTCAATATTCTTTGTGCGTTATTCGCATCATGTAATATTCTGTTCATGTCTGTTTTTTATTAGATGATAGAGACTAATGTCTTATAGTAAGGATAACAAAAGATAATAGCATTTGTTTTACTTTTCAGCGCGTTTCGCCTTTTCCCAGGCTCCGCTTCCTTTTTTCTTTTTCAGATAACGGATGCCTTTCAGCACATTGACATTCATAAATAAGAAATAGTAGGGGATAAAAAGCAACTTGTTTTTTATCTGTTTGGTGGATAGATAATATCCCCAATATCCCAATCCGTAAAAAAGAACCTGCATGGCAAGCAGCACTCCGTAGAATATCGCGGAACCGCCTAACAGCAGAATCGCAATATTCAGCGGGAAGAGAGCAAACAACAGGAACGGAGTAATAGACCATCGCAATACCCGGTGAGACGTATATTGAAAGCTAAGTGTCCCGTAGCGGAAAGGATTCAGCAACGGACGAAGTCGCCAGATGGACTGCAATCCTCCCGCAGCGATGCGCACTTTCCGCTTTTCTTCTTCGCGCATATCTGCCGAACCGCTTTCGATGGCGTAAGCATTGGTGCAATAAGCAATGGTATAACCTTTCATGGTGATCCGGAGCGAAAGAATAAAATCATCGAGCAACGTATCCGGTTCCATTGCTTCGAATAGTTCACGACGCACGGCAAATAGTTCGCCTGCTGCTCCTACAGCAGAGTAGAGGCGGGCGTCAAGTGCTTTCAGTGTTGATTCGTATTTCCAGTAAATACCTTCCCCACCGGCAGCGGCTCCGTCTTTGGTCTGTACGGCGATCCGTTTTTCGCCGGCCACGCAGCCCACTTTCGGGTCTTGGAAAGCAAGTACGATTTCCTGTATTGCTTCCCGGTTTACCATAGTGTTAGCATCCGTAAAGACGACGAGCGGAGTGTCCACCAGCGTCATTCCACGTGTCATTGCGGCTGTCTTACCCTGTCGTAGGGGTTGGAAGTGTATGGTCGCTTTTCCCTGCCAACGGGTTTTCAGTCGTTCGTTCGTACCGTCGTTGCTTCCGTCTGTCACCCATACGATATGCAGTTTGTCCGCAGGGTAGTCCAGTTCAAGACTGTTCTCCATCTTTTCGTCTATAACATCTTCTTCATTGAATGCTGTAATGAAGAGAGTCACTTCCGGCAAACCAGCGTCCGATGCCGGCAACGAACGCTTCACAGGCTTCACGAAAAGTTCTTTCAACTTGACGAGAACGTAAAGCACAATTCCGTAGCCCAGATATGTGTAGAACACAATGAACAAGGCAAACCAGAAAATTATTCAAGACAAAGAGTGATGATTTCGTTCATAGCTGTATTTATTTAGATATTTTCTTTCCTTTAAAATAATCACTATCTAATATAATATCAGAAATTTTTTCTCTATATATTATTCGTTTTTTTTCTCTTTCGGTGTTCAAAATGGAATCAGGGCAAAGTAAGCTATTTCCTACTCCTCTCCATTCAGAATGAATACCCCCCAAATCAAGAAGGGTTGGAAATAAATCAGCTTGCGTGATAACATAATCGCTTGTTTTGTCGATCTTTTGTGGAGAGTTTACAATATACAATGGGATTTGAAAAGAAACATTATCTTCTTCTTTGGATTTAAGCCAGTCATTTGAAATGGAATGGTCACTGGCTATTATAATTAGAGAATTGTGGTAAAGATGATTTTCTTTTAAGAAATTCAAATACTTACCTAAGTATTTATCCATATAATGCACATTAGATAGATAATTTTTTAATTCTTCTGAATATGTGTCAGGGAATGGAATGAGGTAGTCTTCAACTGCTTTGGTATATGGAGAATGCGTTGATGATGTGAGGATAAGTGAGAAAAAGGTTGTTTGCTATTTTTGTCTATGCTTGCTGCATATTCAAAAAGAAGCTTATCATTTAACCAATTTTCTTTATAATTACTCAATGTATATTCCTTTCGTGAATAGAGTTTATCAAACCCATATTGGATACATACTCCATCTTGTCTCCATGTTTTAGATGAAGTAGGAATAACCATTCTACATTCGATTCCAGGTTTTTGTTTCTTTAAAAGTTTGGGCAAGGACACGAAAGTATTATTAAAATAATCGTAAATGGTAACACCTTTTGTTTTGGGTATAAGTCCGTTGAGGTATGTGAATTGTCCGTCGCTCGATTCGCCTAATTGTATCAGAGAAGTCATGTTATTATTGTAGTATGCTCCTTTTTCTACTAATTTGTTGAGGGTAGGAGTAATTTCTATTCCATTTATTTTTAGATCTGTAGGGAACGAAAGAAGGGATTCTACTATAATGAGAATAATATTTTCTTTTGGTGGATATTCAATACTATATTTTGATTCGTAAAAGAATGGTTCCAGTTTTGCCACTTCCTCTGGGTTACAGTCTTGTTTGTTGTTTGATGCACATTGTATAATGGTCCCATAAATTATTCCGAATTTGAATATACTTTCTGTTGGACTATTTTTAAAAGGGTGAACATACTTGTAGTTTAATGATGACCAATGTATTGTTGCTGTAGCTATTAATCCTCCTAATAAAATAAATGCAATTCCTAATATGTAAAGGGAAAAGATTCTTCGTGTCTTTCTTCTTATTTCAGAATAAGCTCTATGAAATTGTTTATAAGATAAGATACTTGCAAGAGTTGTTATTAGTATTGTAATGTCAGAGAACCTAATAGTTGCAAATACGTTAGCTGATAGTCCGTCAAGATTGTTGAATTCTCCATATAATATTGGAGGCATATATGTGTAGAAGAATCTACTATAAGATACATTTACAATTACCAGTATTGTAATGATAGTATATGGAATGAAAAATAAATAAGTCTTTTTTCCAATTAGATAAAGTGGAATAAAGAATAATAGGCATATATCGATAAAAGCATGAATGATATTCTCCAGATATGAGAATGGAGTAAGAGAATATTTATCAATAAGAATTGAGTAGTGCATGTATTGTAAATTAATATAGCATAGTAATATTAACGACAAGGGGAATGTAAATTGTTTGATTAATAATTTTATATTCATATTTCTATCTCACTATTTTGTCTGCAAATACTTTTAAATACGCTTAAGGTGCCGCCAATCATAATTATATTGTTTGTTTTCAACTATGCTATTGAAATAATTCCTTTAGCGACTGTTTTTTATTCCTCAAATATACAATTGGAAATTTGCAGAAAGATATAAAATTTCCCTCTGCAGAAGTAGCATGTAATGTACTTATTGAATTTCCTTCCATTAGTCCTATAGCAGTTTTTTTCTCAAAAGCACTAAAATATAGCTTATATTTTTCATTGTCCTTAATAAGTGAACTTCGATATAAACCATAGGAATAAAAAGAACCCAGCATTGGAGCTTTGGATAATATATATTTTTTGTTGTTAAATGATAAGCCGTCGGAACTGGAGTATAATACTAGGTTATTAGTATCATAATCATATATAACTAGATAATATATTTTGTCTATATATGCTAAATCAATATGCCAAGGGGTAACAGAATTGTCAGGTAGATGACATGTTTCTTTTTTGCTCCACTTTTTCCCATCTGTAGAAAAACTTCTACAGATTTCTCTTGGCTTTTCTATACTGTTCACATACCACATTACATATCCATTAGTACCTTTATGTATCGCAGGGCTTATAACCATATTACCTGTTTCATTTTTTATGATAGAGGTATCTTGTAGATTTATCATCACCTCTCGGGGAGACCAGTCTTTTCCATTGAGAGTATATTTGCGTAATATATAAGTAGCATTATTTTTTTGATGGCTGATGCGGTACCAGCACTCTAAAGTATCTTTATAAAAGACTAAATGTGGGTCTGAAAAATAATCTTTATTTATAATATTGTTTTCGTCTAAATCATCTATTGGATTTTGAGAGTCCTCAAAATCGTTCCAATGTATTCCGTCTTTAGATACATGCACACATGGATTTTCCCATCGTTCTCTATATGGAGGCAATCCTTTCCAATCACCATCCTCACCTAAGGGATATGGAGTTTCCGCCATCCAGTATTTATATCCATTCCATCCTTCCGGAATGTATATTACTGATGGGTGATAGGGTTGGTTACTACCTTCCGGAGTCTTGATAATTAATGGAGCCTGATTATACTTTTGAAATTGATTATACTGGTATATATAGTCAACTAATATTACACAAATAACAACTAGAATAATTTTTCTTATTATTTTCATTTGCTTATTTGATTAAATTATTGTCTTTATCTTTATATTTTTTCTTTCTGGTGAATAATCCTCCAATACCTTTTAATCCTTTGATAAAACGCACTTTGAAGCTTTTAAACAGTCCTCCATCTGCTCCTACTGTTCCATATCCGGTTATAACCCGTGCTTTTGAAGAATGGATAAAGACGAGTTTTCCGTAAGGTTTCATCGCTAAAGCCAGTGAGCCGTCTTCACCACGAATGATATCTGTGCGGAATCCTAACTGCTTGCCTAATTCTGTTTTGAATGCGAATGTCATGCCGCGTACACAAAGTTCCGGACGCTGTATGGCTTGAATGCGCAGGTAAAAGTCTCTTAATGATTCATACCACCATAATCCCCATTTAGAGTGTTGCTCATCAGGAATAAAGCTCCAAAGGCTGAACGTGCAGACTACGTTTGGTTGCATTAGTTTTTTTACATGTGTCTTGATGTAATTGTTCGGGTACATGGTATCGGTGTCAATACAGATATGGTATGTTCCTTTTGCTTGGTTTAATCCGCATTGGCGGGCATGTCCCGGTCCTTTCTTAAGCTCATTGAAATAAGTGACTCCCAACTGTTGGAGCACACTTTCAGTTCGATCGGAAGAATTGTTGTTGACAGCCAGAATTTCAATCGGAAAGTCACAGATGTTGTCACAAAGCGACCATAAGCAACTTAGCAAACGCTTTTCTTCATTATAGCAGATGAGAATGACAGATGCTAAGGGTTGTTTGTTTTCCGATAATTTCTGCAATTTAGTTTTTACGAAATCTACTGCTTCCTTTGGTGCTGAATCGAAAGGTTGTTCGTAAACTTGCAGATATTTAGTATACCATTTCATAAATCTTTATTTTTTCAATGATACTTTCAAACAATGTTTTCCATTGTTCTGCGATTGGTTCGATCCTGAAACGTTCTATATCCATTCGAGCTTGCCGTCCCATTTCTCGTCGTACATTTTCGTTTTCTATCAGATAGCAGATTTTCTCTGCTAATCCCTCTATATTACCGTTTTCTACTAATAGTCCGTTTATTCCGTCGCTGATGATATCACGCGGTCCGCAGGGGCATGTAAATGAGACGGGAGGTACTCCACATGCCATTGCTTCTATAATAACCATGCCAAATCCCTCATAACGCGAAGAAAGGACGAAGATAGAACTTTTACAGTACTTATCGACAATATCCGGTGTGCTATGCTCCAGAATACAACTGGGGCTAATTCCTAGTTCGTAGATTTGGTTCTGAAGTTGTTCCCGCATACCATCACCATAGATACGGAGAATCCAGTCCGGGTGTTTTTTATTGACAATGCTCCAAGCAGATATTAAACGGTCAAATCCTTTTTGAGGGACATATCTGCCTACGGCAATGACCTGTTTGGGGGTGTTATCCGATTGTTGTTCCGGCAAAAACGGGAGTGGATTGTAGATTACGGTTACATTATTGAGCTCTGTCCATTCGGCAGCATCTTCATGGCTAAGGACGACAAAACTTTTGAGTTGTCGCACCTGCCTGATGAGTTGCCACATCCAGTATTGCTTGACGGCACGCTGAATGATACCAGGAAGACAGTTGTCGCTGAATTCCCGGTAATTGGACTTGTTGAAGTGGATTTCTCCAAGCTTAATGCTTTTGTCTTTCATCTTATTGATGAAGTTTATATCACGTCGTAAGAGAGAGATGGTAATGTCCGGTTCAATCTCATTGAGGCATGTCTCCAGCCTTTTTTTAAACAATTTCTGTTTGCTCCAATATCGGTGAATTCGTTTCGGTAAGGAAAGGCCATACAATTCGTCATAGTTGATGTCGAGCTGATGGGTGGTGATGGATGGATACAATTTATAGTAAGGTTCTTTTCCTTTTCCATCGGTCAATATGATGTGTATGTCATACCCTAAATGTTCTGCAAAATAGTTTGCTTTTAGTGTAAGTACACGTTCCATTCCACTAGGATAATAGAGCGAGGGGATGCAATAGGCTATTTTTACTTTTTTATTCATCGGATTACTTTTCAAGTATTGTATGCTGTGGTCTGATGTCCAATTCATCGATGACTTTTTTCATTTGCGCTGTCCAGGACAATGGACGGATAGATTCTCTAATATTCTGCGGAGTCATAGTCAGAGACTTTTGAAAGCTGATTAACTGTTGAATATTAATAGGTGATTCATCTGGTGGTGCTTTCCAAATGTAAGGCATCTTATCAAAATCTTCGTCGATTTCTGAATAAGTAAATGCCAATCCTCGTGCAGCATATTCGCGATTTTTTAAAGTTTTGATATGTGTGATACCACTGCGGTGTCGGCCTAAACTACCGATAGCAAAATCTGCCTGCTCAAACATGGCGTCAAGTTGCTGATCATGCTGTGGTCCATGGAGGATAACATAAGATTCTAGTTTATTATCACGAATGACGGGAAGGATTTCTTGCTTTTCACGTTCGCCGGATAATGGTCCCACGATATGAAAATAAACTTTGTAGTCAGGATTCGTACAATAATATTCAGCTAATCCACGGATAAGTCGATCGAATCCATGCCAATAGTGTACTTCAGCTACTCCTATTAAATGTAGCTCATGTGTCGTGTCATTCATTTGTTTCTTCATAGGAATGGCATCAAAATCAATTCCGTTAGATATGCGG
>ADJT01000920.1_pt1 | contig 11745 bp, 5 predicted proteins | sample 268108 | NCBI WGS metagenome assembly ADJT01 (sample SAMN00007487, study PRJNA43253) | human gut metagenome | isolation source: feces sample TS29
CGTTCTTGGTTCTGCCAAGGGTTGGGCCGGTGCTTTCCTGTTCAATCCGAAAGCGAAAGAGGCGCTCGACAAATATTATGCACGCGAGGATACGCTTTCACTAGGTGTCTGCAACGGCTGCCAGCTCATGATGGAACTTAATCTTATCAATCCCGAGCACAAGAAAAACGGCAAGATGCTTCATAACGACTCACACAAGTTTGAATCCAGATTCCTCGGTGTTACTGTCCCCACCAACCGCAGCGTAATGCTCGGCTCACTGAGTGGAAGCAAACTGGGTATCTGGGTAGCTCACGGTGAAGGAAAATTCTCCTTGCCATACGACGAGGACAAATACAACGTCGTGCTGAAATACTCATACGACGAATACCCTTCCAACCCCAACGGCTCAGATTATTCCATAGCCGGATTGGCAAGTGCCGACGGACGTCATCTGGCCATGATGCCCCACTTGGAACGTGCCATCTTCCCCTGGCAGAACGGTTGCTACCCCGCAGACCGCGTAAACAGCGACCAAATCACTCCTTGGGTAGAAGCATTTGTCAATGCACGCAAGTGGGTGGAAGCCAATAAAAAATGAACTGAACTTCCTTTTTTATAGAAATGTAACAAGCGCGGGTTATGAATAATCCCGCGCTTGTTACATTTCTATTCTTCGCTTTCTTTTTTTGCTTTTCTCAAACAAAAGCATTATTTTTGTGTTTATTTTCAACTCTCCCTCAGTACAACATTCAAAAAAACCGCTCGACAATTATGAAAAAGTACTTCTTTTTCTGCATACTACTATTATTGCCAATTATAGGCATTGCACAAACATACAAATACATCGGTGTGGAAGACGGTTTGAGCAACAGACGGGTATATGCTATTCAAAAGGGACCCAAAGGTTACATGTGGTTTCTTACCCACGACGGCATCGACCGATACAACGGAAAAGAATTCAAGCCGTACAAACTGATGGATGGAGATGAGGAAGTGAATTCCATGATGAACCTGAACTGGCTCTATGTGGATTCCAAAGGAACCATATGGGAAATTGGCAAGAAAGGACGCGTGTTCCGCTATGATACAAAACACGACCGTTTTGTCCTGGTATACAAGCTACCCGAAAGCGAAGTGAAAGGACGTCCAACCCCTATCAGTTACGGTTTTGTGGATGCCAACAGCGTAATATGGCTTTGCAATGAAGATGCCCTATATCTGTACGACAGCAATACCCAGAAGGTGACATTCATTCAAAACGAAATAGGAGAACGAATTACTGATATCGCACAGATTGATTCGACCCACTTCTTCATCGGGACCGACATCGGCATACATTATGCTGAGCTGGCCAACAACACCCTCACCCTCAGTCCCTGCAACCAATTGGACACCTTGAAGATACAAATCAACGAACTATACTATCATAAACCGTCTCACAAGGTTTTTATCGGTACTTTCCAACGGGGAATATTTACCTATGACCTGAATGAGCACAAAGTCATGCATATCCCATCCGGACTGATGGACGTTAGTATTAACTGTATCCGTGCCTACAATAACAATGAAATCCTCATAGCTACAGACGGGGCCGGTGTCTACAAAATGAATACCGATACCTATGAATCTATACCATACATTGTTGCTGACTATAACCGGTACAACTCAATGAACGGAAATACCATCAATGATATCTACATTGACAGTGAACAACGCATCTGGATGGCTAATTATCCCATTGGTATAACTGTACGCAACAACCGATATGCCGATTATCAATGGATAAAACACTCTATCGGCAATAAACAGTCACTCATCAATGACCAGGTAAATGCCATCATTGAAGACCATGACGGCGATTTATGGTTTGCCACCAATAACGGCATCAGCCTTTATTATAGCAAGACGAAACAATGGCATTCTTTTCTCAGCAGTTTCGACACCGCAAGCCATAGTAAAAACCATATCTTCATCTCATTGTGCGAAGTGGAGCCCGGCATCATCTGGGCCGGAGGATATAGTTCCGGCATCTACCAGATCAACAAGAAACTACTGTCCACAGAGTTCTTTACTCCGTCTTTATTCAGTAATCTGAATATCCGGCCGGACAAGTATATCCGTTCCATTATGAAAGATTCTTCAGGAAACATCTGGTCCGGAGGGTATTATAACTTAAAAGAAATAGATTATTCCAGAAAAAATATACGCCATTTCCCGGGCTTGAATGGTATCACTGCCATCATAGAGAAAGACTCCACACATATGTGGATAGGCACTTCCACCGGCTTGTACCTGTTGGAAAAAGCAACCGGTAAGTATACCTATATCCAGATGCCGGTAGAATCCTACTACATCTACTCCCTATGCCAAGCTTCCGACGGAATGCTGTATATCGGTACCAACAATGCCGGTTTACTGGTATATGATACGACCAAAAACACATTCAGACATTATCATAGAGACAACTGCGCCTTGATTTCCAATAATATCTATACACTATTGTCTGATGGTAAAGGAAATATCTTTCTGAGTACAGAACACGGTCTGTCCACCTTCTATCCTGTCGAAGAGACATTCCATAACTGGACCAAAGAACAAGGACTGAAGTCTGACCATTTCAACGCAGCCTCAGGCACCTTGAGGAAAAACGGCAATTTCATTTTCGGCAGTACGGATGGAGCCATAGAATTCAACAAAGACATGATCCTGCCTCGCGACTATAAGTTCAAAATGGTATTCAGTGACCTGCGGGTATTCTATCAGACCGTTTATCCCAAGGATGAAGGTTCTCCACTTATTCTGGATATTGACGAGACAAAAACCTTGCGTTTGAAGTACAACCAGAACATCTTCTCATTGCAGGTCTCAGACATCAACTATGACTATCCTTCCCTAATTCTGTACTCCTGGAAACTGGAAGGCTTCTATGAGGGTTGGAGCCGTCCGGGAGAGGAAAACGTCATCCGTTTTACCAACCTGAGTCCGGGCAACTATACCCTCCGCGTACGTGCCATCTCCAACGAAGACCGTCGTATTGTCCTGGAGGAACGCAGTATGGACATCATTATCGAGCAACCCCTCTGGCTCAGTTTCTGGGCGCTGATACTCTATGCAGTGATTATCATATCCATTGCAAGCATCACTCTACGAATAATAGTCTTGAGAAAACAGCGGAAAGAATCCGATGAGAAAATACGCTTCTTCGTCAATACGGCGCATGATATACGTACTCCACTGACGCTCATCAAAGCACCCTTGGAAGAAATCACCGAACGCGAGCAACTGACTTCCAGCGGACAGAGCAACATCAATACAGCCCTGCGAAACGTAAATGCCTTGTTGCGCCTGACCACCAACCTTATTAATTTCGAACGCGCAGACACCTATTCCGGAAGTCTATACGTATCCGAATACGAACTGAGCACATATATGGAAGAGACGATCGATGCTTTCCGTTCATACGCAAACATAAAACACATCAACCTAACCTACGAAAGCAGCTTCCGTTATCTGAACGTATGGTTAGATAAGGACAAGATGGATTCCATTTTGAAAAATATCATATCCAACGCACTGAAATATACACCGGACGGCGGCAATGTACATGTCTTTACTTCCGAGACAGAAGATACCTGGAGTATTGAGGTGAAAGATACCGGTATCGGAATTCCGGCTTCAGAACAGAAAAAGCTGTTCAAGATGCATTTCCGTGGCAGTAATGCTATCAATTCCAAAGTTACCGGCAGCGGCATCGGACTACTTCTGGTAGGGAAACTTGTACGCTTACATAAAGGAAAGCTCAACTTCAGCAGCATGGAAGGGAAAGGCTCTTGCATCAAAATCACGTTCCCCAAAGGGAACAAGCATTTCCGCAAAGCAATCCAACGCCCTCAACCCAAAAACGAACGGATTGTTTATTCGGCTTCCGGAGTGCCTATCAATGCCTCTACTACATCATCCCCTGCTTCCAGTGGAATCTACGACAAGACGCAGCAACAGTCACAAAACAACAGTAACCACCAGAAAATTCTTATTGTAGAGGACAATGACGAATTAAGGGAATATCTGCGCAGAACATTGTCTGAACAATACAACATACAAGTATGCTCCAATGGAAAAGAAGCACTGACCATTGTCAAGGAGTATATGCCCAACCTCGTCATTTCAGACATCATGATGCCGGAAATGAGAGGAGACGAATTGTGTCATATCCTGAAGAACGACATCGAGACATCACATATCCCCATCATCCTGCTCACAGCACTGAATACCGACAAGAATATCATCGAGGGACTGCAAAGCGGAGCGGATGAATATATTGTGAAACCCTTCAATATCGGTATATTGCGGGCAAACATTGCCAACCTGCTGACTAACCGGGCACTGTTGCGCCACAAATATGCCAGCCTGGACCTGAACGACGAGAAGAACAATACGGATTGCATCAACTGCTCCAACGACTTGGACTGGAAATTCATTGCAACCGTCAAAAAGAGCGTCGAAGACAATATGGACAACCCAAGTTTCAACGTCGACGTGCTCTGCAACCTGCTGAATATGAGTAGGACCAGCTTCTACAATAAGATAAAGGCACTGACCGACCAAGCTCCGGCTGACTACATCCGGCTGATTCGACTGAAACATGCTGCCCAACTTCTGAAAGAACAAAAGCATACCATCACCGAGATTTCAGAGCTGACCGGTTTCAGTGATGCGAAATATTTCCGTGAAGTATTCAAGAAACATTTCAATATGAGCCCAAGCCAGTATGCCAAGAGAGGGAAGGAAGGGAAAGATGATAAAGAAATAAAGTAAATTACAACATTTTGAATATGAATATATATCTTGAAGCATTCTCCATTTTCTTTAAGATAGGAGCCTTTACCATCGGCGGCGGTTATGCTATGGTACCGCTGATAGAAAACGAAATCGTAACCAAACGAAACTGGATAGCCAAAGAAGATTTCATTGACCTGCTTGCTATATCACAGTCCGCTCCGGGCATCCTTGCCGTCAATATATCCATTTTTATAGGGTATCGGCTACGGGGAATACGAGGGAGCATAATCACTGCATTGGGAACCATACTTCCTTCGTTTCTCATCATCCTCGCCATAGCGTTGTTCTTTCACAACTTCAAGGACAACACCATCGTGGAACGTATATTCAAAGGTATTCGCCCGGCAGTGGTTGCATTGATTGCCGCCCCTACATTCAGCATGGCAAAATCGGCCCGGATAAACCGATACAACATATGGATACCGGTGGTTTCAGCACTGCTCATCTGGCTGTTGGGCTTCTCTCCCATCTGGATTATCATTGCTGCAGGAGTGGGAGGATACTTCTTCGGACGTTTTCAACATTCCAGAAATGAAGAATCAAAGAATTAAAATTAAAGATGCAGGACAAGCACACTAACCACTAACCATTAATCACTCTGATTATGATTTTCTTACAGTTATTCTATACATTCTTTAAAATCGGCCTTTTCGGCTTTGGCGGCGGATATGCCATGCTGTCCATGATACAAGGCGAAGTAGTCACCCGTTATGGCTGGCTTTCCCCTCAAGAGTTTACTGATATCGTGGCAATCAGCCAGATGACACCCGGTCCGATAGGTATCAATTCGGCAACCTATGTAGGTTTTACTGCCACTGGTAGTGTATGGGGATCTATTGTCGCCACTTTTGCCGTAGTGCTCCCCTCTTTCCTACTGATGCTGACCATCAGCAAGTTCTTTTTGAAATATCAGAAACATCCTTCGGTAGAAGCGGTATTCAGTGGGCTTCGCCCGGCAGTGGTCGGTCTGCTGGCCTCAGCCGCGCTGGTATTGATGAATTCGGAAAACTTCAGTTCTCCCAAAGAAGACATATATTCCTTCGTCATCAGCTGCCTCATCTTCCTCGTGGCATTTATAGGTACAAAGAAATATAAACTGAACCCGATAGGAATGATTGTAGCCTGTGGAATAGCAGGGTTGATCCTTAATTTCCTTTTTAAAGTTTAATCTTCTTTCCAACGGATTTCGATTCATTATGCAGACGGTCCAAGGCTGTCACCACATAACGGTACTTTGTCTTTCCGTCTTCACAAGGAAGTTTATAGAAATTATCGCGCGTGATGGCTACAATATGGGAAGGATTGTCTATATTCACTTTCTCTTTGGCATCAAAACGATAGACTACATACTGGACAGCACGATTCATCTCCTCTTTGTACTTGGGTGCTGTCCAGAAAAGAATATATCCGTCTTCCGTCCATACCGGTTTCATCTTACGCACCTTTCCTGGAGCTTCGTTATCCATAAAATCGAAAACGGGAGGCAATGCCGGATATTTATGATATTCGGCAATCAAGGCATCACGATACTTGCCCGCATTCTCAATCACCGCACTGGCGGGCCACTGGCAACTGCCGCCGATGGTTTGATAAGCCCGCTGCAAAGCCATCTTACGGGGAAGCTGATTGATTGACGGATTCTTTGGGTCGGCATTCTGCACAGTGTTCATTACGGACTGACCGATAAACAAAGGACGGTTTTCCGTATTCTTGGCCCACCATTTCACCAGTGTCTCATAGTCGGCAACCGGATGTCCTATATGCCAATAAATCTGCGGAATATTATAGTCTATCCAACCTTCACGGGCCCACAGCAGTACATCCGCATAAAGGTCATCGTAGTTTTGCAACCCTTTGGTCTTACTGCCAAGCGGGTCACTGCTTTCATTCCGGTAAATGCCAAACGGAGAAACCCCGAACTTCACCCACGGCTTGATTTCACGAATTGTTTCATGCAGTTTCTTAATCAGCACATTCACGTTGCTCCGGCGCCAGTCTCCTTTATTGCTGAAACCTCCACCAAAACGTGCAAAACTTGCATCGTCAGGGAAATCCTTTCCCTTAATGGGATAAGGATAAAAGTAATCGTCCATATGAATGGCATCCACATCATAGCGGGAAACGATGTCGCTCACCACCATGCAGATGTGCCGGCGGCTCTCAGGCAGTGCCGGGTCAAAATACAACTGGTCGCCATAAGTGACAAACCATTCCGGATGGATATTGTACACATGATTGGGAGCCAACTCACTCTTCAAGGTCGTCTTCGTGCGATACGGATTAATCCATGCATGAAACTCCATACCACGCTTATGGCATTCATCAATCATAAACTGCATAGGGTCCCAATAGGGTTCGGGCGCTTTACCCTGCACTCCGGTAAGGAAACGACTCCACGGTTCCAGTCTGGAAGCATACAGAGCATCCGCTTCGGGACGTACCTGGAAAATTATGGCATTGATTCCTGCCTTCTGCAAGGAATTCAACTGCCCAATCAGATTCTGCTTCAGCTTTTCGGTCGGCATTCCACGGAACTGTCCGTTTACTGACTGTATCCATGCTGCACGAAATTCACGTTTAGGATAGGCAGACCCGGTCTGCACTTGCGCAAATACTCCTCCCGCCATTAGCAGCAAGAAGAATACACATAAAAGGGATTTTACTCTCATTCTCTAATTACAGCTTTTTAATACTTAAAATAGTTTATAATTAAGGTTTGTCCTTCATCGGCCATTCCACAATAAAGCGGCATCCTCCGCAATAGGTGTCATCCAGATAAATCCGGCCTCCCACCAACTCCATTATCTCATTGGCTATGGCAAGCCCCAATCCGGACCCTTTGGTAAACGTGTCCACTTTATAAAAACGTTCGAAAATACGGTCCGATTCGTCCGGCCTGATGCCTATACCGGTATCCTCTATCACGAAGCGCAATACATGTCGGGACTTATCTTCCTCGCAGGAAACGCGTATATGACCTTCTTCCGTAAACTTCACCGCATTATCCAACAAAGACACCAGCACCATTTTCAGCCATTGCCGGGCTGCATAAAAGGCCATAATGCCGGAAGCAGGCACATATTCCAGTTCAACTCCCGGCTTCAGTTCCGGACGGAAGCCCTCAATACATTCCTTGCAACACGCATCCACTTCTATCTCCTCCCGCGGCATCTCCCACACTCGCGAATCCATATCCGCAATATTGAGTATGTTCTCCATCAGACTCAACAGATATGTATTGTTGCCCTCCACTTGTTCAACATACTCGCGTTTCTCCACATCATCCAGTTTCTCTTGAGCCAGCAAGGTAGAAAAGCCGACGATGGAATTCAACGGAGTACGGATTTCATGGGTGATATGCTGTATAAAGGAACTTTTGACCTGGCTCATTTTTTCCACCGCCCTGCGTGCAGCTTCCAACTTGCGGTTCATGGAGAGGGTGCGGATATACAGATAAGTAATGAGCAGCAAAAGCAACAATACCAGTCCGCCAACGGCCAAGGCTATCATCAGTCGTTCCTTGTTCAATCTGGCACTCAGCTCCAGCTTCTCCATCTTCAACCGGTCCACCTCAAACTGTGCCGTATATTTGCTTAGCTTGTCATCCATTTCTGCCGTACGCACGGAGTCACTCACGGCGGCATATCTGGCATAACTGCGGCAAGCCGCACGATAATCGCCCAACTGTTCCTGCAGTTCTCCTTTCATATAATGGTTATAAGGATAGCAAAGCCCCAGTGAATGCTGATAATCCATGAGTGAATCCACGTAAGCAATGTTACCTTTCAAATCACCGAGGATACGGCAACACATTATCTTATAGCCAAACCATGCTTCGGGCGTCGAGCTCTCCGGATGTTGACGGTAAAAGCGGTCGGTCTCCTCAATATAAGGCTCAGCAGCCTTTCTACCTTCATTGGCCAATAAGCCTATAACCCTGAATTCACAGAAACGCAGGTGCAGGGAAGGGTCTATGCTGACTTGTTTACGGTTCAGTTTGTCCTCCAGTTGCGACAATTTACTCAGATACTCGCCGGCTTCCGCATACTCACTGCGTGAAAGATAAGTCTGGATAATATTAAGCAACACCACGTATGCGTCACGATAATAGCTGCCCTCCTCGAAAAGTTTCAGTGCATTGTTGTAATTCTCTATACACAGTTTTACGTTGTTTCCAAAGACCCGATGGTTATACCCGATGCACATTTCGCCACATGCCAATCCGTATTTGTCCCGGGCTTGCTCGGCATCCTGATGGAGCCTGACGGTTTCAGCCATCGCCTCCTCCTGCATACCTTTCTCCGTCATGCGCTGAATGTACTGCCGCCACGCCATATACCGGTCTCGTGTCCGTTGGTATTTCCGGCACCAGTCCATATATTCATAGGTTGCGGCTTTCAAGTGGTCAATGTCCCCCAACTGATAATAATGAGAAATCAAGTTGTTATGGGCATCACTAATCTGTACCATATCGTTCAGTTCGCGGGCAAGTTTTATCCACCGGGCATTGATGGAAGGCAGTCGGTCTTGTCCCAACACTTTCTGCGCACTATCTGCCAGAGCTTTCATCTCTCCATAAGGGTCTTCGGCATGCAGGATTGAGGGGCATAAACCTAACACCAGCACAACAAGAAGCCATTTTATATTACGCTTTACCATGTTCGGACATTAAAAGGAGTCGGACGCGAATTTAACGCTTTTATTTAATGTAAATTAGCAGTCATCCTAAAGTATAACAAATCTTAACCTTACCTATCTGATGCGATTTTTCCAGCAGGTTCGTTTTATTCTACCCCGGTTTGCATTATCTTTGCAAATCCTAAATCACATAAGTGACTTTTATATGGCAGAAAATACATCGATTATCATAAAGGGAGCCCGTGTCAATAACCTCAAGAATATTGACGTAGAGATTCCCCGTAACAAACTCGTAGTCATCACCGGACTGTCCGGTTCCGGAAAATCCTCACTTGCTTTCGATACATTATATGCCGAGGGGCAGCGCCGCTACGTGGAGAGCTTGAGCAGTTATGCCCGCCAGTTTCTGGGACGTATGAGCAAGCCTGAATGCGATTTCATCAAAGGGATTCCACCTGCCATTGCCATTGAGCAGAAAGTAAGCAGCCGTAACCCACGGTCCACCGTAGGTACCTCCACCGAAATATACGAATATCTGCGGTTGCTCTATGCACGCGTGGGGAAAACCTTCAGCCCGGTCAGCGGACAGGAAGTGAAGAAACACTCGGCAGAAGACATCGTGAAATGCATGCTGGAGCATCCGGAAGGGACCAGGTATACCGTGCTCGCTCCGATATTACTGCGCGAAGACCGCACGCTGCAACAACAACTGGAGATAGACATGAAGCAAGGTTTCACCCGTCTGGAAGTGAACGGTGAAATGATGCGCATCGACGAATACAAGCCAAAAACCGGAGACACCGTTTTTCTGTTGATTGACCGTATGACAGCCTCTTCAGAAAAAGATTCCGTCAGCCGCCTCACCGACTCGGCCGAAACAGCCATGTACGAAGGAGACGGCGCCTGCCTGCTGCGTTTCTACCAGCCCGACGGGAGTACCTGCCTCTATCGTTTCAGTACCAAGTTCGAGGCAGACGGCATCACCTTCGAAGAACCGAACGACCAGATGTTCTCCTTCAACTCTCCCATCGGCGCATGCCCCGTATGCGAGGGATTCGGACGGGTCATCGGCATCGACGAGCATCTCGTGATACCCGACCGTTCCTTGTCCGTCTATGACGGAGCCGTCGTATGCTGGCGGGGCGAAAAGATGGGCGAATGGAGGGATATGGTGATACACGGAGCCGAGAAAGCCGGCTTCCCCATCTTCACTCCCTATTATGAACTGACCGACGAGCAACGCCGGATGCTGTGGGAAGGGACACCTTACTTTGAGGGCATCAACGCCTTCTTCAAGATGGTGCAAGAAAACCAGTACAAGATACAATACCGTGTGATGCTGGCACGCTACCGCGGAAAGACGCTCTGCCCCAAATGCCACGGTACCCGCCTGAAACCCGAAGCAAACTACGTACGCGTGGGAGGATGCAACATCTCCGAACTGGTAGATTTGCCCATCACTGAGTTGAAGCTCTTCTTCGACAACCTGCAGCTGGACCCGCATGACGCCGACATAGCCCGCCGCATCCTGACAGAAATCAACAGCCGCATCCAATTCCTATTGGATGTCGGTTTGGGATACCTCACGCTGAACCGCCTCAGCAACTCGCTCTCCGGCGGTGAAAGCCAGCGAATCAACCTTGCCACTTCATTGGGCAGCAGCCTGGTGGGCAGTCTGTATATTCTTGACGAACCGAGCATCGGCCTGCATAGCCGCGATACGGACAAACTGATACACGTGCTCCGCCAGCTGCAACAGTTGGGCAATACGGTAGTGGTAGTGGAACACGACGAAGAGATTATCCGCGCTGCCGACTATATCATCGACATCGGTCCCCGGGCAGGCCGCCTGGGAGGGGAGGTCGTCTACCAAGGAGATATGAAAGACCTTCAGAAAGACAGTGACAGCTATACCGTGCGCTATCTGCTGGGCGAAGAAACCATCCCCCTGCCGGAACACCGCCGCCCGTGGAACAACTACATAGAAATAAAAGGCGCGCGCGAAAACAACCTGAAGGGTGTAGAGGCACGGTTCCCGCTGAATGTAATGACCGTAGTCACCGGTGTCAGCGGTTCGGGCAAGAGTACGCTGGTACGCGACATCTTCTACCGCGCCTTGAAACGGGAGTTGGACGAATGCAACGAACGTCCGGGCGAGTTCACTTCCATTGGAGGAGACTTGCAGAACCTGCGCAATGTAGAGTTTGTTGACCAGAATCCTATCGGGAAGTCATCGAGAAGTAACCCCGTGACCTACATCAAGGCCTACGATGAAATCCGTAAACT
>ADJT01001638.1_pt1 | contig 11729 bp, 12 predicted proteins | sample 268108 | NCBI WGS metagenome assembly ADJT01 (sample SAMN00007487, study PRJNA43253) | human gut metagenome | isolation source: feces sample TS29
AAAGGTGCCCGCAAGGCAGACGGCAGCAGCTACGAGGCTGATTGTGCCACGCACGGTGCTCCTCTGGGCGGCGACGCTTATATAAACACTATCAAGAATTTGGGTGGTGACCCGACAAATCCGTTTGTCATCTTCCCCGAAGTGGCCGAACTATATGCCAAGCGTGCAACTGAGCTGAAGAAAATCATGGCTGAAAAGTATGCAGCCAAAGCCGCATGGGCAAAAGCCAATCCGGAAAAGGCTGCCAAACTGGAAATGTTTTTCTCCGGCAAGGCTCCCGAAGTGAATTGGGCCGCCATCGAACAGAAAGCAGGCGTTGCCACCCGCGCAGCATCTGCCACTGTGCTCAGTGCTCTCGCCACTCAAGTAGAAAATATGATTGTTGCTTCTGCCGACCTTTCCAATTCCGACAAGACAGACGGATTCCTCAAGAAAACACATGCCTTCAAGAAAGGTGACTTCAGCGGTGCATTCTTCCAGGCCGGTGTTGCCGAGCTGACTATGGCATGTTGCTGTATCGGTATGGCACTGCATGGCGGTGTAATCCCCGCTTGCGGAACTTTCTTCGTATTCTCCGACTACATGAAACCTGCCGTACGTATGGCAGCCCTGATGGAAGTTCCCGTGAAGTTCATCTGGACACACGATGCCTTCCGTGTAGGTGAAGACGGTCCTACCCATGAACCGGTAGAGCAGGAAGCCCAAATCCGCCTGATGGAAAAACTGAAAAACCACAAGGGACATAATTCCATGTTGGTACTCCGCCCGGCAGATGCAGAAGAAACAACTGTGGCATGGAAACTGGCAATGGAAAATACCACAACCCCAACCGGTTTGATTTTCTCCCGCCAGAACATCGCCAACCTGCCCGAAGGCAACGATTACGAACAAGTTGCCAAAGGCGCTTATATTGTAGCCGGCTCCGATGAAAATCCAAATATAATCCTCGTTGCTTCAGGCTCGGAAGTTGCCACATTGGTAGCCGGTACTGAATTGCTGCGCAAGGATGGCATCAAGGTGCGTATCGTGTCCGTTCCTTCCGAAGGTCTGTTCCGTAGCCAAGCTCCGGGATATCAAGAAGGCATTATCCCGTGTGGTGCCAAGGTATTCGGCCTGACAGCCGGTCTGCCCGTCACACTGCAAGGGCTGGTAGGTCCCCGCGGTAAAGTATGGGGATTGGAATCATTCGGATTCTCGGCACCTTATAAAGTGCTGGACGAAAAGCTCGGTTTCACCGCAGAGAACGTTTACAAGCAAGTAAAAGCAATGTTATAATCATTATCCGATGTGCTGATGTGCTGATTGCCCGCGCCCTACAAGTTGCAGGCATCAGCACATTGGCACATTGGTATATTAACTGACCATCATGAAAACAATAGGAATCTGTTCCGACCATGCAGGCTTCGAATTGAAGGAATATGTTCGCGGCTGGTTGGAAGCCAAAGGCTGGGCTTACAAGGACTTCGGGACCTACTCAACCGAGAGTTGCGACTATCCCGACTTTGCACATCCTTTGGCACTGGCCGTTGAAGCCGGAGAGTGCTATCCGGGAATTGCCATCTGCGGAAGCGGTGAAGGTATCAGCATAACGCTGAACAAGCATCAGGGTATCCGCGCAGCCCTCTGCTGGACGGCAGAAATAGCCCATTTGGCACGCCAGCACAATGATGCCAATGTGCTTGTCATGCCAGGGCGATTCATCAGTACCGAAGAAGCCGACATGATTATGAGGGAATTCTTCAGTACACCATTCGAAGGCGGACGCCACCAACGAAGAGTGGACAAGATACCGGTACACTTGTAAAGCAGTAGAATCACATTCTTTATGATATCCGCCCGAAGCTCTGACATTCTGATAGAATCGTGAGAAACTTCGGGCTTTTTATTTGCCCCTTTTTCTTATTTTTCACAGTGAAGATGCTCATTGTCTTCAAATAAAAACTATCTTTGTGGTTCGATAACCCGGATATTTTTTAGATATGGAACGACTGAATACCATAAAAGAGCTTATCAACCAGGGAAATGTAGAGCAAGCCATCCAGCAGCTTGACGAAATACTGCAAACAGACTTTCCCGGCAAAGACGAAGCTTACTACCTGCGGGGAAATGCCTATCGGAAACAAGGCAACTGGCAACAAGCACTGAACAACTATCAGTATGCCATCGACCTCGAACCCCGAAAGCCCGGCACAACATGCCTATCAAATGGCTATGGACATCCTGAACTTCTACAACAAGGATATGTACAATCAATAAATAAAGAACGTAAATTATGGCAAAAATCAAAGGAGCAATCGTAGTAGACACCGAACGTTGCAAAGGCTGCAACTTGTGTGTGGTAGCGTGTCCGCTCAACGTAATAGCCCTCACCAAGGAGGTGAATGTGAAAGGGTATAACTATGCCCACCAGATATTGGAAGATACTTGTAACGGCTGCGCCTCGTGCGCCACAGTATGTCCGGACGGATGTATCTCAGTATATAAAATAAAAGTAGAATAAATCTGTAAATCAGTAGAATATGGCAGAAGAAGTTGTATTAATGAAAGGAAACGAAGCCATCGCCCACGCAGCCATCCGTTGCGGTGCAGACGGTTACTTCGGATATCCCATTACTCCGCAATCGGAGGTATTGGAAACTCTTGCCGAACTGAAACCCTGGGAGACGACCGGCATGGTGGTTCTTCAGGCAGAAAGTGAAGTGGCAGCTATCAATATGGTGTACGGCGGTGCCGGAAGTGGTAAAATGGTCATGACCTCCTCCTCCAGCCCCGGTGTCAGCCTAAAGCAGGAAGGTATCTCTTATCTGGCAGGTGCCGAGCTGCCTTGCTTGATTGTAAACGTTATGCGCGGCGGTCCCGGTCTGGGAACCATCCAACCGAGCCAGGCCGACTATTTCCAGACAGTAAAAGGAGGCGGCCACGGTGACTATCGTCTGATTGCCCTTGCTCCGGCTTCCGTACAAGAAATGGCAGATTTCGTAGGACTGGCATTCGAACTTGCCTTCAAATACCGTAATCCGGCAATTATCCTTGCCGACGGTGTCATCGGCCAGATGATGGAAAAAGTGGTGCTCCCGGTACAAAAGCCACGCCGCACCGATGCGGAAGTCATCGAACAATGCCCATGGGCCACTACCGGCAGAACCAATGGCCGCAAACCCAACGTCATCACCTCATTGGAACTGAAACCGGAAGAAATGGAAAAGAACAACATCCGTTTCCAGGCCAAATACAAGCAGATAGAAGAGAATGAGGTTCGCTTCGAGGAAATTCATTGCGATGATGCCGACTACCTGATTGTAGCCTTCGGCTCTATGGCACGCATCGGACAGAAAGCAATGGAGCTGGCACGCGAAGAAGGAATCAAGGTAGGTATGCTCCGCCCCATCACGTTGTGGCCGTTCCCGACCAAAGCCATTGCCGCGTATGCCGACAAGGTGAAAGGTATGCTCGTTACAGAATTGAATGCCGGACAGATGGTGGAAGATGTCCGCCTTGCCGTGAACGGTAAAGTGAAAGTGGAACATTTCGGACGCCTCGGCGGCATTGTTCCCGATCCGGATGAGATAGTAGATGCATTGAAAGAAAAACTGATTAAGAAATGAATCCTGATAAAATAAGAAACGTACTGAACATTCTCTTCATGGTACTTGCCTTGGCAGCTATCATTATATATTTTGCTGCAAAAGATGACTTCAAGCTGTTCATCTACGTCTGCGGCGCGGCGATATTCGTCAAGTTGATGGAGTTTTTCATACGGTTCACCAACAGATAGGAGAAGTGATTATGACAAAAGAAGATATTATAAAGCCCGAGAATCTGGTTGCCAAGAAACCGACTCTGATGAACGACAATCCCATGCACTACTGCCCGGGATGCAGTCACGGCGTAGTTCATAAACTCGTAGCCGAAGTTATCGAAGAAATGGGACTGGAAGACAAAGCAATAGGCATCTCCCCCGTGGGATGTGCCGTGTTCATCTATAATTATATAGACATCGACTGGCAGGAAGCCGCCCATGGACGTGCGCCCGCACTTGCCACTGCCATCAAGCGCCTTTGGCCAGACCGCCTGGTGTTCACTTACCAAGGAGACGGCGACCTGGCTTGTATCGGTACTGCCGAAACCATCCACGCCTTGAACCGCGGCGAAAACATCACCATCATCTTCATCAACAATGCCATCTATGGTATGACCGGGGGACAAATGGCTCCCACTACCCTTGTAGGCATGAAGACATCGACCAGCCCTTACGGACGTGACGTGCATCTGCACGGCTATCCGCTGAAGATGGCCGATATTGCTGCACAATTGGAAGGAACCGCTTACGTGACACGCCAAAGCGTACAGTCCGTTCCCGCCATCCGCAAAGCGAAAAAGGCTATCCGCAAAGCATTCGAGAACTCTATGGCAGGCAAAGGTTCCAACCTTGTGGAAATCGTTTCCACCTGTAACTCCGGCTGGAAGATGTCTCCTGCGAAATCCAATGAATGGATGGTAGAGAACATGTTCCCCTTCTATCCGCTGGGCGACCTGAAAGATAAATAATCATGCTAAAGACAGAAGAACAATGAAAGAAGAAATCATTATAGCAGGCTTCGGTGGACAAGGTGTATTGTCCATGGGAAAGATTTTGGCATATTCCGGATTGATGGAAGGCAAAGAGGTGACTTGGATGCCGGCTTACGGACCGGAACAACGTGGTGGTACAGCCAACGTAACAGTCATCGTAAGTGACGAGAAAATATCCTCACCCATCTTAAGCAAGTACGATGCCGCCATCATCCTGAACCAGCCGTCACTGGAGAAATTCGAAAGCAAGGTAAAACCCGGAGGCGTACTTATCTACGACGGTTACGGCATCATCAACCCGCCGACGCGTAAGGACATCCACGTTTACCGCATCAACGCCATGGATGCCGCCAATGAAATGAACAACGCCAAGGCATTCAACATGATTGTATTGGGTGGATTATTGAAAATCAAGCCGATGGTTACACTGGACAGTGTACTCAGAGGATTGAAGAAGACACTGCCCGAACGCCACCACCACTTGATACCGATGAACGAAGAAGCTATCAAGAAAGGAATGGAACTTATTCAGGAAATGAAATGAAAGGCTATGTAAAGCCACTCCCCATAAGAGGAGGAACTTTACGCCAGAATAAGAGATAAAGGAAAACGGATAAGCCCTTGTGATATTGATTTATTGCAAGGGCTTATTTCATTTCAAGCCGGAAAAAGTATGGATTCAAGGGCAGAGAACCGGAAGCAGTATAGAACAAAACAGAAAACAAGACAGTTTAAAAGAAGCAAAAAAGGCTGAATTCAGTAAGCAAATAATTTTTTATTGTATCTTTGCGCCTAATTATGAGACGAATTGTACTGACATATATATTTCTGTCCGTTATAGGGATATGGGGGGCTATGGCGCAAAACACCTTAAACCCGATGAACAATCGCGACCGGTTCGGTAACCAGATTGACCCGAATACCCAGCCGGACAATCTGGAAGACAGTACCAATACTGAGATTCAAAGTCTTCCGCCCAAGCTTTACATGTGGAAACTAAGTGAGACACTGGGCAACCGTACCATCATACCTGCCGACACAGCCAGCCTCAACTTCCAGAGCACCAATCTGGTGGAAGGAATGTTCGGCCACTACAACTACTTGGGAAATTTAGGTTCTCCACGTCTCTCACGTCTGTTCTTCGAACGGGAGGAAAGCGAACCTACCATCTTCATGGCTCCCTTCTCCAGTTTTTTCACACGTCCCGACCAGGTGCTTTTCACCAACAGCAACGTGCCTTACACCAATCTTACCTACTACAAGGCCGGCAACAAAGTGAACGGTGAAGAACGCTTCAAGTCCTATTTCTCCGTCAACGTCAACAAGCAGTTGGCATTTGGCTTCAACATCGACTATCTGTACGGGCGCGGTTATTACCAGAACCAGTCCACCTCGCACTTCAATGCAGGACTGTTCGGTAGCTATATCGGCGAGAAATACCAGGTACAAGCAGTCTACAACAACTTTTTCCTGAAGATGAACGAGAACGGCGGTATTGCAGACGACCAATACATCACCCGTCCCGAAAACATGTCCGGAGGAAAGAAAGAGTACGAGTCCACCACTATTCCGGTCAAATTGGAACAGAGTTCCAACCGTAACAAGGATTTTTATATCTATCTGACACAGCGCTATCGTCTTGGTTTTACGCGGAGAGTACGGAACACACAAGAAGGCAAACCGACGGTATCCGCACCCAAAGCCTCATCCTCCCCGTCCTCTGAATCCGAAATATCCGCTTCGAACAACGACATAGCATTGCCAAACGACAGCATAGCATCAAAATCGGTCAGCACACTTGCAGCTACCAATGACAGCCTGCCGTCTGTTTCTACCGCAGACAACGACTCACTTTTCGAAGAAGAGTTCGTCCCCGTCACCAGCTTTATCCATACCTTGAAAGTAGAGCGGTCGCGGCACCAATTCCGTTCGGGAAGCGAGCCCGAAGGATTCTTCCCGGAAGACTACAAGCTTTACAAGAATTACAGCAACGACTCCACCACGGCATTCAGTGTAAAGAACGTGTTCGGAATAGCCTTGCTGGAAGGTTTCAACAAATACGCCAAAGCCGGACTTACGGCTTATATCTCCCACAAGTTCAGCCGGTACGACCTGATGAATACGGACACACTTACCGACATGCGCCGCATCCGCTACACCGAGCAGGAAATCTTCCTGGGTGGCGAACTCGCCAAGCGCGAAGGCAAACTGCTGCACTACAACGTAAACGGTGAAGTGGGGTTGGTAGACAAAGCCATCGGGCAGTTCCGCGTCAACGCCAATCTGGACCTGAACTTCCGTCTATGGAAAGATACGGTGAACTTCTACGCCCGCGGTTATGTGAGCAACACGCTTCCTTCCTTCTATATGCGTCATTATCACTCCAACCACTACAACTGGGACAACGACAACATGGACAAAGAATTCCGTACGCGTGTGGAAGGCGAGCTGAACATTTCCCATTGGGGAACCAATCTCCGTGCCGGTGTAGAGAATATAAAGAACTACACTTACTTCAACCAAAGCGCCCTGCCCGAACAGAACGGAGGCAACATACAAGTGCTGTCTGCCACGCTGAAACAAGACTTCCGCCTCGGTGTCTTCCACCTGGACAACGAGGTGACCTGGCAGAAGACGAGCAATGAAACAGTACTTCCATTGCCCCAACTCTCGCTCTACCATAACTTCTATATACTGGCTAAACTCGCCAAGAAGGTGCTGACCGTTCAGTTGGGTGCCGATGTCCGTTACTTCACCAAGTACAACGCACCTGCCTATGCACCCGGCGTCCAGCAGTTCCATCTGCAACCTACGGACGATTTGGTGGAAATAGGCGGTTACCCCATCGTAAACGTATATGCCAACCTGCACTTGAAGCGGACGCGTATCTTTGCCATGATGTATCACGTCAACGCGGGTATGGGAAGCGCCAATTCCTTCCTGGTGCCGCACTACCCCATCAATCCGCGCTTGTTCAAAATTGGCGTCTCATGGAATTTCTATGACTAACAGATGACTGTATGACGAAAAGCAGACTGCTCAAATACGCACTTCTGGGAATTGCAGCGGCTCTCATTGCCCACTATCTCATCAAGAAAGAAGAGAAACCGAAAGGTCATCCGCGCGATTATGCCGAGATAGCTGCCGAAGGCATCATACATGCTTCGACGGAATACAACTCCATCAGTTTCTATGTGGATGATGACACCTTGTCCGGTTTCCACTACGAGCTGATAGAAGCTTTTGCACGCGACCACGGGCTGCAAGCGGCCATATCACCGGAAATGAGCTTCAACAAGCGGCTGGAAGGCCTGGCCGACGGGCAATATGACGTGATTGCCTACGGCATCCTCGCCACCAGTGAGCTGAAAGACTCCTTGCTGCTTACCACCCCTATTGTGCTGAACAAGCAAGTGCTGGTGCAACGCAAGCTTGAGAATATTTCCGACTCGTCATTATTCATCAAAAGCCAACTGGACCTGGCTGGAAAGACACTGCACGTAGTGAAAGGCTCCCCTTCCATACTACGCATCCGCAACCTGGGAAATGAGATAGGCGACACCATCTACGTTGAGGAAATAGAGAAGTACGGTTCCGAACAACTGATTGCCTTGGTAGCCCACGGAGACATCGACTATGCCGTATGCGACGAAAGCATTGCCCGTACCGCAGCCGACAGCATTCCTCAAATAGACATCAATACCGCCATCAGCTTCACGCAATTCTATTCCTGGGGGGTAAGCAAACAGTCCCCTATCCTGCTGGACAGCCTCAACACATGGCTGGATAGTTTCAAAAAGGGAAAGGAATACAAGAAAATCTACAAACGATACTACGGGAAACGAAACTAAGCTGCACTTTTCCATACACGCAGCATATCCCTACTTTTACAACCAGTTATTAATCAACAGCTTATTACTGCAAAATCCTGCATACATTTTGCAGTGCCACTGCAAAGCCGTTGCAGTGGCGCTGCACACCGATATGCAGTACGACTGCAACAGTTTTGCAGTGATACTGCAACACGTTTGCAGTCGCACTGCAAAACACATGCAGCAAGAATGCAAACAAGATGCAGTCATCAAATACCCATATCGATATTACGGCATACCCGAAGTAAAGAATTAGAGTCCTTCCACCTCCCTTAGCCATATCTCCGACGAAGCATCGCTCGGCATTCTCCAATCGCCGCGCGGGCTCAGAGAGATACTGCCCACCTTCGGACCATCCGGCAAGCAGGAGCGCTTGAACTGCTGGTTGAAGAAACGGCGGCAGAAAGTCTGCAACCATTTTTTGATGGTTTCTTCATCATACATCCCCTTGAATGTGCGTGCTGCCAGGAAAAATATCTTGGAAGGACGGAAACCGCAGCGCAGGAAGTAATAAAGGAAGAAGTCGTGAAGCTCATACGGCCCCACCAAATCCTCGGTAATCTGCTGGATATTACCGTTCTCATCTGCCGGAATCAGTTCCGGGCTGATGGGAGTATCCACAATATCGAGCAAGGTAGCACGTGAAGCATCGTCCATATCATGCTCTGCCACCCATTTCACCAAGTGCTTCACCAGAGTCTTGGGGACGCTGCATTTACTCCGTACATAGACATGTGATCGCCGTTGTAGGTTGGCCCATCCCAGTGCAAGTCCTGATAAATCTCCTGTGCCAATAACCATTCCCCAAGTTTGATTAGCTACGTCCATCAATATTTGGGTACGTTCCCGCGCCTGCGAATTCTCGTATGTAACGTCATGTACATTTATATCATGGTTCGATGTACCTTAAATGTTGGATGCAGGCATCTTTAATACTAATTTCACGGATGGATATACCTAATGATTTCATTAGATCGATCGCATTATGGTAGGTGCGGTCAGTCGTTCCGAAACCCGGCATCGTGATTCCGAGAATACCATTTCGGGATAATCCCAGTTTATCGAAAGTCTTCACGCAGACGAGCAGTGCCAGTGTTGAGTCTAATCCACCTGAAATACCGACTACGGCTGTTTTGGCTCCGGTGTGAACTAATCTTTGTGCTAGTCCGGCCACTTGGATAGAGAATACTTCTTCGCAATGTTCATTTAGCTCAATTCCTTGTGGTACGAAAGGATGGGCGTTGAACTTCCGGGTTAAGGTCAGTTCTTTGCTGTTGACAAATTCTGTCGCGATAGAAACTGCTTTCTTGTCTCCTAAATTTGCCTGATTAGCGGCGAAAGTAGTATTTATCCTGCGTTCTGCCCGGATGCGTTCCACATCAATTTCGCTGATAATCAGTTGCTCTTTCATACTGAAACGTTCGCTGCGTGCAAGCAGTGAACCGTTTTCATAAATCAGCCCATTACCGGCAAAAACCACATCGGTAGTAGATTCTCCAAAGCCACAAGACGAGAATACATATCCGGCAATACAACGTGCAGATTGTTGGCTGATGAGAGAACAAAGATAATTGTTTTTCCAATGCCTTCATTATCAGCAGACATATTGAACAGAATCTCTGCCCCTTGCAGTGCCAGTGAGGAACTTGGAGGTATAGTAGACCAAAGGTCCTCGCATATCTCAATGCCAAAAGTCGTATCTGAAGTCTCAAAAAGCAGATTTGCACCTATGGGAACGATTTGTCCACACAAGCGTATGTTGTTTGTAGTCAACTGAAGCGCTGATGTGAACCAACGTTGTTCGTAGAATTCTTTATAATTCGGCAGATAGGTCTTGGCTGCAACTCCCAACACTTTCCCTTTCTGAATCACTACGGCTGCATTGATTACTGTCGAATTGACAACGACAGGCATGCCAACAATAGAAATGATATCTAATTGACGGGTGTTATTCAGAATTTGCATCAGCCCCATTTCTGCTTCTTCCAGCAAAAGTTGTTGTCCAAATAGGTCACCACAAGTATATCCGGTGATACTCATTTCCGGGAAAATAATGATCTGCACTCCTTTTCCTTCAGCCACTGCAATCAGACTTTCTATCTTCTCTACATTGAATTTACAGTCAGCCACTTTTACGTGTGGCACGGCTGCAGCTACTTTTACAAATCCGTAGTTCATCTTATACCTTATTTATATATAATGGATGCAAAAATAGAAAATAGTTTTGAATAATTATCTTTTCTGTATTGAATCCTCTCAATAAGCTATTTTGTATGAGTTGTGATGTTGTTATTTGAGCAATTAAAGTAACTATCAAAATGAACGTTTATATTCAACTATCATTGAAATATGTTGTGGATTTATTTTCATTTATGGGTTTGTGTACTTAAATATGTATCAAAAAGATATAAGTGGAAATTTGGTATAAAATATGCGACATATTGTTTCTTTTATTTAAATATAATATATATATTTGTAGCCAAAATAAAACAATATTAGAAGTGTATAACACCTAAACAGAACAAGTGATATTAGTGTTTAATTTATAACTTAAGAGAGCAGATGGTCATACATTTAATTCACACAGCAGTAACACGAAAAATCTATTTGGATATTTGGCGCAATATTAAGAATTTGCCAAGTTAGTCTATTCCTATTCTATATTTATAGATAATAATAGCCTGTCCCAAGTCGGTGCAGAAAATGCATAAACCGATTTTGGGAAAGGAGTGTATTATTCTACGCAAAGACTGCGTATTCCTTATTGTAGATAAATCTATAAAAATAAATCAATTTCATTAATTTAAAATCAAAGTATCAAAGATGAGAAAATCAATTCTCTTGTTTGTACTCTTTACTCTGACAAGTATCCCCCTGTTGCTTTTTGCACAGGGTGGATATCAGGTAACGGGACACATTATTTCGGCGGAAGACAATCAGCCGATGATTGGTGTGTCTGTTTTGGAGAAGGGTACGACGAACGGAGTAATTACCGACATGAATGGTAATTACAGTATCACAGTGACGAAATCTCCCGCCACTTTGCAGTTTTCTTATGTCGGTATGAAAACGGTAGATAAGCAGGTGACTGCTTCTACTCGTATAAACTTGACAATGGAAAATGACGCGCAGATGGTGGACGAAGTAGTGGTAGTAGCGTACGGTGTACGTAAAAAAGGTACAATAGCCGGTTCTGTATCCACTGTGAGGGCGGAAAAAATGGAAAATGTACCTGCTGCCAGTTTTGACCAGGCATTGCAGGGACAGGCACCGGGATTAATGGTT
>ADJT01012261.1_pt1 | contig 11660 bp, 18 predicted proteins | sample 268108 | NCBI WGS metagenome assembly ADJT01 (sample SAMN00007487, study PRJNA43253) | human gut metagenome | isolation source: feces sample TS29
CAAAAGCTTCCTGAGCCACTGTTCTTGTAATAGTCTTGGCTGTAAGATAAAAGATCGTCTCCCCTTTCCCTTCGCCAACAGCGCGAACTGCCGGAAAAATGGTAGACATGGTTTTTCCTACGCCGGTAGGTGCCTGAATAAAAATCTGACGACTGGCTCCAATTGCATGGTAAACACTGCTCACCATCTTTCTCTGACCTTCTCTGTAGAAAAATGGAAATTCCAGGCTCTGAAGAGAATGATTTCTCTCTTCCTTCCATTTTTTCTGATAACTGAGCCATTTATGATATTCATCCAGAAGTTTCTGGTACCATTCTTTCAGTTCCTCTATGGAGATCACCTCCCGGAACCTTTTCACCACTTCTGTCTCCAGATTGGCATATGTCATCTGGATTCCAATCTTCGACAAGCCTTCCTGAACACCGTAAATATAGCCATAACACATAGCCTGAGCCTTATGAACCTTCACAGGCTCTTCCATCTGTTCCACATTTCCATATATTCCTTTAATCTCATCGATCCAGACAACTTCATCTTCTGTAAAAATTCCATCTGCACGACCTTCTAACCGAATGTCCAGATCCTCATAGCTGCAATTCATCCGCAAAGCAACCTCTGCTCTGTAGTCTCCGCCCATTTGTTTCTGAAGCTTCCGATGCAGTCTGCTGCCCTTTAACATAGCATCTTTGTCTATAGTACCTCTTCGGTTATCAAGATCACCGCTTTGCAATATAAACTCCACAAGATTTCTTACTGATATTCGTGTTACCGGATTGTCCATTTCCAATTTACCGCCTTTTACTGGTCTGCTGCCTTCCAAACAAAGATACCTTATCTGTAAGCATTATAACACGAATTTTACTTATCGGCCTATCCTTTCACAGAAAACTCCGGCATATTACTCCGAAAATGCAAAGCAAGCATCTGCTTCTGAAGTTTCTCATTCCTCCTTGCTTCAATGGATATGCTATCACAAAATGTCTGCCACAGTTCCTCGTACTCTCCCATATCCCCTACGGCGCTCCCTGGCACCTGTATACGCACTTCTTTTCTCATGACGCACTCCTTCCCTTTCTCATGGCACAACGCCTTCTGCCTCTTCTCATCATAGATTACCCAGTTCTCATTGGGAAAGCGATTGGAAAAATGAAGAGCCATAAGAGACAGGATATCATTCCCCGGCTGGATCTTTGCCAACAGAAACCTTCCGCCAATCTCCCTGAAACGGACAAACCCAAAATAATGGTGATATTCCCGCTTCACGCAGAGTGCCAGTTTCGCAACCCTGGATACATATGGATCTGCCAGTGCCTCCATTACACGTTTTTCGCATCTGCCTCCCCCAAAAGCCCGGTGCAGCACATAATAAATGGCAGTTCCCCTGTCTTCATCTGCTGAAGCTGCCGCCAGACAGATCTGTTCGTAAACCTCGCTTCCCAGTCTCATAAGAATCGTCCTCATAACCTTACCAACCTTACTCTGATCCGTAACAATCCCGATAAGAAGTGAACAATTCCATGCTTACAGGAAAACTGGTCTGAATGCTCACTTTACAGCCGCCTGCACACTCTTTCCATCCATCATAGACAGCAGAAAAAATCCCCTCCATAGAATCCTCACATACCAGGATTCTTTTCTCTTGATTCATATAGCTCCCACCTTTCTGTCCACATGATTCTTTGTATTTTCTGTATACAGTCTTCTGCTCCCCATCTCATCTCCAAAGAGGGATAATTGCTGAAATGCAGCTTCATTCCCATGCTTCCGGCAGTTCTCTTCATCCAGAAGATTACGGGTAATATAAGATTCCTCCAACCTGGTATTGTACATCATGCGGCCATTACAGGTGATAAAATATAAGGCACGCTTCAGAACCACACCAATCCTCTTCAAATCTGCAATTCCAGGAATGGGTTCTCCTGGCCCCAATGATTCTTCTGGCAGAGGTATAACCGATTCCCGGTACACGAAGAAGTTCATAATAATCTGCCTGGTTGATCTCTACCGGAAAACTCCAGATGTGACACTGCCCAGTCTGCCTTGGGATCCAGAAGAAGGTTAAAATCCGGATGCTTCTCTGAAAGCAGTTCTGAAGCCCGAAAACCATAAAACCGCATAAGCCAGTCTGCCTGATAAAGCCGGTGTTCCCGCAAAAGAGGCGGACCTGATAAGGACATGGGCAGATCCTTATCTTCATTTACGGCGACAAAAGCCGAATAAAAAACTCTTTTTAATGCAAAGTTCTTATACAAAGATTCTGCTACTGACACGATCTGATAATCGCTCTCCCCCATAGCTCCAATAATCATCTGGGTACTTTGACCGGCTGGTACAAACTTAGGGGCATGACGGTACAGAACCAATTCCTCCTTATTCTGATCTCGCTGCTGCTGAATCTGCTTCATAGGGCGAAGAATGGTTTGCCTGCTCTTATGCGGTGCCAGTTTCCTAAGCCCGTCTGCAGTAGGAAGTTCCAGGTTCACGCTCATGCGATCTGCCAGATACCCCGCCCTGGCGATCAGTTCAGGAGCAGCACCTGGAATGGCTTTCAAATGAATATATCCCTGAAAATGATATTTATTACGAAGAAGATTTACTGTACAAAGCAGTTCTTCCATAGTCCTGTCTGGACTTTCCTTTACTCCGGAACTTAAAAACAGTCCTTCAATATAGTTCCTCCTGTAAAATTCCATAGTCAGACGACACACTTCTTCTGGGGTAAAACTGGTACGCACCACATCATTGGAGGCTCTGTTTATACAGTATTTACAGTCAAATACACATTCATTTGTATAAAGGATCTTCAAAAGACTGATACATCTGCCATCCTGAGCAAAACTATGACAGATTCCGGCAGCAATGCTGTTTCCCATGCCCTTTCCATCTCCCTTTCGATCCACACCACTGGATGTGCAAGCCACATCATATTTCGCGGCATCCGATAAAATCTCCAGCTTCCGCTTCAATGTCATTGATTCCTGAATAATCATCCCGTAACAAAGCTCCTTTTATGTAATCTGTGTTTCGCATTCTTTATTATTCTTAATTTCAGAACGTTTGTTCTTGTTTTATTTTAGAACGTGTTCTGTTTTGTCAATATCATAAAACGGAACGAAATTTTTTCTATACAAAAAGAGCCATAAATCAAAGATTATTCTAACACTCCCTTTGATTTACGGCTCTTATCTCATTCTTTTACTATTAAAGCTCCCGGACGACAGCCAGAAATGGTACATGCTTACATCAGCAAATTCCTGAATACCAGACGTTCTGAATGTATGAGCAGATTTTCATATATGTGAATGCTGCCGACAGGCGACCTATCCACTCAATTTCAAATCTGAGTCAGCACAAAAATATCATAAATTGCTTTCACTGCATTTTCAAAATCACGGTTCTCCACGCCGATAATAATATTCAGCTCACTGGAGCCCTGGTCAATCATCTTGACGTTTACATTTGCATGTGCGAGGGCAGAGAAAATTCTTCCGGCTGTACCGCGGGTGGATTTCATTCCACGTCCTACAACTGTGATCAGGGCAAGGTCAGATTCCATTTCCACAAAATCCGGCTGAACCAGGCGATGGATTCCCGCAATTACCTGCTGCTCCTTTTCTTCAAACTCATCCTGGTGAACATATACTGTCATGGTANCAATACCGGATGGAACATGCTCAAAACTGATTCCCTGGTCTTCAAATACCTGAAGCACTTTTTCTGCCAAATCCGATTTCACTGTTCATCATGGACTTCTCAATGTTGATAGAACAGAAACCTTTCTTTCCTGCAATACCGGTTATGGTATATTTCGGCTTGCGGCAGGTACTCTCCACAATAAAAGTTCCCTTATCCTCCGGACGGTTGGTGTTGCGGATATTAATCGGAATTCCCTCTTTTCTTACAGGGAAAATAGCATCTTCATGAAGAACAGTAGCTCCCATGTAGGAAAGCTCACGAAGTTCACGGTATGTAATGGTCTCAATCACAGCCGGATTCTTTACAATTCTCGGGTCTGTTACAAGGAAACCGGATACATCAGTCCAGTTTTCATACATATCAGCCTTAATTGCCTTGGCAACCAGAGAACCTGTCACATCAGAACCACCTCTGGAAAAAGTGGTCACAGTTCCATCGTCCTTTGCACCATAGAAGCCCGGCACAACTGCATTCTCACATTTGGAAAGACGCTTGTTCAGAAGTTTGTCTGTCTTCTCTGAATCCAGATTTCCGTTTTTATCAAAACGGATCACCTCTGCTGCATCCACAAATTCATAACCAAGATAAGCAGCCATTACTTTACCATTCAGATATTCTCCACGGGAAGCGGCGTAATCCCTGCCAATCTGTGCTTTAAAATTCTCTTTGATCAACTGGAAATCCTCTTCCATGGAAAGAGCAAGGCCAAGCCCTTTAATAATCTCATAATAACGAGATTTGATTTCTTCTAAAACCTTTTCAAAATCACCGCCATTTGCAGCTGCGTCATAACAGCTGTAAAGAAGATCTGTTACCTTCGTGTCCCCGTCAAATCTCTTACCTGGTGCAGAAGGAACAACAAAACGTCTGCTCTCTTCACTTCTGATAATATCTCCGACTTTTTCAAACTGCTCCGCATTTGCAAGGGAGCTTCCGCCAAACTTTACAACTTTTCTCATAATCCTTATGCTCCTCAAAAACTTTTTCTCCATTTTATGAAAAAATTCGACTTTTTGCAAGGGTTTTTTCGATTTAATTCGTGAAAGTGTTAAATACCTCCAATACCTGCAGCTGTTCTCCATCCACTTTAAAACTGAATATCCCAGGATCCAAAAGACATTCCGTATTTTCTTTCAGGGTCTTTCTGATACCCAGGTCTTGGATCGTTTGCAAGCACAGCCAGAAGTGCTTCTCTTTTTTCCTCTGGAATCTTCTTCAAAAGCTTTTCCGGAAACTCTACTTTCAGCTTATGATCCTGAATCTGGTCGGTAAATCCGCCCGCTGCTTCCGGATGGCTGTCCACGTAAGCCAGATAAGGGCTTTATATCATAAATAGGTGTTCCGTCCATAAGATCCGCTCCTGATACATGAAGCACCGGTCCATACTTTTCAGAAAACTCTACGCTCTCCAGCCTTACACTGGAAAGTCCTATGGGATTTGGACGAAAAGGAGACCTTGTAGCAAAAACGCCCATTCTGACGTTTCCCCCAAGTCTTGGAGGACGCACTGTAGGAGACCACTCCTTGCGGACAGCCTGTGAAAATTCCCAGATCAGCCAGATATGGGTATACTCTTCCAGCCCTCGAAATGCCTCATGGTTCCGATATTCCGGTTCAAAAATAATATCCGCCTTTAGTTCCTGTATTCTGCCGCTCTGATGGGGAATTCCAAATTTCGTTGGAAAATCACTTCTGATATGAGCAATTACTTTCATTTCCATTGTTTATTATACCTTTATCAATCTTTATGTGTGCTCTTATAAACCCGCAGATATCCTCTATAAACAGCGAACCTCTATTCCTCATGTCCGCCGCTTTTTTCTTCCTCCTTGATTTCCCAGTGAAGCAGGAACGTAAGAGCTGCACGAAGAGCAATAATTCCGGCTACAATTCCGATTTCCTTCCACTCACGTACCACTACAGTACGAAGAATCTCACTTCCCATTTTAAATTCCAGTCCCATGGCAAGTCCCCTCGCCAGATAGACACCAGTATCTCCGGCATGTTTCAGCCATTTGATAAATCCGGTAATTCCACTCCAGATAATAATGGCAACTCCAATAAACTCAAAAATTACAATGGCGAAACCAGCAATATTCTCCAGAACCCACTCCATAATTCCAGTTATGGTCGTCATCATAGGTACCTCCTTTTTCCTGCTGACAGGATACCTTTTCTTCAGAATTATTTTCATGCTGCACAACCTGTAAACAGCAACAGTTTTTTATTTTTGCTCCAGCCAGGTCACCACTTCTGTGTGATCTGTAAAACAGAACATTTCCACAGGCTGGATTTCTTTAACTATATAGTTTTTTCTCGTAAGGAAATTAAGGTCTCTTGCAAGTGTTTCCGGGTTACAGGAAATGTAAACAATTTTCTTCGGAGAGAGTTTTATTACGGAATTCAGGAATTTCTCGCTGCTGCCTGAGCGGGGAGGATCCATAAATACCACATCTGCCTTTTCACCAGCTTCTGCCATTGCCTCCATAAATTCACCGGCATCACCCTGGCGGAAAGATATGTTTACCACCTTATTCTCTCTTGCATTGATCCTTGCATCCCTGACTGCATCTTTATTCAGTTCCACTCCGACCACTTCTCTTGCCTTACCAGAAGCTACCAGACCGATGGTGCCAATTCCACAATATGCATCAATGACTTTTTCTTTCCCTGTCAGCCCTGCAAATTCCACAGCTTTTCCATAAAGAATTTCGGTCTGCACTGAATTTACCTGATAGAAGGATTTCGGTGAAATACGGAAGGATTTTCCACAAAGGGTATCACGGATAAATCCCTTACCATAAAGTACGATTTCCCGCTCGCCAAGAACCATGCTTGTATTTTTGTCATTAATATTTAATACCACAGTACTGATCTCTGGATGAACTTTTCTTAATGCCTTCACAAAGTTATTCTTGGATGGAAAAATAGGAGAGGCGACCACCAGTACTACCATTACCTCACCTGTAGAAAAGCCACGACGCACCAGTACATGGCGCAGAAGTCCATATCCGGTATCCTCATCATATGTTTTGATCTTAAAAGACTTCAGCATTCCCCGAATGTACGGATGATTTCCTGACTCTTCTTATCCTCAATCAGACACTGTTCAATAGAAACCACTCTGTGGGTACCAGCCTCATAAATTCCAGAAATAATATTTCCCTTCCTGTCACGGTCAAATACAGCATGAACTTTATTCCGGTAAAAATAAGGATCTTTCATTCCAATTACCGGCTTCACATTCCCAAACTTCTTCAAAAGCCCCTGTACCTGATTTTGTTTCTTTTTAAGCTGTGCGGAATAAGGCACCCCCTGATACTGGCATCCACCGCACTTTTTTGCGTATGGACAGACTGTCTGTGTTTTTTTCTCTTCCATAAATTCTCCCTTATCTTTATTTTGCTTTTCGTTCTTCATAATATCTGACAAGCTTCAGCGCCGCCAACGCACTAAAAGTGCCTACAAGGGCTCCAGCCAGCACATCTGTAGGATAGTGTACTCCCACGTACAATCGGGACAAAGCGATCAGAACTGCCAGGACCATGGCTGCTTTTCCCCATTTTCCAGGAAAGGCTTTATAATATACGCCTGCACAGGCAAAAGATGCGCAGGTATGACCTGATGGGAAAGAATAGTCCTTCAGCCTGGCAACCAGAGGCACAAGTCCCTCCACAGAATCATAAGGTCTTATACGCGCTACCAGATCCTTAAGGCATAAATTCGTAACCACTGCCCCTATAGCCAGTGCCAGAAGTGCGGTCACTCCTGCCTTTCTTGTCTTTTTAGGAAAAAGAAAGAGCAGTCCCAAAACAATCCAGAACCAGCCTCCGTCTCCCAGAAAGGTAATTCCCTTCCACAGCCAGGTAAACAAATCACTTCTTAAATACTGTTGTATAAAAAGCAGAATCTGTGCATCAATATTATGTATCCATTCAAGCAATTCCATTTCTCCTCCACCCGCTTTCAATTCTGATTGCTGTCTATATATTCTGTAATTTGTTTTTTATAACGGTTCAGCAGACAGTGTGTAACTGCGAAGGAACTCAACAGCTGCTTTACTTTGTCATTATAGCGTAAAAGACGGTTCGTGTGGTGCGAACCGTCTTAATTTCTTTTTTTCTTATTCACCTGCGTGATACAGGATCTGCTGAAGATATTGCCGATTCTGCTCAAGATCAGGAACCAGAACCTGCATGCCATCAATCGTCTGAGGTGTGTAAGCTCCTTCCTCCGGAATCCGGTACGATGCAATTTCATCTGTACCAATATTCATTACATCCATGGCATATCCTGTTATATCCCACAAAGAAAGATCCGTAGTAACCATTGGAAGAACGTCTTTAACCAGATCTGCAATTTCAAAAACTCCCAATCTTTTATCTTTGCAAAGGCAGCCATAAGTACTTCCTGCTGCCGCTCTGTTCTTCGATAATCAGAATTTCCAATAGAACGGTTGCGGGCATGGATAAGTGCCTGTTCTCCATCCAGATGATTCATGCCCTCCTGAAGATTCCAGTCACTTCGAAGGGGCTGAGGATAAAGAACACTCTGGTCTCGTCCGCAGATATAATCTGCTTCCGCCTGAGTCACTCCAGATCTATTCCTCCAACCTTGTCAACCAGAACCTGGAAAACTTCAAAATCCACTTCCACATTTCCATCTATCTTTACTCCGAAATTTTCTTCCAGAGTCTGGTCCAAAAGATCCATTCCTCCATATGCGTAAGCCGCATTAATACGAGTAGTCGAATATCCAGGAATGGCAACATAAAGATCTCTCATAAAAGAGGTCAGGCTTACAGTACCCTGATCCTTGTCCAATGTAGCAAGAATCATGGAATCGGAACGCTGACGGGACTCTCCCTCTCTTTTGTCCTGTCCGATCAGCAAAATACTCTTGATATTGCTGGCATCAGCTTCGGCATCCGTATTCTCTGCCTTTACTGTATATGCAAACGCTGTACCCACAGCCGGGCTTTCCAGAAACAGCACCGCGCCAAGGCAGATAAGGGTCTTCTTCCATATGGTAGATCTCATATATTTGCTCCTATGTACATGTGCATGGTCAAAAAGGAATCTTCTGCCGGTTCTTTCATAACCAGCAGTCGCTAATGATTACTGTTCACTCCGTTCACAGTAATCATTATTTTACTACAATTGTCAGAACAGCTCCGTTTGAAGCATTGCCATTGGAGTCAACAACATAATAAGTCAGTTCATAAGTACCCGGAGTATTCACATCAACAGTTCCAGTGATCTGAATCTTACGGTAAAGATCACTTGTTGAATCTTTATCGTCCTGAATGTCTTTGACATAACTCAATCTGTCAATCTGTGTTCCCTTGGCAATTTCAACGTAGTAAGTATTCAGATAAAAACGCGGATCCTGAGGGTTCAGCTGGTCAATCTTTTCTTCTTCCCTTTCCTGCGCTTTTTCTTCTTCTGTCATTTCTGGTTCTTCTTCATCTTCTGAATCAGTCTCATTTTCATCCTGCAGGCTTCATCCGTTCTGCATCTGTATCTGTATTGTCAGAAGAAGTTTTGGTTTCTGAAGTAAATCCCATAAGATTTCCCTCGGAAGTCATATGATAAGTTACCTTTGTTACATTGTTACTGTTATCCTTTTGCAACATAAACAACTGTAACTTCATCCCCTTTTTCATTTGGATAAACATTCTCAACTGTCAGGCTGGATGAAACATCTCCATCTCTGTCGTCAACAGCTTTTACTCCTTCCAGAAGATCTTCCGTTGTCATATCCGCAGTGTAGCTGTTTTTCTTGCTCTCCGCAATGGTAATTTCCGGTCCCTTACGATCCTGTCTCATATACAGCCATCCCAGGATTCCGGTCGCTCCTATTGCCACTGCCGCCATTAAAACAATCAACCATTTACGCATATCTGCAGCTCCTTATACTCAATTTCATCAGCGACGTTTTCTTGATTTCTGTTTCTTGGATCTGCTTTCTTTCTCTGAATATGGAATACTTCCCAGAACAGAAAGTCCAAGATAACGCTCTACATCTTCCTCAACCTTGATCGTATCATTTGTAAGATAAATGATGATCACAATCGCCATTGCAATGATAACACCTAAAAGTCCACCGATCACACCATTCTTCGCAAGACTTGGGCTGGCTTTTTCATTTGGGATGTTTGCGCTGTCAACTACGTTAACCGCCTCAATATCCATAACTGACTGAATGTGCTCTGCTGCCATATCGCGGATAGCATTGGCCATCTCACTTGCTGTATATGGATCTTCATCAGATACTATGATCGTTACAATACGGCTGTCTGTAGAAGTATCTACCGTCAGTTTGCCAAGCAGCTGCTGATAGGTAATATTAAGATTCAGCTTGCAATTACACCTTCAAGAACTGTACGGCTCTTAATAAGTTCCGCATAGTCCTTAGTCAGCTGTGTACTGGTCTGCATATCAGCACTGGTCAGTGTATTGCTGTCCTGTTTATTCAGCACCATGATCTTCGTGGTAGATTCATACTGTGGAGTGATAAAAAGCATTGTTCCGATAATGGAAATCACACCCAGAATGATACCGGAAAGAATAATCACTCCCAGCCTGCTAAGAATCAGGTGAAAAATCTCACCTAAATCGATTTCAATTTCATCGTTATTATTTGTAACCTGATTTTCCATTCTTCTTCTCCGTTACCCTGTAATTTTCTTTACTTTTTCTAAACAGATACATCGTTTCCAACGACATCCCATATATAAAAGTCAAAATCTCTCGTTATTTATAATGCACTCCGGATTGCTGATAAAAATCATATCCGCGTAATCCGTACCCATCATTTTTTCAATTTTGTCGTAACATTTGCCAATGTGAGGCGTTCGTCTGGCCAGATCATGACCGTCAGACCCTACAAAATCCAGCATTTCTTCTTTAATTACTTTCTTGCAGAAACGCTTGATCATAAAGCCATCCTCACCAATAATACTGTCCGCATTCATCTGGATATAGGCCCCCATATCCCTGAGTTCATCAATAAAATCCAGACCGCTTTTTACTACCGAATGATAGCGTTCTACGTGTGCAATAATAGGATAATAGCCCTTCCGGATCAATGCCTGCACCCGTTCCCTGATATAGGACTTTTCGTCTGAAGTCCGAAACTCCGTTAACACATAACGGGAACCTGACATGGTAAGTCTTTCCCCTTTTTTCAGACAGTCTGTCATATCCATGCTGGAATGAAGCTCGCAGCCCAGATACATCTGAATACCGTCTTCTCCAATCTCAGCGGCAGCCTTCCTCACACGAAGGAACTGCTTCTTAACCTGTTCCAGAGACGGCTCAAACATATCATATCGAAAATGCGGAGTGGCAATAATGTTGCGGACACCGTCATCATATTCCTTCTGGAGCATGCGTACAGATGTCTTAAGATCCTTCGCTCCATCATCTACTCCCGGAACAATATGACAGTGAATATCATAAATACCTTTCATTCGCTTCGCCCATTTCCAATCTTTCATATAACAATCTCGAATAATGACGGATCAATATTTTCCGTATTCTCCGTACTTGCCATATTTGCCATATTTACCATACTTACCGTATTTACCATATTCCTTAGTATCTACCTTGTTCAAAATCGCACCGATGATCGGACAGTTGGTCTTCTCCAGCTGACCCTTGATCTCCTGTACAAAATGGTAGCTGATACTGCCGGATTCGATTACAATGACAGTTCCATCGCAGGAATCCGCCACAACTGCACAGTCGATTACTCGTCCAAGAGGCGGTGTATCTATGATAATGTAATCATATACATCTCTTACAACACGGATCATGTCTTTAAACTGTCTGCTTCCTAAAAGCTCTGCCGGGTTCGGCGGTACAACACCGGAAAAAATAATGTGAAACTTGGGAAGATTGGTTGCGCAGATAACGTCCTGCAGTTTCGCCTGCTTGGACAGGTAGTGGGTCAGTCCCTTC
>ADJT01004560.1_pt1 | contig 11539 bp, 10 predicted proteins | sample 268108 | NCBI WGS metagenome assembly ADJT01 (sample SAMN00007487, study PRJNA43253) | human gut metagenome | isolation source: feces sample TS29
AAGAGGTATTTTAGTGTGCAATGGAATCGCGGCAGCAGTGCTGGTGGTGTTATCCTGGTCAGCATTAGCAGCAGGTAACGGGATCCTCAGTGCATTCTGTCCGGATCAGCAGGTTGTAGCAGAAGGAATGAGGATCATCAGCGTGACATTTCCGGTGTATTTTGTCTACAGTCTGTTTGAAGTGACCGGAGGTGTGGTACGTGGAATCGGTAAGTCGGTGCCATCTATGGTCATTGTCATTGTGAACTTATGTGTAATCCGTATTCTCATGCTGGAGATCAGTGACCGGGTATTCCACAGTGTGCAGGCGGTGGCAGCGGTTTATCCTCTGACGTGGCTGATGGCAACATTGTCATTTGTAGGATATTATCTGTATGTCCGGAAACAGATGTTGCAATGAAATAATGCCTGTGCTACTATGGGTATAACAAAATTGTAACAAAGGAAGCGATGAGACGATGATTATTGAAATTGACTTCAATAGTGATGAAGCAATCTACATACAGATCAGGAATCAGATCATTATGGGAATCGCCACATCTGAGATACAGGAGGGTGAATCTCTTCCATCGGTGCGTCAGCTTGCAGAGACGGTGGGCATTAATATGCACACGGTCAACAAAGCCTATACGGTACTGAAGCAGGAGGGATATATCCAGCTTGACAGAAGGAAGGGAGCTGTGATTTCTCTTGATGTGAATAAGATCGAGGCGGTGGAGAAGATGAGAGCACAGCTTCAGATCCTGCTGGCGAGAGGACTCTGCAAGGATATCAGCAGAGTAGAAGTACACGAGATGGTGGATGAGATCTATGACGAGATGATAGGAGGATAATACAGAATGAATTATACAACACAGGCACAGGAAGTGTTGAAGCTTGCGGCTGAGTCGGCGAAGCTGATGCAGCATCCTTATATCGGCACGGAGCATTTGCTGATCGGGCTCAGCAAGATCTATTCCGGCGTGGCCGGCCAGGTGCTGGATATGAATGGAGTCAAAGAGGAAGACATGCTGAAGATCATGAATGAACTGGTGACTCCGCCGGAAGATATGGAGATATCCGGCAAACCGATGGAGAGTCCTAGACTGCAGTTTATCTTAGAAGAGGCAGCAGGAGAAGCGCAGCATCTGAAAGCAAAAGAAGTTGGAACCGAGCATTTGCTCCTTGCTGTTTTAAATGATGCTGACTGTGTGGCATCCCGGATCCTGCAGACGTTAAATGTGAATATGCAGAAGCTGTATCAGGATATTATGCTGGCAGTGGGTGCAGATATAAATGAATATATGTCAGATCTTCAGGGTGAGGGAAGAAAGAAAGGCGTGCTGGAGCAGTTTGGTACAGATCTTACAGAACAGGCAGCAGAAGGAAAGCTAGATCCTGTGATTGGTAGAGAACAGGAGATTGGCAGACTGATGCAGATCCTCAGCAGAAGAACCAAGAACAATCCGTGTCTCGTAGGGGAGCCGGGTGTCGGCAAGACCGCAGTAATCGAAGGTCTGGCACAGCGCATTTCCGGCGGACTGGTGCCGGAAGGCATGAAAGAGAAGAAGATATTTACCATGGATCTTGCCAGCATGATCGCCGGTTCCAAGTACCGTGGTGAATTTGAAGAGCGCATGAAGAAGCTGATCCAGGAAGTAAAGGCAGCAGGTAATGTGATCCTGTTTCTGGATGAGGTGCATACCATTATCGGTGCCGGAGGTGCAGAGGGAGCCATGGATGCGTCCAATATCCTGAAGCCGTCGCTGGCAAGAAGTGAGATCCAACTGATCGGTGCGACGACCATTGGTGAGTATCGCAAATATATCGAAAAAGACGCAGCGCTGGAACGGAGATTCCAGCCGGTTACGGTGGAGGAACCAACCAAGGAGCAATGCCTGGAGATTCTGGAAGGTTTAAAGAGTCGTTATGAGAATCATCATCATGTGACGGTGAGCAGGAAGCATTGGAAAGTGCGGTCGCATTATCTGTGAGATATGTGAATGACCGTTTCCTGCCGGATAAGGCAATCGATGTGTTGGATGAGGCATGCTCAAAGGTAAGCCTCCGTGGCTTCAAAGTACCGGACAGTATCGAAGAACTGGAGCAGGTGATTGATAATCTGAAGGTCCAGAAAGAAGAAGCAATCCGGGAAGGCAATATGACAGAGGCATCGACTCTTCACAAAGAACAGATTGCAACAGAAAAGAAATTAGATCAGGCGCGTAACCGTTTTCAGAAGAAGAATAAAGACCGTCAGGTTACAGTTACCGAAGAAGATATCGCTGCTGTTGTATCAGAGTGGACGAAGATTCCGGTGCAGAAGCTTGCAGAATCAGAGAGCGAGCGTCTGCGCAAGCTGGAAAAGACACTGCACAAACGTGTGATCGGTCAGGACGAAGCCGTTACAGCAGTTGCAAAGGCAGTAAGACGAGGCAGAGTCGGATTAAAAGATCCAAACAGACCGATCGGATCTTTCCTGTTCCTGGGTCCTACCGGGGTTGGTAAGACAGAGCTGTCAAAAGCACTGGCGGAGGCATTGTTTGGTGATGAAAATGCCATGATCCGGGTAGATATGTCTGAATACATGGAGAAGCACAGCGTGTCGAAAATGATCGGTTCGCCTCCGGGATATGTGGGCCATGATGATGGCGGACAGTTATCTGAGCAGGTGAGAAGACACCCGTATTCAGTAGTCCTGTTTGATGAGATTGAGAAAGCGCATCCGGATGTATTTAACATTCTGTTACAGGTACTGGATGATGGTCATATTACCGATTCCCAGGGAAGAAAAGTAGATTTCCGCAATACGGTAATCATTATGACCTCCAATGCCGGAGCACAGGCAATCATTGACCCGAAACGTCTTGGATTCGTGACCAAAGAAGACAAAGGTGCGGACTACAAGCGTATGAAGTCTAACGTGATGAATGAGATTAAGCTGGTATTCCGTCCGGAATTTCTGAACCGAATCGATGAGATCATCGTATTCCATTCACTGGGATCAGATGAGATGAAGAAGATTACAGGACTCATGTGCAAAGAAATAACGAAGCGCGCCAAAGAGCAGCTTAATATCACGTTGACCATCCGTGATTCCGTGAAGAAGCACATTGTAGAGACCGGAACCAACCAGAAATACGGTGCCCGCCCGCTTCGCCGTGCGATCCAGAATCAGTTAGAAGATGCACTCGCAGATGCGATCCTGTCCGGAGAGATTAAATCCGGCGATCATGTAGAAGCAGGACTTCATAAAAAAGAAATAAAATTCTTCGTAAAAGTTGAAGCGTAAATTGATATGATGTACAATTAGCGTATAGCGACGAACGCGCTAGATGAACAGAAATTCCAGGAGGATAAAACTATGGCAGTAGTAAAAGAACTGTTGAGAGCAGAAAATGACGGAACACTTAGCTTTGGAGATTACACATTGGGATCCAAGACCAAACTGGATGGATTCGAATTTCAGGGCGATATATATAAAGTAAAGACCTTTAACGAGATCACGAAGCTTGAAAAGAACGGCATGTTCGTATACGAATCCGTGCCGGGAACAGCGGTAGAGAACTTCAAAGCATCTGCAGATGAAGTAGTATTCAATGTATCTGCTGATAAAGATATTCAGGTAACACTGGAGCTTGAAGCTGATACAGAGTATGTGATCTACATGGACAATGTCAATATTGGAACCATGAAGACGAACCTGAGTGGTAAGATCAGCGTGAGTGCTGAGATGGATCCGGGCAGAACCGTAGAAATCAAGGTTAAAAAGAAATAAGTAAAATATGTAAGAGATTGCGAGGGGCAGCAGATTGCGGCCCCTCGTTGCATCATAGTTGGGGACTTGTGAGCTCAACAGCATAATGTTAATGGGAGGTAACCGGGTGGCGAAAGCGAAAAAGAGTATATATTTCTGCCAGAACTGCGGACACGAGGAAAGCAAATGGCTTGGGCAGTGTCCGATGTGCAGGGAATGGAATACATTTGTAGAGGAAAAGGTGACGGTATCAAAGGGTACGGCTGCAAAGAATACAGTGCGTGAAGCAGAGGTTGTGACATTATCCAGCGTGTCTACTGATCAGGAAGACCGGATGCAGACGGAGATTGAGGAATTAGACCGTGTATTGGGCGGTGGAGTCGTACCGGGATCACTGGTGTTGGTCGGTGGAGATCCGGGAATCGGTAAGTCAACCTTGCTGTTACAGGTGTGTAAGCGGTTATCAGATCAGGGACGAAAGGTGCTTTACATTTCCGGTGAGGAGTCATTAAAGCAGATTAAACTGAGAGCGAATCGGATGGGGACATTCAGTGACCATCTGCTGTTGTTGTGTGAGACGAATCTGGAAACAATTCGCCAGGTGATCGAGAGAGAGCATCCGGCGGTGGCAGTGATTGACTCGATTCAGACCATGTACAGTGAGGAAGTGACAGCGGCACCGGGAAGTGTGTCGCAGGTGCGAGAGGCGACTAATACGCTGATGCAGATTGCAAAGGGATTAAATATTACCATATTTATTGTAGGTCATGTGACTAAGGAAGGTACCGTGGCAGGGCCGAGAGTGTTGGAGCATATGGTAGATACCGTGCTGTATTTTGAAGGAGACCGTCATGCGTCATATCGTATTCTGAGAGGCGTGAAGAACCGTTTTGGATCCACCAATGAGATCGGTGTGTTTGAAATGAGGGAGACCGGACTGGAGGAAGTGCCGAATCCGTCGGAATATATGTTGAACGGTCGCCCGGAGGATGCATCCGGATCAGTCGTGGCATGCTCAATGGAAGGAACACGCCCGATCCTGATGGAGATTCAGGCACTGGTGTGTCGGAGTAATTTTGGTATGCCAAGGCGTACAGCAGCAGGTACAGATTATAATAGAGTGAACCTGCTGATGGCAGTGCTGGAAAAACGAGTGGGACTTCCACTTTCGAATTACGATGCATATATCAATATTGCGGGTGGTATCCGCATGAATGAGCCTGCGATCGATCTGGGGATCGTCATGGCGATCGTGTCCAGTTACAAGAATCAGTCGATCTCGCCGGGAACGATTGTATTCGGCGAAGTGGGACTGAGCGGCGAAGTGCGTGCGGTGAGTATGCCGGAGCAGCGCGTAGCGGAAGCAAGAAAGCTTGGATTTAAAACATGTATTATGCCACAGGTGTCCAAAGATATGCTGAAAAAGGTGGAAGGGATTGAAGTCATTGGCGTAAAATCGGTAAATCAGGCAATGAATCTGATTTAAATTGGAAAGTGGAAAAATAAATCAGTGTGGTAATGCAGGAAATAGCTTACAAATAATGATTGCGTAATTGGAATATCAATTACGCAATTTTTTTGCGCAAGTCGTTAAAAAAATATTTTGCATTGCGAATTTTATTCGGAGTGTCTGAAGCTTTATGTTTGATAGACTAGGTTAAGGATAGCGTGGACTTGTAATTTTGGTTTGCGTTTTTAGAGAGAACAGATTTTATTAAATTGAAGGAAGGTTAGTGTGATGAGTAAGACATTAAAGCTTGCAGATTATCTTGGAAAACCATTTGATTGTTCATGTGGAAGAACACATTCTACTACACTGGAAGGTGTAACAGTTAGCGCAGGAGCTATGAAGGCACTGCCAGAATATGTAGAGAAATACGGATTTAAGAATTTATACATCGCATGTGATGAGATTACATACGGTATTGCGGGAGAGAAAGTAATGAACATCCTGAAAGATGCCGGAATCAAAGCAAAAGCACATGTATTCAAGGGAAAGAGATTTATCCCGGACGAGAAAGCACTGGGAGAACTTATGATTGATGCAGACAGAGATTGTGATCTGGTTGTAGCAGTAGGAACAGGTTCTATCAACGATATGTGCCGTTTCTTCAGCTTCCAGATGGGAGTTCCTTATGCAATCGTTGCAACAGCAGCACCGATGGATGGATTTGCTTCTTCAGGAGCAGCTCTGATCATCAACAGCATGAAGACAACAATCCCGGCTCAGACACCGCTGTTTATTATCGGAGATACAGATATTCTTTGTGGAGCACCTGCAAGAATGGTATCTGCAGGACTTGGAGATCTGCTTGGTAAATTCACATGTCTGAATGACTGGAGAATCTCTAAGGTAGTTAATGATGAGTACTACTGTGATGAAATTGTAAATCTGGTAACGGATTGTATTGAAAATGTATTAGCTGACGCTGATAACGTAGCATCAAGAGATCCGAAGGTAATCGGAGACATTATGGAAGGACTTGTACTTACTGGTGTAGCAATGAGCTTTATCGGTAACTCTCGTCCGGCAGCAGGATGCGAGCATCATATGTGTCATTTCTGGGAGACACTGGAACTTCAGGAAGGCAAGATCCCGGTACTTCACGGTACAAAGGTAGCTGTAGGTACAGTTATGATCCTGAAGATGACAGAGTTCCTGCGTGAGAACAGACCAGACTTCGATGCAGCACGTGAAAAAGCAAAAGCTTACGATCAGGCAGCATGGGAAGCTAAGATCAATGAAGTATACGGTGCATCTGCAAGCTCTATCATTGCACTGGAACATGAATCTCAGAAGAATGAGGTGAATGGCAGACTGAAACGTATCGATGCAATCGAAGCTCACTGGGATGAGATCGTTAAACTGATGGATGACAACATGCCAACAGCAGCTCGTATGATCGAGATCCTGAAGAGTCTGGATGCTCCATACCTTCCATCACAGATTGGATTCGATGATGACCGTCTGTACAATGCAATGCTTTACGCAAAAGAGACTCGCGCACGTTACACAATGCTGTCTATGATGGCTGACCTTGGTGTGACAGAGGATCTTGCTAAGAAGGTAGTAGCATTTGTAAATGAGGAAGCCTAATTTACTTATTTATAGTATCCTAAAGATAAAGAAAAGAAGTCGTTGCATGAGCAGCGACTTCTTTTCTTCTTCCCTATGGACCTATAGAAAAACGATTCCGAAGAATCTGTTTTAAGGTTATGCATTTTCAATATTTCTTATAAGCTGGTAATAAGCTTCGTCCAATGTCAGTCCTTGTTTCATCAGACCAAATAATCCGCTGCCGACAATGTAGGATTCCACACCGACCTGCTTTAATTCCGTGAAATGTTTTTCGTTACACTGTCCATCAGCTTCTACGATGTAATGATAGCCTTTTTCTTTTCTTAATTCCTTCAGCTTACGAACGGTATCAAGAGCTTCCGGGACGAAGATACCTCCAGAAAATCCCGGATCGACCATCATGACGGTGATCTTGTCCAGATGTGAAATGTAAGGATAGATCATTTCAATCGGAGCGCCCGGTACCAGGACTACGCCAAGCTTGCGCCCGTGTTTGTGCAGGTAGTGCGCTGTGCGGAATGCTTCATTCATGAGCATTTCCGAATGGAAGGACAGATAAGTGCTTCCGGNTTCGATCATATCATCCAGATAATAGAATGGATCGGTTAACATTACGTGAATATCGAGGGCAGCGTCTGTAATCTTGCGCATGGCCGCGATAAATGGCAGCTGATGGAAAAATTCTTGAGATACACGCCATCGATAAAAGTCTACATGATACATCGATACGTGTTTGTTAAGTGTCTTAATCTGCTCGCCAAGGTTCATAAGATCCATACACATGACGGAGGGACTGATAATGTAATCCATAAAGAATCTCCTTATTAATGTCTATTCGTTAAAGTCGTCGGAGTTAAAATCCATAGAAGCTTTTTTCTGTAATTCAATCTCTTTTTTGTCAGAGAATTCTTTGGCTTTTTCTTTCCTGGCCTGATTAAGAAGCTTCTGGTTGATGAAATTTGAACTCAGAATTTTACCCTTTTGATCGTATCTCAGAGATACGACGTCATTTCCATTTATTTTTGCAATATATGGAGAGAGACGATCACCTACATCTGGATCGACGTTCATTGCAAAGGCTTCTTTTCTGGTTCTGAAAGTAACTTTATATTGCATAAGCATGCTGGATTCTTCACAGTTTTCCAGATCTTTGATTGGAAGACAGATGCTGCGTTTAATACCCGGCAATCCGCATGCTGCAATAATTCTTTTGTTAGTGATAACTACTACACCTGGATATTTGTCATGACGAGTATAAATATTCGCGATGACAGCAGCCTTTGGCTTTTCGTCTTCTGATAATAAAGTCTGAGCATATCTTACAGAAATCTTATTGACCAGACCTACGCGTTTCTTTTGTGTTTTGGCTATTGCCTCATTTACTGTCATTGTCATTTGATGACCTCCTGTTATTTCTTGAAGCTTCCGGCGATAGCTTCCTTAAGAAGTGAATAAAGTGTTCGTAGCTCGGATCCGGAAGCAGATGTTCTACGAAATGTTTGTTTGAGAATACCTTGGCAAGATAGTTCCATATTTGGAAAGCTTTGGAACTGTTCTTGCCAACACAGACCATCAGGACCAGATTGACCATATTTTTCTGATCATCCCATACAACTGCTTGCGGCAATTCGGTAACAGCTACGAAAGAGTCAGAAGATACGGCGGTCAGTGGATGTGGTACGGCAATTCCGTTACCCCAGTAGGTGCTGCGCATATTTTCGCGTTGAAATACGGCATCTTTAAATTCTTCAGTATCCAGTTCAAAGTATTCGCTGGATTTCTGACACATGGTCTCAACAATCTCTTCTCGCTTTTTACCATCACCAATAGAATACAGGCTTTATAGAAGAGAGAGGTGATATCGTCAATGCTCTGGAAACCATCAATTGCAAGTTTCAGGTTTAGATAATCCTGCTGGCCCGGGAAAGGATCCACATAAAAGGCAAGTCCGGCATCGTAATAATGATTGCGTTCCGTTGTGAGAAAAATATCATAATCATCCATATCTTTATCTTCAATCTGTTCTGGTGTCTTGAATGTAAGCTCTGAAGTAATATCAGAGAACCAGTTCAAAAGTGTCTGCTTCAGTAGGATATTTTCACTTTGGCGCATGGAAGATATTACCAGCACTTTCTTGGTTTCGCCTTCTTGATGCTGGTTTGCAAGAGCTGTGTACAGATGAATTGCAAGGAAAGCAATCTCATCATCCGTTACTTTTTTATGAAATACTTTCTGCAAATGCGAAGCAAAGTAAATACCAAGATCAAATCCCTGTGGGAATGTCTGTTTGATATAATCTACCAGATGGTTCTTTAACTGCATGTTGTATTTGATACGTACAATCAGCGACGCAGTATGTAATGACAATGCAATACGAAGATTCAGATTGTCAGTAAGATCAATATTATACTGGTCACGAATTTCTTCTAATGCATCCAGAATCAACTTATCTACATCGGAAGAAATGACATCGGAAGAATTGAAGCTTCCTTGCCCCTTCATATATAAAGCAAAGTAATTAATCTCAGTCTCAGGAATGCGAAGGAAGAATTCTTTACCTATCCGGCTGAAGATTTCTTTGGAAATCGTATATTCTGGCTCCAGATTCTCGGCAATCTCCATATCGGATGGTTCAATAAAGAACCAGTCCTGCATACGTTCCAGTGCTACATATAATTGTACAATGGCATTATTTAAAGATGCTTCGGTAATCGGATGTTTGAAAGAAACGAAAGTCTCAACAAGTATGTTTTTAATCTTTTCAATTGATGAGTTGCTATTTTGCTCCGATAAGGCAGCTACTGTATTCGTGATGATCAGGTTCTGATCCATCAGGCAGAGGCGTTTGTTAATCTCACTTCCATCGATAATTACTTTGTTGGAACTGCGTAATAATTCCAGATTATATCGTGCAACTACTTCGGATACGCCTTTCAGGTCGTTTAACAAAGTAGAACAGGATACAAATACCGCAGATTCCAGATCGTAAAGTGAAATAGCGCGATGCTCTTTCAATAATAAGTGTAAAATCTGATTAACTCTTCCGTTTGGGTAATTCAAAGTCGCAGAGCTGAATTGCTGGTAATAGGAATCCTTTAAAGTTGAAAAAAGATTAGAATCCTGTATCAGTACTCTACAGCCTTTTCTTGTTACGGACTCGAATATTACGCAATCGGTTGATTCCAATTCGGTTTTTATTTGTCGCATATCATTTTGTATTGTGCGCAGACTGCATTGATGCTTGCCAGAAAAATAGGAAGCAGTCATATAAACTTCCGGTTTTTCAAATAATTCCAGCAATATTTCTAATTGTCGTTGGTTTAACATCAATATAATACACCTCTCAATAGTTAAGTCAAATAAATAGAATATTACAAGCTACAGCTTAACATTAATAATATGAAGAATTATCCGAAGATATTACGAGTATTTGACGGTAAGACGAAAAAATGTAATTACGTAATTGCGTAATTACATAATTACCTAATTACTAAATGACAATGTAGTCGCTAAGAGAGTATTTGTCTGTTTGAACTGTTGTGCAAGTATGTGGAAAATGTCAGATGTACATCGGAGAAGGTTGCAACTATTGTACGAAATGACTGAAAAGAGCATTGCGCATATTACGCAATTATGGCGAAATATATTAAAACCGTATGCAGAAGGAAAGATGTTATTATTAATAACAGCATAAGCCAAGTTGCATATGACTTCTTACGTTGTAAGTCATGACAGGTACGCAGGTTCTCTCTAAACCGTAAGCACGGGTTGGCTTGTGATAGTAAATAGACAGATAGGGAAAGGAAGAGTTACACAATGGCTGATTCAAAAATTCGTGTAGTACTGGCCTCTCATGGAGAACAGTCAAAAGGAATGCTGAACACGGTGCAGATGCTTCTTGGAGAGCAGACAAATATCGCAGCTTACTCACTGTATCCTGAGCAGACAATCGATGATCTGACCAAGGTACTGAGAGAGGAGATTGAAACATACGGAGCAGAAAATATTATTTTCCTGACAGAGTTGAAACATGGCTCACCGTTCAATGCGGTAGTATCACTCACAAGAGACTATGATGTTTATCATGTGACTGGAACCAATCTGGCAATGCTGATGACAATCGTGCTGGAACGTGATTTCGAGGGAGCAACCTGTGAGGGACTGTGTGAAGCAGCAATCAACGCAGCTGCTGACAGCTACGTAGATGTCAGAAAAATGTTAATGGATTCTGATGAAGATGAGGAGGATGAATAAGATGGCAGAGATGAGAAATGTCGTATTGGCTCGTGTTGATGACCGTCTGATCCACGGAGAAGTGGTAACGGCTTGGACACCAACATTCAGAGCAAACAAAATCATTATTATTGATGATGAAGTTGCAAAGGATACTTTTAATGTACGCGTAGTAAAGGCACTGGCTCCGGCTGGTACAAAAGTAATCGTATACAATGTAGAAAAGGCAGCTGAGAAACTGATGGTTCAGGGTGTGCCTGGAGAGAGACTTCTGCTTTTAGCAAAGACTCCGACTACATACAATCGTCTGATCAAAGCGGGAGTTCCGTTGAAGAGGTTAACTCGGAGGAGCTGGTATCCGTGGAGAGAGACAGCCATTCATTAATAACGTAGCATTAAATCCTGAAGAAGTATTGGCTTGCGAGGAAATGCAGAAAGCTGGCGTTAATGTATATTACCAGCTCGTTCCGGAACAGTCAGTCATCAAGATT
>ADJT01012668.1_pt1 | contig 11393 bp, 8 predicted proteins | sample 268108 | NCBI WGS metagenome assembly ADJT01 (sample SAMN00007487, study PRJNA43253) | human gut metagenome | isolation source: feces sample TS29
CGAAATGGAATAAAAAAATATAAAGAGGAAGAGTATGGATTACAGAAAAAAGAAAAATTTGATATGGAAGGGAGAATCCTTTCTTTTTGTTGTGGTACTGCTGGTTTTTGGCGCGATCTTTGCGGCGATCCACACAGGGGGGCTGATCCAGAAGCAGGACAGTGTACAGCTTCTTAACAAAGGATGGTACTACATAAAAGACGGAAAAAACAGGAGATCACCCTGCCTGCGGAAATTCCGGCACAAACAGGTGAAAAGCTGATCCTGTACAATGAAAGTCTGGGAGCGGAAAGCAGAGGAATGACCGTGGTTTCTACAGGAGCCCAGTACGATCTGGTGATACGCCTGAATGGAAAGATCCTGTATGAATATAAGGAGGCCATGTTTTCCAAAAATGTGCAGATGCGTTCCAAGGTGCAGTGCATCGCCGCTCTGGGTAATGACACAGAGGGAAAAGTCCTGACGTTCAGCTATTCTGCGCCTCAGAGAGGAAAATATGTTATAGAGCCGGTATGCATAGGAACCGGAAGTGCAATAGCCTGGTATCAGATCAGAAAAGCAGCCATTCCTTTAGGGGCGGCAACGATCATGATCGTATTAAGTATGATCGCCCTGTGCATCTGCATCTATATGAGAATAAGGCAGATGCCGGACAGACGGTTCCGGGATGTGGCACTGTTCCTTATGATGTGCAGTATCTGGCTGGTGACGGACTCATCACTGGCACAAAGCTACAGCAGATGCCCCGAAGTATTATGTCTCATTTCTTTTTATATGTTCATGCTGCTAGCAGTTCCGATGTTGCGATTTTTGCAGAATATCGGAAACATGAAAAAATACAGGCTCCTGGATCTTGGAATCTTTACATTTTATCTGAATGCTGTTTTACAGGGAGTTCTGGTGATCCTGGGAGCCTTTGAATTTAAGGATATGCTGTTTGTAACACATATCCTGCTGTTTGTGTGGGTCCTGATATCAGCGGTACTTCTGATCCGGGAGTACCGGAAGCATAAACAGCGTGAGATACATCTGCTTCTCATTGCATATATCATCGTGGGAACAAGCGGTATCATAGCGCTGATCCTGTACTGGCTGTTCGAGATTTCCTACTATGGATCCATTTTTGAATTGGGAAATCTTGTGTTTCTTGTGCTGGTCATTGCAGACGCAGTCATGATGATGGCAGACAATGTCCGTTACCGTCTGGAATCCCAGGCTTACGAACGACTGTCCAGAGAGGATGGGATGACAGGACTTGAGACGAGAGCCAATTTTGAGAAAAAACTGGAAAGTATTTCCGCAGATATGGGCAGATACCGGGATATCCTTCTTATGTATATCGATATCGATCAGCTTCGCGTGATCAACGAAGAATACGGACGGGCTGCAGGAGACGAGATGGTGGTGATCTCGGCCAGATGTGTGGAGAACGTTTTCCAGGAAAAAGGAACCTGCTACCGCATCGGCGGGGATGAATTTGCGGTTCTGGTCTATGATCCGGAAGTACCGGACGAATTCTGGCCGGAACGTCTGAAAGAAGAACTCCGGAATATCGGGAGAGGATGCAGACATCGTTTTTCGTTGTCCCTGGGATGCAGCCATCTGCGAAATAAGGATGGCTCTCTGAAATCCATGGGAGAATGGAAATATGAGGCAAACAGGAAGCTTTATGAGAACAAAAAGAAGGGGGATTTGAAAAATGGAGTATATTAACTGTTTTCAGATCACATCCCTTGTTCTGGTGACGATGATCGCGATACATTATTTTCTCATAAAAGACTGAACAATGCGGAAAACAGGAATTTTGTATGTTTTCTGGCTTTCAGCGGCGTTTACGTGCTGCTAGATATGCTGAGTGCGGTGATCGCGGGAGGCGGCAGTAGCGAAGGCTGCAGAATGTCAGCGCTGGTCCTGACGCTCTATTATTTCTGTGATGTCATACTTACCTACGGGCTTTTCTGCTACATTCGGATCATCACCGGAAGACAGAAGGAGAAGTATAAATGGCTGAAAACCGGCTGGGTGGTCCTGCCGGCTGCAATGCTGCTGGCAGTTACAGCAAACTTACGGACGGGATGGCTTTTTTATTTTGACCAGGAAGGTAGATTTATCCGGGGAAGTTTTCATTTTCTGCTCTATGGATATGTATTCTTTTTTATGCTGGTGATCGTTGCATTTATGTTACTTTATGGAAAAACAGCAGAAAAAGAAATACGGCGCACCATATGGAGATTTTGGTTTATCGAAGCAGCCTGCCTGTTTCTCCAGATTGCCGCGGAAAGAATACTGCTTACCGGCTTCGGACTTTCTGTAGGACTTTGGCTGATCTATCTTACTATGAACAATCCAGGTGAATATACGGACAGTATGACAGGTTTATTTGACAAACAGTATTTTGACAAATGGATCGGAGAAAAGCTCTATCGAAAAGAAAGCTTTCATCTGCTTGCTGTGGATGCCCGCAATATGAAGCAGATCAACCGGATCTACGGTACCAGAGTGGGAGATCAGCTGCTGATCCGGGCGGCGAAGGGATTTCGGGAGATCACGGATTCAGTGCAGATCTTTCGTATCACAGGCAATTGCTTTCTGGCAGTGCTGGACTCGCTGACAGATTATGAAAAAGCCAGAGAAGGCATAGAAGAATTTCTGAAAAAGCCGTTTTTTATCGAAAACGAAAAGGTGTCGTTCCATGCTGCGATCTGTGGGATCATGAATGCGGAAAAACTGGAAAAAGAGGATAGTATTCTTTCTTATATTGAATATATGATCTCTCTGATACAGAACCGTCAGGATACGGTCCTGATCCAGTCGGACAGCAAGATCCTGGAGGGCTTCCGCTATGAGCAGGAAGTGGAGCATTTTCTTCAGAAGGCTGTGAAAGAGGATCTGTTTGAAGTATATTATCAGCCGGTATATTCTATAAAAAACCAGGATTTTATTACTCTGGAGGCACTGAGCCGGCTGAAACATCCTGTTCTGGGAATGATCCCGCCGGATGTGTTTATCGGGATCGCGGAAAAACAGGGAATGATCTCGGCGGTGGGATGTCTTCAGCTTCACAAGGTCTGCCGTTTTATAAAAGAACATGAATATATCATGAAGAAGATCCGGAATGTGAAATTCAATCTTTCTCCTTCTGAATTGATGAAACCCGGATACAGCCATGTGCTTATCGGGATCATACAGGGGTATGGATTGGATCCGGGATATTTTCAGTTTGAGATCACGGAAAACGTGGCAACCGAATACAGCGAAAGCTTCTGCACAGCCATTGATGATTTTGCAGAAGTGGGAATCCACATGTGCCTGGATGATTTTGGTTCCGGTTATGCAAATCTGAACGCAGTTCTTCGCATTCCGTTTTCAGCAGTAAAAATGGACCGTTCTCTTTTGTCCGGGGTCAGCAGCGATCCTCAGACGGCTACCTTTTATCGCAGCATTGTCATGATCCTGCAGCATATGGGATATAAGGTGATCGCAGAAGGCGCTGAGACCGAAAAGGAGGTAAAGCTTCTGGAAAAATGGGGTGTGGATATGATACAGGGATATTATTTTTCCAGGCCCCTGTGCGAGGAGAAGCTTCTGGAAAAAATTTCCTGAAATGATCAGAAACAGGCGGAAAACATGCTTTCATAAAAAGCAGGGTTTTCCGCCTGTTGTATTCTGACAGACACAAATTGCTTGAAGTTTACAGATACTTTTGATAGAATAGATAGGCTGTGGCGGCTGAAGAAAGCGATTTTCCAGAAGATCGGTTCCTTGAACTGCCACGCATATCTTTTGGAAAAATTGCAGAGAAAAGATGATCATGTGGACTTTACAAGTACATATATTTTGAGTATAATACAAACAAATGTTCGAGTATAAAAAAGAAAGGAATCAGTGGAATGGCAAAAAAAGACACTTATGATGCGGGCAGTATCTCTGTCCTGGAGGGCCTCGAGGCCGTGCGAAAGCGCCCCGGTATGTACATCGGAAGCGTATCCAGAAAGGGACTGAACCATCTGATATATGAAATCGTAGACAATGCGGTGGATGAGCACCTTGCAGGGTACTGTAGCCGTATCCATGTAGTTCTTGAGAAGGACGGTTCCTGTACAGTAGAAGATAATGGACGAGGGATCCCGGTGGATATGCATGCCAAGGGAATATCTGCGGAGCGTCTTGTTTTTACAACCCTTCATGCAGGCGGTAAGTTTGACAATTCCGCATATAAGACAAGCGGAGGACTTCATGGTGTAGGTTCTTCCGTAGTGAACGCATTATCTACGTATCTGGATATTAAGATCAGCCGTGATGGTTATATACATCATGACCACTATGAGAGAGGAATCCCTACCATTGAACTGGAAGCAGGACTTCTCCCCAAATTAGGGAAGACCAGAGGTACCGGAACCTGTGTGAATTTCCTTCCGGATCCGGAGATTTTTGAGAAAACAAGATTCGGAGCAGCGGATGTAAAGAGCCGTCTCCATGAGACTGCCTATCTGAATCCGGAGCTTACCATCCATTTTGAGGATCGAAGAGGGGACACTCCTGAGGATATCGAGTATCATGAGCCGGAGGGAATCGTAGGCTTTATCCGTGACCTTAATAAGAATGCACAGCCTCTTCATGATCCGGTTTATTTTAAAGGAGAGGCAGACGGGATCCAGGTGGAGGTTGCTTTTCAGTTTACCAATGAGTTCCGTGAGAACGTTCTCGGATTCTGCAATAATATCTACAATGCAGAGGGAGGAACTCATCTGACCGGATTTAAGACTACCTTTACAACGGTAATGAACACCTACGCACGTGAGATCGGTGTACTGAAGGATAAAGACCCCAACTTTACAGGTGCAGATATCCGAAACGGAATGACTGCTGTAGTCTCCATTAAACATCCGGCACCCCGCTTTGAGGGACAGACCAAGACCAAGTTGGATAACCAGGACGCATCCAGAGCCACCGGTAAGGTGGCAGGAGAACAGCTGGTGCTGTTTTTTGACCGAAATCTGGAAACACTGAAGATCGTCCTTTCCTGTGCGGAAAAGGCGGCCAAGATCCGTAAGACCGAGGAGCGTGCCAAGACAAACCTTCTCACCAAACAGAAATACTCTTTTGATTCCAACGGCAAGCTGGCCAACTGTGAGAAAAAGGATCCGTCACTGTGTGAGATCTTTATCGTAGAGGGAGACTCCGCCGGCGGTTCGGCCAAGACAGCCAGAGACCGTAACTATCAGGCAATCCTTCCGATCCGCGGTAAGATTCTCAACGTAGAGAAGGCTACCATCGACAAGGTGCTGGCCAACGCAGAGATCAAGACTATGATCAATGCCTTTGGCTGCGGCTTTTCCGAAGGCTACGGAAATGATTTTGATATCACGAAGCTTCGTTATGACAAGATCGTGATCATGGCCGATGCGGATGTGGATGGTGCTCATATCTCTACTCTGCTTCTGACCTTGTTTTACCGTTTTATGCCGGAGCTTATCTATGAGGGACATGTGTATATTGCCATGCCACCTCTTTATAAGGTAATGCCGAAGAAGGGGCAGGAGGAATATCTCTACGATGACAAGGCTCTTGAGAAATACCGTAAGAGCCATAAACCGGGAAGCTTCACGCTCCAGAGATACAAAGGTCTCGGTGAGATGGACGCCCAGCAGCTCTGGGAGACTACCCTGAACCCTGAGACAAGAATGATGAAGCGTGTGGAGATCGAAGATGCCCGCATGGCCTCCGATGTGACAGAGATCCTGATGGGAAGCGATGTTCCGCCACGTAAGGCCTTTATCTATGAGCATGCAACAGATGCAGAGCTGGATATTTGATTGGGAGAATAAACTATGAATACGAAACAGGACAATATCATCCGCACCGATTATGCGGAGATCATGCAGAAATCATATATCGATTACGCCATGAGCGTTATCATTTCCAGAGCACTGCCGGATGTACGTGATGGACTGAAGCCGGTACAGCGCCGTACCCTTTACGATATGTATGAGCTTGGCATCCGCTACGACCGCCCGTACCGTAAATGTGCCCGTATCGTAGGAGATACCATGGGTAAATATCATCCCCACGGTGACAGCTCCATTTATGATGCGCTTGTAGTCATGGCGCAGGAATTTAAAAAGGGTCGTACATTGGTGGACGGACATGGAAACTTTGGTTCCATCGAGGGAGACGGAGCCGCAGCCATGCGATACACAGAGGCCCGCCTGGAGAAGCTGACCCAGGAGATTTTTCTGGAAGATCTTGATAAGAACGTTGTGGACTTTATGCCGAACTTTGATGAAACAGAGAAGGAGCCGGTAGTACTTCCGGTGCGTATTCCAAACCTCCTTGTAAACGGAGCAGACGGAATCGCCGTTGGTATGGCTACCAGCATCCCGCCGCATAACCTGGGCGAAGTGGTGGATGCTGTGAAGGCATACATGAAGAATAATGATATCAGCACCCGTGGGCTGATGCGTTATCTCAAGGGCCCGGATTTTCCGACAGGTGGTATCGTAGTAAATAAGGACGACCTTGTAAAGATCTATGAATCCGGAACAGGCAAGCTCCGTATCCGTGGACGGGTGGAAATAGAGAAGCTGAAGGGCGGTCGCCAGCAGCTGGTGATCACAGAGATTCCTTACACCATGATCGGTGCAAACATCGGAAAATTCCTTAATGATATCGCAACCCTGGTAGAGACCAAGAAGACCACAGATATCGTGGATATTTCCAACCAGTCTTCCAAAGAGGGAATCCGTATCGTTCTGGAACTGAAGCGCGATGCAGACGTGGAAAACCTTACCAACATGCTCTATAAGAAGACCCGACTGGAGGATACCTTCGGTGTCAACATGCTGGCAGTTGCAGATGGAAGACCGGAAACACTGGGACTGAAGCAGATCATTGCTCACCATGTGGACTTTGTATTTGAAGTAAATTCCAGAAAATATACAACCCTTCTTGCCAAGGAACAGGAGAAACGGGAGATCCAGGAAGGCCTTATCAAAGCCTGCGATGTCATTGATCTGATCATTGAGATCCTCCGCGGCAGCAAGAGCCGTGACCAGGTAAAGAAATGCCTGACCGATGGTATCACAGAAGGGATTAAATTCAAAACCAAGACCTCCGAAAAAGTGGCAAAAACCCTGAAATTCACAGAGAAACAGGCCACAGCTATCCTGGACATGCGTCTCTACAAGCTGATCGGCCTGGAGATTGATGCGCTGATGAAGGAGCACGAGGAGACCATGAAGAACATTGCTGCTTATGAGGATATCCTGAACAATTATGACTCCATGGCAGCAGTGATCATGGGTGAACTGGATCAGATCAAGAAGGAATACGGCAGTAAGCGTAAGACTTCCATTGAAAACGCAGAGGAAGCTGTTTATGAGGAGAAGAAGATGGAAGAGACCGAAGTCTGCTTCCTGATGGATCGTTTCGGATATATGCGTCTCATTGACAAGAATGCCTACGAGCGTAATAAGGATGCCGCTCATGCAGAGAGCCGCTATGTCTTTACCTGCATGAATACGGACAAGATCTGTATCTTTACAGATACCGGCAAGCTCCACACAGTGAAGGCAGAGGATATCCCGCTGGTACGTTTCCGTGATAAAGGTGTTCCGGCAGATAATCTGGGTAATTATGACAGTACTTCCGAGCAGATCCTTTATGTGGCACCGCTGAGTCAGGTAGCAGCCGCCACGGTACTCTTTGTTACAGAGAACGGCATGTGCAAGCTGGTAAAAGGAGATGAGTTCCGTGCTTCCAAGCGTACCATTGTTTCCACCAAGCTTGCAGAGGATGACCGCCTTGTATTCGTAGGAGCAGCGGACGAGATGGATCAGGTTGTGTTCCAGTCTGAGAAAGGTTACTTCCTCCGTATCATGAAAACCGAGATTTCTGTCACCAAGAAAAACGCCATGGGTGTCCGCGGCATGAAGCTTACCGGTGAAGACCGCATCCACCATGCCTATCTCCTGGAAAGCCGCCAGGAATATGCCATTGAATATCATGATAAGCCGTATGTGCTGAATAAAGTGAAGCTGGCTAAGAGAGATACGAAGGGTGTGAAGCCGAGGGTATAAAAGACGCGAAGAGGATTGCGGATAACTGGCAGATAGGATATGATAGGGTTATATGAAAATGGGAGGCGTTAAAAATGCGATATGATCTTCCGGAAAGAGTTATAAGAGAACTATTTTCATTTGCCACAAAACATTCTGTCAGAAAGATCATCCTCTTTGGTGGGTCCCGTGCAAGAGGAAACAATACAGAAAGAAGTGATGTAGATATTGCTGTATATGGAGGAGATTTTGATTCCTTTTACTGGGATATCAAAGAAAATATCCATTCACTTCTGATGTTTGATGTAATTAATGCAGATGCTTCAATTTCTGAAGAACTCAAAAAAAGAAATTAAAAAGGATGGAGTTGTGATCTATGAAAAAGCTTGATAATTTTTCTAATTGTCTTACTATATTAAGAAATGCAGATTTCAAACTTGCGGATAACAACGATATTTACAGAACCGGCGTGATCGGACAGTTCAACCTGACTTTCGAGCTTGCCTGGAAAGCTCTTCAGGAGATCCTGCGACTCCACGGGGCAGAAGGAGCAGACACCGGTTTACCGAGAGAAATCCTGCAGCTTGGCTATAAGCTGGGCTTCGTAAACGATTCAGCAGTGTGGCTGCTCATGCTGAAAAAGAGTAACACATCTGTCCATATATATAATGAGCAGGAAGTAGATGAGATGATTCTGCTCATCCGCGACAGCTTTATTTCGGCTTTTGTGGCTCTTGAGAAAACATTGAGGGAGAAGCTGGCAGAAGCGGAGAGCGACTGGACGTAAATAAAGAGAATACAATTTTACAGAATATATACTTCCCACCGATCAGGTACAATTAACCCGACCGGTGGGGATTTTTTTGCCCTCTTGACAGAAATATGAGCCATCTTTTATAAGGAATTAGACTGAACTAACACAGCCGCAAATATAAAACAGGTTCAGAAAAAAACAATGACAAAAATAACATATGAATCCACAGAAGAGCTGGGCCACAGCATACCCTTATCCAAAAGAGAAATCGAGGAAGACATACTGGAGGAGCTTTGCTCTCTTGCAAAAAAGGACGCCCTGATCGGAATCTCCGAGATTTGCGGGCGGATGAAGATGAGCAGACGGGAGGTTCTGGCCTGTCTGAAACAGTTGACCGCCCAGGGCTACGTAAAAATCGAAGAAAAAAACATCTGCGTCTGCCTCACAGAGCTGGGACGGATCCGGGGCGAGGAATGCCGCCATCGCCATGAAACCTTCACCCAGCTTCTGGAATATGTAGGAGTAGAAAGCCGCATTGCAGAAGAAGATGCCTGCCGCATGGAGCACGTGGTAAGCGATGAGACCGTGCAGCAGATCTGCAATTTTGTAAATTACGGAAGCACCTTTGAGCATGCTCTTCGGAACACAGACCTCAGATACCGCTATGAGCCGGGGGAATACTCCTTTCTCATGGGAATCTACTACATGGAAAAAACCTGTCCAAGAAGACTGGCCGGTGAATTTAAGAATTATAAAGAACAGATCCGCCTTCATGTAAAAAAAGAGGACAGCTATTTTGAACTGTTCTGCACAGCACCGGAGGAAAAAAACTGTTCTCTGGTATGTGGACCCAGAAACCGGCTGGGTAAAAGCCGAAGAAGAAAACGGAAATCCCCGGATCCCAACCGGCGTTTTTGAATACTTTATCCGGCATCAGGACCCCGTAGTGGAAGGAACCGCGCTGGTAGCCTTCTTCTGGACGAGCCAACCTCCAATCTGGATTCCCTGAACGAAGGCATCATCCTGAAATCCCTGAAGGAAGATAAAGCCAACCGTACCGTCGTGCTGGTGTCACACAGAACTTCTACGATGAAAGTAGCGGATGTGGTGTATGAGATGGAGAATGGGAGAGTGTCGTGATATAGATGCTCTTGTGAGAGTAAAATATATTGCGATTTTCGATACACATTTGTTATAATAGCTCCAGGAAACTATTGTGTTAAGTCCAATCTGAAAAGGAGTGCATATGACTTTATATCATGGAAGTAAAGATATAGTAGAGTATCCGGAAATCAGAAAAGCTCGATTTAACAAAGATTTCTACTTTGGCTTCTATTGTACGAACATCGAAAAACAGGCAGAACGGTGGGCGACAAGGTATGGAGAAAAGGGATACATTAACAGGTACGAGTATATAGAAAATACAGAATTAAAAATTCTTAGATTTGAGAAAATGACAGAAGAATGGCTGGACTTTATTATTTCCTGTCGAAGTGGACAAGCACATCAGTATGATATTGTGGAAGGACCGATGGCAGATGATACGATCTACAATTACCTGCAAAACTATCTGGATGGTAAGATCTCAAGATCTGCTTTCTGGGAACTGGTAAAATTTAAGTACCCCACACATCAGATCAGTTTTCATACAGTTTCGGCATTGGATACTTTGGAATTTGCAGGAAGTGAGGTCGTATATGGCGAAAAAAAATAATAACAATTTATTTTTTACCTGTAGCCTGATTGAGTATATAGGACGAAACAGAAAACAACATCGGCGGGAAATCACAGATTATCTTGGCAGAGAAAACATAAAGAGAATATACGATTATGCGGATGTATTTCACTGTGAGCCAATACAAAAAGTTGCAGCAGAGTTTATGGAGCAATGCAATATTCCAGAAGGAAAATTTGACAATGTATCCATGTGCAGATATACGGTTCCGGATTACTGGGATATTGGAGAAGTATATGAGCGATTAATAGAAGACATATATGATGATGCGGAAATCGAAAAAGGAATATGGGATATTTATCATTCCTGGATTGATGCACATATTTCGGACTATAATACAGATTTTTATTATCAGCCGAGAGATTATATAGCAGCATGCTATAAAGCGGGAGAAATCCTGTAAAAGATAAACAAAAATTCAAATCGCAATTAATACTTGCATTTAAAAGACATTGGTGTTACAATGAACGAAACTAAGAACTTGTTGGCATAGGAGTGGGCGAAAGCCCGCTCCTATTTGCTGAGAAGGAATTTGTTCAGAAATAGGCAGAAATAGGAAAGGCAGGTGGGAAGCATGAGCAGACGGGAAGAATATGAACAGAAGACAGAGGCGATCCTTACACCAATCGTGGAGTCCAGGGGCTTTGAACTGGTAGATGTGGAGTATGTCAAGGAAGCCGGAACCTGGTATCTCAGAGGCTATATCGACAAACCGGGCGGAATCACAGTCAATGACTGCGAGGACGTAAGCCGTGCATTCAGCGATATACTGGATGAGCAGGATTTCATCGAGAACAGCTACATTATGGAGATCAGTTCTCCGGGACTTGACCGGCCTCTTAAAAAA